>Ga0181561_10003377_pt1 | contig 14005 bp, 8 predicted proteins | sample 011ome_19_FD_133760 | JGI IMG/M metagenome (GOLD analysis project Ga0181561, IMG submission 133760) | Coastal salt marsh microbial communities from the Groves Creek Marsh, Skidaway Island, Georgia - 011510BT metaG (megahit assembly) | ecosystem: Environmental > Aquatic > Marine > Intertidal zone...
GAGAGCGGTGGTGGAGGTTGCGGACTCGAGGGAGGTGGTGGCACGATCACTTCGACTGGCGCTTGCGGTGATAACGGAAGCGGAGGTGGTAGATGCGGAGGAGGAGGAGGAGGAGGAGGTGGTGGTGATGGTGGTGACGCTTCAACAATCTCAACCGCGGGCGATTGCGGCAACGGCGGTGGAGGTGAGGGAATGGATGGAGCAGTCGGAGGCAGAGGCGGAGGCGGTGAAATTTCAACCACGATCGGCGGCTTTTCTTCGACGCACTCCTCTACCGTTGTGCGGATGCGTAAATCCGTTCCACACAAGAACGGCCCGACTAATCGAATCGTCTCGATTTTAGACGGCCCCAAAATATTTTGAACGTCCCCGTCGCAAAAGCACCGATCGTTGTTTGCCGTCTGTATCAGACTACAGCAAGTCTGCGATATTGTGCTTTGCTGACCATTTTCCACAAACAGAGCGCTACAATCCGTATTTATTGACTCGATGAGAAGAACACACGGCGAGCGAGGAATCGGTGGAGGAGCGAACGGCGGAGGAGGAGAAGGCTGCTGTGGTGCCAACGGAGACAGAGGAGTCGGGGGGAACGGCAATGGCGGAGGAGATGCGGGAGCAAAAGGTGGTGGACTGGGACTGAGTGGTGGAGGAGGATTTGGAATAGGTGGCGGTGGTTGCGGAGACAAAGGAGGTGCCATCGGTGGTGGAGGATCCGGCATCGGCGGCGGTGGATTGGGAGCCGCGGTTTGAAGCAGTGGCGGTGAAGCGACGACTAAAACCGGTGAAGGTGGTGGTGGTGGTGGTGGTGGTGGTGGCGAGGGAAATGTAGGAGGAGGCGACGCGACCACCAATGGAGGCGGTGGCATTGGATTTAGAGGTGGGGAAAATGGTGTTGGTGGAGGTGGTGGAGACTCAACCGAAACAACTGCGAACGGTGCGCGCGGCGGCGGCAACGGCAGCGACACAGAAGGAGGCGGGGGAGAAATTTCAACAGTAATCACTTCCTTCACGGGAACACACTTCTCTCCAATCAAAAGTGGACCGGTCAAATCGCAAACGGCTTCAGCAACCAACAGCGCATCTTCTCGGTCGCCAAGTTCTGCTAAAGCGTCGCTTTCGCAGAAGCAGCGATCCGCGTTTGAAGCTTCCATTAACTGGCAGCACTTAGTCGTGTCGCCAGATCTGGCCTCTGGTTCCGCAAGCAAAGGAGTGCACGCATCTCTCAACGCGTTCGTTTTGGAAACGCAAGATTTTGGAATCTCAAAGGGTCCGATCGGTTTAGGAGAAACACGCCCAGACGTCCACGGAACGCCCTCGCCGCGTTCCCAAGCTGGGAATTCTTCAGAGATTAAAAATTCAGCGGGAGCTTTCTTAAGCCAACATTCGCCGAAACCGTAATCGAAATAGGCGTTGGAGCAACCGTTTTCGTTTTCGCAAAAAACGTAAACGTTACAATCAGATCTTTTTTTGCACTCGATGCAGCACGATTCAGCGGAATCTACGATCAAATTAGTGCCAACGTTGAGAGGATCGCCTTTGAAATTCGCGCGTTGCTCAATCTCGCAGCTCGCGCTGGTCGGTTCGGGCAACTCGCCAACATCAATTCGAGAGGTGACAATGCCAGAAGTCCAGTTGACGTTAGGACCTCTGGCGTATGCGGCAGGAGATTCTAAAGATGCCTCTGCTATGTTCAAAGGAAACGTTTTCAAAGTGCACGTGCGATAGGAGTACTCGTCGCAACCGCCTTCCGAATCGCAAAATACCCAAATCTCGCAGTTTGCGTTGGCTAAACATGCCGCGCAACACGCCCCAGCATTTACCGCAAGGTCTACCGTCACGTTTGCAATGACATCGCCGATATAATTGGCGTTCATCTCTGCGTTGCATGGTGGGAACTTCACGTCGCTCGTATCTCTCGCGATCGGTTCGACGATTTTATCGAGCAAAATTCCAGATGTGTATGTGACTTCTTCGCCTCGAGATCCCGGAATCCCGGTGTCGGCGCTCGCAGAAATTATCGCTTGGTCCAAGACCTTCAAAGTACACTGCGAATACGATGACACGTACTCATTCAAACCACATCCGCCAGCATCGTCTGTGCAATACGTCCAAACGTTACAGTTTGGATTTTCTTGGCACGCCACGCAGCAAGCGTCTGCTGAAGAGGCGAGGAAGACACCTTCGGTAATATCCTCGCCGTTGTAGTTTGCTTTATCTTCGGCGTTGCACGCACGAATCGGAGGTGCGAGTTCCACGTCGCCACTGCAGTACAGCGAAGAAGATGGAAAAGACAAAGAAGGAGAAGATGGAGATACTTCTTCAGTTGTCGTTCCAGTCGTCGTCGTCGTCGTCGCCATCGTCGTCGTCGTCGTGGTCTCATACCTAGCCCAGACGTTGTCGATACCGCCGACGATGAAGCAACCGGGACATAACTTGACGTTCTCGTTAAAGAGAACTCGAAGCTTTGTCCCGTCGAGCGAGACTTCAAATCTCGCGTCTTCGCACGAAAAGTTTGTGATTTGTTCTCGCATATCGAGCATTTCTGGAGGCGTCGCGATTGATAAACCTTCGCATGTAATTGACGTGGCGGTAGTTGACACGTCTTCGCCTTCAAGTAAATCAATTTCGAGCACTAAATCAGTGAGATCCAAAGTGAGACACGTTCTCTGACCGAGAACTCCAGATAGTGCCAACGATGAAGCGTCACCAGTAGTCGTCAATCGTCGCGGCTTTACCGTCGTAAACGCAACGTCTACGAGTGACGGACATGCGTTCAAATCCAAACCGACGTTTGGGTTCCACCCGAACACCATATTCGGACTCACCACCGCAACCGACGAAGAGAGCGTATTCATCGCTTCAACGTCACAAACGGGCGCTCGTAGCGTCATCGACGATTCGATTTTCTTACTCTCGACGTGCTTAAAAGAAAAAAGAAAGTTTGAGTACCCGCCGACGAGAAACTCGCCGGGGAGCAAAACGACGTTTGCGCCGAAAGTAACTCTCGGTCCAACGTCGTCCATCGTGAGCGATATCTCTTCGCATGATACATCGTTCCTGCCTTCGTCAGACGACAAAGAGGAGGCAGAAGAGAAACGTTTCGGAAGAATTTGCCCACCCCAACACGCGAAGACGAACTCCTCTTTTGGTCTCGGTTCGTACGTCGTCTCGCCGGAAACGTCATCCTCCACTGCGACCGCTCTCGACCACTCAAAAGGCAACGTAACTCCAGCCAACGATACTGGATCGTTCACGTTTGCTCCACTCGTTCTCGTCACGACGATCGAAACGTACGTCTCTCTCGCCGCGTCCACGACGTTCCCGGCAATGGCACCGAGTCGCAACACCTCTTCCGAAGGCGACGACGACCACGTGTGCACGCTAAACGCGAGGTTTCCATTGGCGAGATCGGCGCACGCGCTCGCATCCTCGCCAACATTCGGATCCTGTTTTATGGTTTATGAAACAAGCAAAAAGAAGGTTAGTCATTCATTTCGATGCGTAAACCGCGGTTTTGGAAATTCCAAGAGAAAAAACATTTTGATACGAACGTGTGGGTTGTTAACAACAAAAAGAAAGAGCGAGATGAGAAGAGAAAACGCTCATCGAAACGCGCTCTCTTTTCTTGCGCGTACCTGCAACGCCCTCCTCGGCGCGAACCAGTTGTTGCTCATCCCACCAACGTCCGCCTCGGGCACGTCTTTCGCGCTCACGTCCCCGAACGGCGCGTCGAAACCGTTCACCTCTCCTTCTTTCTCCTCTCCTCTTCGATACAAAAACTTTTTTGTATCTTCCTCCTCCTCCTCTTCCTTCCCAAAGCGCTCGTCGACAAGGACGCGACCACCCGTCGCGCCCGAAACCACCCGCGATGCGAACAAAACCATCGCGATCGCGCAAACCATCGCGAATCGCGACGGTTTCGCACCAACCGCGTTTCTCCGACCGCGCGAAAACGACGACATTTTTCTTCCTTCTTCTTTCCGCGTATTCAAAAAAATACACTTTTCAAAAGAAGAAGAGGAAGAAACAGCGAAAGAAAAAAAGTTCCAACAACAGCGCGAGAACGAGAACAACAACAACAACAATTCGAGGACCCCCACGCGCGAATCCAACGCGAGTATCTCCGCGAGAATTTCGCGCGGTGGTTTGTTCGGTATTTGAGTATTACTGCGTGTGTTATTTTACGCTTATTATTAGTATTATTTTTTTTTTCTGAGGAGTTTTCGCTCGCTCGCTCGCGCGTCACTTTTTTCAAGTACGCGTAGAGTAAAAATAAAATGGAAAACCGAGGGTCTGCTACTTCCGCATCTTCTCTGCTGACCTCGTTCGCGTGCGCCTGCCTCGGCGCGTTCGCGACGATCAAAATCACCCAAAGATTTTTTAGGAAAGAGAAAGAGTTCCCGCTTCTCGCGTGGGGGACGAGCAAAAATAACGGCGCGAAATTGAACGAATCTTCGGTTCGATTTCAACAAACGAGAGACCGATTCGACGACGTGATGGAAAACGAAAGACGCGAAGGAGGAGGTCAGGCTGGTTCTTCTTCTTCTACTACTACTACTAGAACTACTACCGCACGAAAAGATTTAGAAGCCATTGCGGGGTTTGAAGCGGCGGCGGCGTACGCGGCGACGAGGATTGCCGAAGGCGCCGTTCCGGAAGATTGCATCTTAGAACTGTACGGCATCTATAAGCAAGCGACGAAAGGCGATTGCGACGTGAAGGTGAGACCGACTCGGTTGGACGTGAAAAAGTACGCGAAGTTTACCGAGTGGATGAAGCATAAAGGTATGACGAAAGTGGACGCGTGTAGGATGTACGTGCAGGTTTTGGAGAGTCGATTGGACGATTTGGAGTTGTTGCCGAGTCCGAAGAAGAGCGACGGTAGTGCAAGTAAAAGCGGAGGAGGTGCGTTTGGGAGGAGTCAATCGACGATGAGACGATTAAAAGGCGAAGATGGGGAAATAGATGAGGAAGAGGAGACGAGTTTGATTAAAGCCGCGAAAGAGGGTGATTTTGATAAGTTGCTGAAATGTTTGCGAGCCGGAGCGGACGCGAATCAACGGGACGCGAAGGGGCGAACACCCCTAATGTTTGCCGCCGATACCGGCGACGTGGCGATCGCGATTCAGCTCATGCAATTGGATGCAGATATAGGGGCAGCAGATGAGAAAGGAAAAACAGCGTTGCATTACGCGGCGATTTGCGAGCAAGTAGACGTGGCAGAAGTTTTGCTGGAAGCAGGGGCGGACCCAGAGGTGAGGGACGCGAACGGTACGTCGGCGAGCGATTTGGGCGTGTACGAGTTAGTGAAAAAGAAAGCGAACGGCGAGTTAGCATCGTTAGACAATAATAGTAATAATAATTCAGAGGGAGATAAAGAAGCGAGCGAGGAAGAAGATGAGGATTTTGACTTGGAGGAAATAGAGCGCCAGGCTTTGGAGAAGATGGCGGCGGAAAGCATCGCTTAAACGCGCTCACAACTTCCGAAACAAAAAAATGTGCTGTGTGTATAGAACCTAAAATTCACTACGTGTACTTTTACTAAATGACTTGCTATTGCTATGTAACTAACTAGATTTTCTTTCTGTCGTCGTCCCCGCTGTCGTTGTCGACGCTACTGTTGACTTACTGCTGAGAATTGCGGACGATTTTGCCGCTTTCGAGGAACGCCAAAACGCCCACGCGAGCTTGCCTCTCGTGAAGAATAATTGCGCGGGTAATAGCATCACCATGACGTTGTCGTATCCGCGATCTTTCACTGTTCGTGCCCACTCTTTGGTTCGATAACCTAACCCTTTCTTTCTCGCGCTGCTGATTTCCAACTCTCGTTCGGCGTCGTTCTTCATCCGTTCGCGTTTCTCGAGGCCATTCTTCGCGCTTCGAGCGATGATGCGATATCGATTCACCGGCGATCCGAGTTGTTCGTTGACGTATCGAAGTAAATTGTTCGCCTTGAGCACCATGAGCAAATCTCTAGGAAGCGACTCGAATAGTTTACTCTGGTCTTCCAATTTCACTTTGAGTACCGTTCTGAAAATCTCGCGTTTGTCGCTCATGGATAAACTATCATTGTTCGTTTCTTTCTCTCGAGTCGTCGTCGGCTCGGTCGAGGCTCGCTTATTCTCCGTCACGACAACTTCATCGGCACGAGAAGAAGAAGAAGAAGGTGAAGAAGAATCTGCTTTCTTGAACCGGTCTTCAATCACTCTGGCTGGCGCTAAAGCCAAGATAATCCCGAAAAACTTGTGCATTTCTGGATTAATACCCAACTTTTCCACGGCGTTTCGCATCTCGTTTTCGTCGTTTCGAATCAACGCCAACCACACTTGGCACCACGTTTCCCTCGTCGGTTCGTCTAATCGTCTCACGACGCCGTGATCCAATATCGTCACTTTTCCGTTCTTATCGACTAACAAATTTCCCGGATGAGGATCGCCGTGTGCAAATCCGTGTTCAAACGTCAACGTCGCGAACGCTTCCTGAATCGTCTTGGCGACTTTATACGCGTCCACTTTATTTTCTCGCATTTTCTCCACGTTATCGACTCTCGTTCCGTCCGCGAACTCCATCGTCAACACTCGTTTCGTGCTCAAGTTATCGTGTATTTTTGGGACCGTCACTTCCTCCTCCTTAAAACCGCACTCCTCTTTCAATAATCTCCCCATATCTTTACAATTCTTTGCCTCTAATCGAAAATCTAACTCCTCCGTCATGTGCCTGCGCGTCTCCTTCGCCAGCCACGCGAAGCGTAAACCTGGAATCAAGTACCCCAAAACAGCGTAATACGTTTCAATCGTCGCCAGATCGACCCACAAAAACCTCGCCACAGGTCTTTGCTGTATCTTAACCGCCACGTCTTCCCCCATTTTCGTCTTTGCTTTATACACCTGCGCCAAACTCGCGCTCGCAATCGGTTTCTCGTCAAACTCTAAAAACACGTCTCTCGGCTTCAAACCGTCAAACTCTTCGCTAAACGTCTTCTCGTCTTCCTCGAACGGCCTCGAACTCGCGTCATCCATCAAAACCCGCAAAATCTGCCGAAACGGCAGCGGCGCCACCGGCTGCACGCACAGATGCTGCCCGGCTTTCACGTAAATGCCTCCGTTTTCTCTCGCCAAGTCTCGCAAGCGCACCGCGACGTCGCTCCACAGCTCCTGCCTCGATTCGCGCTGCAACTCTTCCAATAACGACGACGATTGTGTCATTGCAGGAGAAGAAGAAGATGATGAAGAAGAAGAAGAAGAAGAAGAAGAAGAAGAAGAAGAATCCAACTCGCTCTTGATCTTATTCACCCTCGCCACGTGCCTTCGATAATCGAAATACACAGGCACCAAGTGTTTCGTCGCCGTCATCACCCTCCGAACCGCGTGGACGCTATCGTCGTCCGAATAATGATACGCCAAAGTGGCGCACGACGTCGTGGCGGCAACCGCGGCGGCGGCGAGAGAAGGAGAAGATGATCGTCCAACCAGTCGACGCAGCAGTCTCTGAGAAGAAGAAGACATGATAGCGTTTTGTGTTAGTGTAAGTGTGTCTCTCTCACTCTCTTTCCCAATAATCAGAAAAATCCGATGCTCGCGATTTGTGTGGATCCAAAACGCCGCAGAAGAGAGAGAGAGAGAGAGAAAATCGGAGAAAAACAACCGCTCTTCTCTCTCTCTCTCGCGCGCGCTTCTTCTCCCTCTTCTTTTCGAGACGTTCTCTCTTCTCTTTTCGTCTTTTTTAATAGCGCGGCGCAGGGGCAGAGTGCTCTCCAAAACGTCCTTTTTTTCCCGGGAAAAAAAAAGGTTTAGGGTTTATCATAAACCCTAAACAAAAACGTGTTCGTTACTTCTTATAAGAGAGAGAGAGAGAGAGAAAAAGAGAGAGAGAGAGCTGCGCGCGCGCACGTTTTACCGCGTTGGATGACGATGACGACGACGTCGGCGGCGACGAGAACGAACGCGCTGTTCGCGCTGATGGCGAGAAGGAGGACAGGGTGTCTTTCTTCTTCTTCTTCTTCTTCTTCTCTTCTTCGCCCAGCTTCTTTTTTTACATCTTCTTCTTCTTCTTCTTCTTCTTCTTCTTCTTCTTCTTCTTCGTCGTCGTCCTCTTCTTCTTCTTCTTCTTCCAGCGACGAGAAGAGCGAGACGAAGAAAAAAGCAGCGCTCTTGTCGTTCCACCCGCTCTCGTTTTCCGGAGCGAAGTTATGCGCGAACGCGTCCATGCTTTCTTATTGGAATTGCGGTGCAAAAGGTTTCTTGGATAAAGATATCACGAAGAATACGAAGGAGTTCTTCGACGTCGGTCGATTTGGATTTGAGTTCGTCATCACGGACGAGCCGGAGAAGTTGAGACAAAAAGCGCTCTCGCTGTGCGTCGTGGAGGAGAAAGAGCGCGAGAGGAGGACGTGGTTGGATTTCGACGCGACCGGCGGCGAAGGCGGCGAGGACTTTGAGGACGGGAAACAACAACCGGAGAGCCGAACGCTGATTGTTTCACTGAAAGAACCGAACTGGATATTGGTGGTTTTTAGAGGCACGACGCCGAATCCGACGCGAGGGTTCTTTCGCGAGAGTAAGATTAACGGGAAAGCCGGGCAAGTCGTGTGGAAGGATTGTCCGGATAAAAGTAAGCGGGTGAAAGTACACGCCGGGTACGCGAACGCGTACGGAATCGTGCGAGAGAGAGTGGAGAGTGACGTTTTGGAGAGAGTGAAGAGGAAGATTGAAGAGGAGGAAGAGGAGAGAAAAGGCACGACTTCTTCTTCGCTATCACTGCCCAGAGTTGTAATCACTGGCCATTCGTTAGGAGGAGCCATGGCTACGTTATGCGCGGCGAGGTTAGGGAATAACGCGGAGCTTAAAAAGTTGGGCGCGAAGGTATCGCTCGTTACGTTCGGGCAACCGAGGGTCGGGGACTCAAATTTCAAAGCGCTTTTTGACAAAAAAAGAGAGAAAGATGATGACGCGACTGGTAGTAACACTAATAATAATTGCATGGACGGGTATTTAAGAGTAGTCAACGAACAAGACGTGTTTGCTCGCGTGCCGCCGAAATCTGGAATTTGGATACCCGAGGACGTGTTGGAAACCTCTTTATCCTCCTCCATCGACGCAAATCAGTGGACGTTTCAATACGAACACGCTGGTGATTGCGTGTGGTACCGCGACGACGGACGGATTTTGTTTCGAGAAGAACCAAAAGGCGTGTCGCTGAGAACGGTGAATCCCGTCTCAATCGCGTTGGACCATTCAAAGTATGCCAAACTGTTCGACGACGAAGGCACCAAGAAGAATTTCCCGCGAGCGGTATGTTTTCATCCCGAGAGAACAGATCCGAAAACTATCTGCGTCAATTGTCCAGATCCAAAGAATGACTTTCGAAGAAGACAAAGCGGCGACAGCAGCAGCAGCTCCTAGAAACGTATGTAGCGATTAGATAGCTTTATTTTAGAATTAGTTGTAAAAGCATGATTTTTTATATTAAATGCGCGCTCTGCTCTGCTGTGTACAAATGTGTTCTTTACAATGTCTATCTAAAAAAATGTCAACTCCCACCGTAATCACTTTAAAAGGAGTCCATGGATTCTTGTTTCGCTCGGCTTTCCGCTTTCAACTTTTCGCTCGCCACTCGCGTTCGAATGTCGAAATCGTCGCTTTGCTCGTCGTACGACGACGACACTTTTCGAATCAAATTTGCCGGATCCTTCTCTTCATCGTCCCTGCTGCCACCGACGCTACTGCTCCCTCTGCTGCTATCTTCACCACTCGTTCTGCTATTACCACTACTAATTAAGAACGATTCCGAGGCAATCTTTGCTTGATTCAACGCCCTCTTCAAGGTTTCCTCGTTCGCCGTTTGTCCTTTGCTCGCCGCTTCCAGTCTTAGATTCGTCAAATCTTCGATGACGTCCGTGATGGCGTCTTGCCATTTAAACAAGTTCTCATCGAAAGACTGCTGCATCAAGTTTATCCCCCCGAGCTGCGGTCGCCCTCCGGAACCATCCATCCCGTTACTCCCGATGCCGATCAAACTCTTCTCCAAAATCTCCGCTAAACTATCCTTCATCGATTCTCCCAACGCGTTCAAATCGAACGATTCTAAACTATTCGCGTCCCCTACGAGAGGTTTACCCCACTGCTCGATGTTCTTCAACAGTAACCTCAACTCTTTACCGAGTTCTTGCCATTCCAGAGACGCTTGCTCGCCTTCGTTAAACGCGCGCATAGCGTCTTTTTCCATCAATTTCGTCGTTTCATGCATCGCCAATTCCGTCGCAATCATCGCTTTTTCCATCGCTTTCGCCGCCGGGTACAACACCGCAGAGAGCGACAAAAAACCGAACCCGATGGCGATTGCAATCGGTACGTTCGATGGTTGACTTTGTTCTTGCGTTGACTTCGTCTTCGCGCGAGGAGAAGACACCAAAGAAAGCGATGAATACGCGTTGTTATTCGCAAAATTCTTCGAAGAAGAAGAAGAAGAAGGTGGAGATAAGACGCGAATCGACGGCAACTCTTCCGCGCTCGCGGTGGTGCTTTTTTTGCGCTCGAGAAGAGAACGACAACAACGACGGCGACACTCGCGGCGGCGCCGAAGGGAACGCTCGAGGAAAGTTGTTTTGGTCGTCGTCGTCGTAAAGGACGGCAGTAAAGCCGACGTCGACGCGCTTTTGATGAGCATTATTTTTTCAAGAGGCCAGACGACGAGAGAAAAATGAAGAAAAATGGAACTCGTGTGATGCCGCTTTATCATCGCGCGCGCGAATACCGCGTCGTCGTTACAATCTTTACTATACTTTACGCGTCGTCTCCGACAATCGCCAAAGCTCGGTCGCGGTCGACTATTTTCGTTCTACTTTTGCTGCTGCTGCTTTTCGATGTTTTTTCGGCTGAGTTGGTTACGTTTTCTTCTTTTTCTTCTTCTTCTTCTTCTTCTCCGCGTTCGACGGCGTCGAGCTTGAACCATTTCGAGGCGGTGACGAGGAGCTTTTTTTTGTCGTTATTTTCGTCGTTTTGGAAGAGGAAGTTGTTGTTGTTTTTGCCGCCGTTGGCGTCGTCGTCGCTGTCACTAACGATAGCAGAGGCTGGTTTGAGGAGACCGGCGAGAACGTCTTGTTCGATCGCTCCGACGGTTTCTTCGGCGCATTGGACGTTGGTGGCGATGACGCCCGAGGCGCCTCGCTTCGCCCAGCCGCAGACGTAAAGGCGACCGCCTTTGGTCGCGGACGCGGAGGAGGGATCTTCTTCGTTGTACTGAACGCGTCCTAAACCGTCGTGCGAGATGGTACCGTTGTCGTCCGAGGGGACTAATTTTGGGTCGAGTTTATCGCCGACGTATCCAACCGAGCGTATGAGAATGTCGCACGGTAGAATCGTTTCGTCTTTCGCCGCGTCGTCGGAAAGCGTCGCTTTTCGATTCCCGCTCGGGCCTTGGAGAATGTTTTTGCGAATTTTCACGAAACCTAACGACGACGACGCGTCTTCTTCGGGGAGCAAACCCGTCGGCGAGTGTAAGAAGATTACGCGCAATATCTTCTTCTTCTTCTTCTCCGTACCTTCTGCCGATATCACATTTTCCGCCGCCGCGTCCTTCGCCTTTTCTAAAACCTCGAACGCTCTTCGTCTCGGCCTCGACGCGTTCATCTCCTCGATATCTTCCTCGGTTACTTCTAAATCGTCAATTTGGACGTCTAAATCCGGTAAACCGAGCACTTCTCTCAACTCTTTCGGAGAAAACTTCGCTTGAGCGACGCTCCGCCGACCGACGATGGTCACCGAATTCACCTCCGCCTTTTCTAAAGCCTCCAACGCGTGCGTCGCGATGTCCGTCTCTCTCAACTCTTCCGTCGAGCGCAACAAAATCCTCGCGCAATCCAAAGCCACGTTCCCGACGCCGACGATGACAACATTCGATCCATTTTTTCTATTCTGTAATCTATCTACGATATCTTCGTGCATTTCTCTATTGCTCCTCGGCGCGGCGGACGGCAAGCCGTTGAACCAATTCACAAACTGCCGAGCGCCGTACACCCCTCGCAACGCGTCTTCATTTTCAATCCGCAATTTCCGATCGTTATCCGCCGCGCCGTGCGCGAGCACGACGCCAGAGTACCGATCGAGCAATTCTCTCGTGGATACGCGCAAAATATTACTCCTCTTCTCCTCTTCTCCGTCTCCGCCGACTCTCACGTTTGCGAACAACCGAACGCGCGCGTCTCGCAACAAAGCGTCAAACTTGTTGGTAACATTCTTCGTCGCCGCGTGATCCGGAGCGACGCCGTACCGGACGAGACCGTACGGGAAACACTCTTTCTCGTACACGTCCACGCGAACGTCCGCGTTATTCTTCTTCGTGTTACTAGTACCGTTACCGTCGATCGCGGCGTTCGCGTTCGTATTCTTCTTCCTCGCATTATTCAGTTGGAGCAATTTATCCACCGCGTACATACCCGCGGGACCAGAACCGACCACGGCAAACGAATAAAGAGGCGTTGTTTTGGTGGCATCGTCGTCATCCGCAGAAGAAGAAAAAGAACGACGAGACGCTCGATGTCGCCCTCTCGCTCTTCTCGCCGAAGACCGCCGTCGTCTTTTTCCCTCTTCTTCTTCTCTTCCGTCGTCGTCGTTTCGGGGAAAAAATGTCGTCGTCGATGCGCTTCTTCCGTCTTCTCGAGAGAAACGCGGCGCAAACGACGACGACGACGACGACGACGTCTCTCCGAAAAAGAAAAGTCGACGACAAAAGATACGCGCGTTTTTTAGACTACGGTGTTTCATGTCGACACGCGTTCAGTAGAGTGCGTTTGTTTTCTGTTCCATTTCTTTTCTTTTGGGGGGTCGACGTTTTTTTTGTAAAAAACGTTTTTTTTAAAAAAAGAGAAAAAAAAAAACTGGTGTCATTTGATCACACACACACACTTACACATTTGCTTTATACATATACACACACACACACGCATCGATTCGAGAGAGAGAAAAAATTAGCCACAAATGATGATGACTTTGAAAGGGCGAGCGAAGCGTCGAGGTGGACGACGGGACGGTGGAGACGCGTTCTTCGCGAGCGCGACGACGACGTCGCGGTTTGGACATCTTCTTCTTCTTTTTTTATGTTTGACGGTGAAGACGATTTTTTGTTCCTCGGAAACACGAACGACCCTAGCGGAGAAGGATGACGCGACGAGGATGGTCGTCGGGGAAGGACGCTCGAGACGGGAGAGGTTGGCGGAGGAGGCAGAGCTGGTGGCGAGATTGGCGAGGGTTTTGGTGGAGGAAGAGAGAGCGCTGGAGGAGGAGGATAAGGAGAGCGTGGCGATGCCGAGAGGCGAAGGTGGTGTTGCATCTTCTTCTTCTTCTTCTTCGAGAAAGAAGACGAAAACGTTCGCGGTGCTGGACAAGGCAGAAAAGCAACCGCAATCTACGAAAAATCCGGACGCGAAGTTTCTGTACGATCTCGCGAAAGCGTTCGTTCGAACGGCGAGGCAACATTTACCGAAAGAAGTCGCTCAGTCGGACGATTACGCCATGCAGGCGAGATATCAAGCGTCTCGATGCGCTCGATCGGCGGACGCGACGTTGTCGTTGGATTGGTTTTTTGAGTTTATGGACGAGCTCGTCGCGAAAGAGGAGATGGGACGCGGCGGTGGTGGGAACCATTACAATTCAAGAATGTATAAAGGGGGCAATGTGTATCGTCCGGAGATGTACGCGACGAGCACCGCAAACGGAGAAGAAAGCGCCATGATGCCGGTGGAAGATTTATTCTTACTTCGCGCCCGCTCGTATTACTATGCCAACAAAATACAAGCGCACGAATCGCGCGCCGCGCTTTCACCATTCTGTGGTTCGATCGTTGGATTTTCGGTCGCATCTGCGATTTGGATGTTCAGTTTCTTCCCCGTTATTCTCATGTCGAGCGCGGTATCGGCATCGTTTGTGAGCATTTTGGCCGTAACATCTGCAAACAAATGTTCCGCGTCCAACTGTTTCTACCCGAGAAAGTGTTGTGACTTGACCTTAGA
>Ga0181561_10003388_pt1 | contig 13983 bp, 6 predicted proteins | sample 011ome_19_FD_133760 | JGI IMG/M metagenome (GOLD analysis project Ga0181561, IMG submission 133760) | Coastal salt marsh microbial communities from the Groves Creek Marsh, Skidaway Island, Georgia - 011510BT metaG (megahit assembly) | ecosystem: Environmental > Aquatic > Marine > Intertidal zone...
CTTCGCCAAGTTCACGGGCAAGCCGTTCGAGGAGATCGGCGAGTACCTCGTGCGCGACTCGTACATGAGCCCCGAGGAGGCCATGAAGCTCAACATCATCGACGGCACGCTCTCGGTGAACGAGGAGAAGCTGAAGAAGGGCGCGAAGGCGCGCTGATGAACGAGACGAGCTCCGGTGAGAGCGCTCGCGAATGACGCGAACGACGCGTCGCGACAATTAAAAAAAAAAACGCTTCATGTTTTTAATTTCATCAAGGCTTCTTCGGCCGTCGCGAACGCGTACGAACATCACGCGTCGTACGCGCTCTTCCTTCCCATCTCTAATTATCTATACACGCGCGAATCGTAATCGTACGGGTATCGTCATCATCACCACCAACCTTCTCCTCACACGTTTAGGTCTTGCGGCTGAGGTTTGTCGCGCAGCGCGATGGCGAGCGGCGCCGGGAGCGTCTCGCCGCGCACGTTGGCGCGCGCGATGGTCTCCGCCGCCGCGCGCCGCGCCGCCTCTAGCAGGTACAGGTCCGTCTGCACGGAGGCGTGGAACAGGTCCAGCGTCCCGCCGCTCTGGCGCGTGCCCAGCAAATCACCGGCGCCGCGCAGACGTAGGTCGCTCTCGGCGACGTGGAACCCGTTGTTGGTCTTCTCGAGCACCCGCAGCCGATCCTTCGCCGCGAAGCCGGCTTCCGCGCCGACGAGCAGGAAGCAGGCGCTCTGCCTGTGCCCTCGGCCGACGCGCCCGCGCAGCTGGTGCAGCGTGGAGACGCCGTGGCGGTCCGCGTCCTCGATGATGATCACGCTGGCGTTCGGGACGTCCACGCCCACCTCCACCACGGAGGTGGCCACCAGAACCTGGGTCTCGCCGGCGGAGAAGGCGTCCAGCGCGGCGTTCTTCTCCTCCGAGCTCATCTTGCCGTGCAGCATCCCGAAACGCACGTCGCGGTACGTCTCCTCCAGGCGCTTGAACTCCTCCTCCGCGGACTTGTAGCGCTCGAAGGACTCCGCCGTGGACGTCGCCACGAGGGGCGTGATGATGTAGCACTGCCCCCCCGCCGCCACCTCCCGCGTCATCGCCTCGTACGCCGCGCCGTGATTCTCGTCGAGCAAAAGACGGGTGTGGATCGGCAGGCGCCCGGCGGGCTTCTCGTCGATGGAGGACAGCGCCATCTCGCCGTGCTTGCACATCGCCAGCGTGCGGGGGATGGGCGTCGCGCTCATCGCGAGCATGTGCGGCGCGTAACGCCACGGCACGAGGTCGGAGTCAGAGTCGGAGTCAGAAGTCTCGGAACCGCCCTCCGAGACGATCGGCGGTTTCGACGCCGGCGCCGACTTCGCCTCGCCCCCCTCGCCGCCGCCGGCGGCGGCGGCGGCCCACGCGGCGGCATCCGCGGCGTCGCCGTCCTCGTCGCCCTTCGCGGCGGTTTTCTTCGCCTCTTTCCGCGCCGCCTCGTCCTCCTTCGCCACGATGGAGGCGGCGTGGTCGTCCGCCCGGCCCTCGCCGCGCGCGACGTAGCCGCCGATGGGGCCCTTCGCGGCGAGCGCGGCTCTCTGCTCTACGCCGAACCGGTGCTGCTCGTCCACCACGGCGATGCCGAGGCTGGCGAACACCACGTCGTCGGAGATGAGGCTGTGCGTCCCCACGATCACCTTCGCGGCGCCGGTCTCGATCTCCGCCAGCGCGGCGTCCCTCTGTTTCTTGGTCATGCTCCCCGTCAACAGAATCACCCGCGGGGGGGCGGACAGACGCCCGAGCAGCTTTCCGAGCGTCTTGGCGTGCTGCTGCGCCAGAACCTCCGTCGGGGCCATGAACGCGCCCTGGTGCCCCGCCTCGACGGCGGCGAGGATCGCCAGCGCGGCGACGATGGTCTTGCCGCACCCCACGTCGCCCTGCAGCATGCGCAACATCGGTTTCGTGCCCGCCATGTCGTGAAAAATCTCCTCCATCGCGTTCGTCTGCCCGCGGGTCAGCGAGAAGTCCAAAACCGACCTCAGCTCGTCGCACAAAGCGGTGGACACCACCGAGACGCCCTCGCCGCCCGCGCTCTGCGCGCGTTCGCGCTCGCGCAGCAGAGACGTCTGCAATAACACGAGCTCCTCGAACGCCAGCCGCTCGCGCGCCTCGCACACGCGCTCGACACTCGCCGGGCGGTGGATGTGCCGCATCGCGTCCACGTGCGACATCAGGTTCAGCTCGGGGAGCACACTGCTCTCCAGCCCGAGCGAAACCGTCATCGGGTCGGCGGGGAGCGTACCCCGCAACGCTTCGACGGCGGCGCGCTGGATGTCGGGCCACTTCTCGGGCGCGACGTCGTGCTTCTTCGGGTACGTCGGCACGACGTCCACCTGCGCGTCCGGGGAGACGTGCATCGCCAGCGCGGGCTTCTCCAGGGTGACAAACCCGCGCGGGGTCTTCCCGGACAGAATCCCGCGCACGCACACCGGCGCGCCCGGCGCCAGCGACCGCTCGACATCCACCGGGACGTACTCCCACAGTTTCATCTCGAACGTCTGCGAGACGGCGCGCGGGTCCCCCCCCGTCGCCGCCGCGCCGCCGGCGGACGCGTCGCCGTCGTCGAAAAACACGTCCACCAGCAGCGTCGCGGGCGTCTTGTGTCCCCAGCCCTTGCGCGACGGCGGCGCCTTCAGGAAACTGCCCACCGTGCCCACCACCAGCACCGCCGTGCCGTTCTGCATCTCGGGGCGGTACCGCGCGAACTCCTGGTACTTCCGCGGGTAGCACCGCAGCACGCGCTCGACGGTGCTCACCTCCGCCTTCTTGAGCGCGTTCGTCAGCCGCGCGGATACGCCGTGCTCCTTGAGCGCGTCCACCGGGATCTCCGCCCACGCCGCGTGGTCGCGGCGCAGGCGCGCGTGCAGCGCGGCGAGCGCCGGGTCCACCGGGTCGCCGCGAATGTTTTTGCGAATGTTTGTGGAATCGGAACCGTCCGAAGGCGCCGCGTCCGCGCTCGCCTTAGAGTCCGACGCCTCGGTCATGCGCGCGAAGTCCATGGTCTCGGGGACAAATCCGTTGATGGGGTCGGCGGCGATCCAAAACGGCTTGCGCGGAGGGCGGTTATTCGGTTCCGGCGCGCGGAGACGCTCAAAGGCGTTCGGAACCGATCCCGAGCCGTCCTCGTCCTCGTCCTCGGAGAGGTCGTTCAGCTCGGCGGCGGCGATCCCGCCCGACCCGAGGACGTCGATCTCGCCGCGGTCGCTCGTCACGATCGGGGTCGCGCCGAAACTCGGCGCCGCGGGAGCGCCCGCGCCGAAACTCGGCGCCGCCGGGCGCGCCGAGCTCGGCCCCGTCGCCGAGGCGGTTTGCCGGCGCAGCGAGTTCTTGGAGGGGTCCCCGAGCGAGAACGAGTGCGACGCCATCGCCTCCACCGCCTCGCGGAGCTTCTCCGTGTCCCCGCGGGTACCGACCACCTCCGCCGCGCCCGGCCCGGCCGTGCCCTCCAGACTCACCCCGAGCACGCCCTGCAGCACGTCGCCGAGCATGCGCGCGTCCGCCTGCGCTCGGTGCGCCGCCTCGCCCTCCGCCGGGCCGCACGCGAAGTGCGCGGCGAGCGTCTCCAGCTTGAACGACCCGACCGTGTTCTTGTCCAGGCGCTTCCGCGCGAGCGGCAGCGTGTCCACGAACCGCCAGTCGTCCGGGAGCTCCCGGCCCAGCCGACGGTACTCCGCCTGCAGGAACCCGGCGTCGAACTGCCGTGCGTTGTGCGCGGCGAGAATCACCGGCGCGCCGCCGCCCGCGCGCCTCGCCTCGGTGACGTACTCCTCAAGAAGCTCCGCCGCGCGCGCGAACGACGGCACCGCGGGTGCGCTGACCATGCTGTTGGTGATCCCGGTGAGCTGCGTGATGGGGGGCGGGATATTGAACCGCCCGGGGTTGATCAGCGTCGCCATCGGCGCGTGCGTCGGGTCGGTCACGTTCACGGCGGCGATCTCGATGATCCGGTTCTTGTCCTTGCTCAGACCCGTCGTCTCCAGGTCGAACGCGATCACGATGGGGGTCTCCGACGATCGCGCCTTCGCGGCGGTGGCGGACGAAGACGCGCTCGGCGCCATGGCGGGCATGCGCAGCTCGCTCACGGGCGTGCCCCCTCTTTGGGGGGTGGAAAACGAAGACCCCGAAGACCCGCCCGCGTTGCCCCACGCGGAGGCGCGGTTCGTGTCCGTCGCGGGGGCGTTCTCGCGTCGCTGCGCGCCGCTGTTCGCGCGCTGGCGGGGGGGAGCAGCCGCCGGCGGCTTCGCGGACGCGGGGGGGCGCCACGCCTGCGGCGCCGCCGCGGGAGCCGCCGCGAGATGCTCCGCGGCGCGCTCGTGCTGGTACAACGCCGAACCCAGCCTCCGTAGGAGTTGGTCCCTTCCGGTCGCATCCATGGCGCCGTAGGAGACCGCCTCCGCGCGGATCCCCGCGAGCACGGCGGCGAGGTCGGCGGTCCCTTTTTGCGCGGGCGCACCGGCGCTCGTCACCAGCACCGTCTCCAGCTCACCGAGGTGGTTGCACAGGAACTGCTGGAAGTCCGCGAACGCTTTCCCTTTCGCGTTCGGGCACCCCTTGCCGAGTTCGTAATCGAGCCCCGCGCGAAGGCGCTTCGCCAGGCCGGCGGGGTCGGTCGCTTTCGTGGCGACCGCCGGATCAGAGGTCGGGGTGGTCGTGGCAATCCCTCGCCGGTTCGCGTCCGGCGCCCCCAGCGGACCCGCCACCGCCCCACGCGCCATCGTCTCGCCGCGCGCGGGCGAATGTTTCGAGGAACGCGCGTGGGCGCCGTCCGAGGACAGAGCGGCATCGCGTCGCGTCGGGAGCGCGCCGCGCGTCCCCGGGACGCCCGCGCGGCGCCGCAACGCGGCGAACCCCGCGCGTCGAAGGGAGTGCATGTGACTCGCTCGGGCTGTGACGGAAGATGCGCTCGTCGCCATCTCAGCGAGCCATCCGCGCGTCTTACGGAGTGAGCAGTGGTGATCGCGTTGTTAGGCAACCGGTCGAGCGCGCGGGAAAAAACGCAAGAATCGAAACCCGAAACGACGGTCTGTTCGTCTCGACTCGCCCACCTCTGGTGTCAGCGATTGGCGCGGTCGATCCAAACGCCGTAGACTCTGGGCCCCCAAAAAGCCCAGCCTGCGGATAACGGAAGAACAACCATCGAGTGCCGCCCCTTCGGCATCTCCGCACACGCAGTCGCCTCGTCGACCTTCGTCTTTGCATCATGGCATCCATGACATCCGCGGCGCTCGCGCCCGTCGTCCACAAGACCACCACCTCCAGGTGCGCGTTCGTCCCGCGCGCGTTCGCGATCGGCAATGCCAAGTGTCTCCCGCGATATCCCGCCGATGATTGACGCGCGTCCGAGAGCCGTCTCCCCGGGGCGCGCCGCGCCCCGAACGGCCACGATCGGCCGCCTTCGCCTCGGCGTCCGCCAACGCGCGATCTCGCGTCTGACCGCCTCATCGCGTCCGCCTCTTCGCGTCCCCGTCGACTCGCGACCGCCGCGCCGCGACGAACAGGAGGTCCACCGTGCGCGCGCGCGCCGGCCCCCGAGCCGTCGTCCAGGCCGTGGCCCCCGCGAAGAAGGCGTTCTTCTTCCCCGGCCAGGGCGCGCAGTCCGTGGGCATGGCCAAGGAGCTGTGCGAGGAGTGCCCCGCGGCGGCGGAGCTGTTCGAGAAGGCGTCCGCGATCCTCGGGTACGACCTGCTGGACGTGTGCGTGAACGGCCCCGCGGAGCGGCTCAACTCCACGGAGGTGTCGCAGCCCGCCATCTACGTCGCGTCGCTCGCCGCGCTGGAGAAGATGAAGTCCACCCCCGAGGGCGCGGCCGAGATCGAGGCCGTGGACGTGTGCGCGGGCCTGTCCCTGGGCGAGTACACCGCGCTCACCTTCGCGGGCGCCATCGCCTTCGAGGACGGCGTCAAGCTCGTCAAGCTGCGCGGCGAGTCCATGCAGGCGGCGGCGGACGCGACGCCCAGCGCGATGGCCTCGGTCATCGGCCTCGGCGCGGACAAGGTGGCCGAGCTGTGCGCGGCGGCTTCCGAGCAGTGCGAGGAGGGCTCCGTGCAGATCGCCAACTACCTGTGCAACGGCAACTACGCCGTCTCCGGCTCCGTCTCCGCCGTCGACAAGGTGGCGGAGATCGCCAAGCCCGAGTTCAAGGCGCGCATGGTCGTGAAGCTCGCCGTCGCCGGCGCGTTCCACACCGACTTCATGGCGCCCGCCGCGGAGGCGCTCAAGGCTGGCCTCGCGGACACGCCCATCGAGGCCCCCAAGATCCCCGTGATCTCCAACGTGGACGTCGAGCCGCACGCGGACGCGGACGCCATCCGCGCGACGCTCGCCAAGCAGCTCACCTCGCCCGTGCAGTGGGAGAAGACCATGCTCACCCTGCTCGAGGGCGGCATGGAGAAGAGCACCGAGGTGGGGCCCGGGAAGGTCATCTCCGGCATCATGAAGCGCGTCGACAAGAAGGCGGTGTGCGAAAACTTCACCGTCTGAGTCTGCGAGACGGCGAGCGCGGCGAGCGCGGCGACGCGCGACGCGCGGCGATTGAAACGATTGGAAAGTGAACCACCGTCAATAATAATATCAATTTTAGAGTCGCGCGTCGTTTAGCGCATCGGCGCGGCGGCGACGTCCGCCTCGGGCGCGGCGTCGCTCGGCGCGCCACGCGCGGGTGGCTCGCGCGTCGCCTCCATAGGCGCGTCGTCGCCGCCGCCCACCGCGGCGCGTTCCTCCCTGCGCTTCTGGAGCTTCTCGCGAAGGTCGCCGAAGTCGCCGTCGTCGCCGTCGTCAAAGGCGCGCATGCCGCCTCTCCGCTTCTTGCGCCTCCCGCCCCCCTCGTCGTCGCGGCGTTCGTCGCGGCGTTCGTCGCGGCGTCCGTCGCGGCGTCCGTCGCGGCGTCCGTCGCGGCCGTCGCCGCGGTCGCGGTTGTCGTCGCCACGCCTCCTCTTCCCGCGTCCGCCTCCCCTCCCCCCCTTGCCGCCCAGCCACAGGTAGCGGCTCTTGATCTTCCCGTGCGGCTTGATGTCGTCCTCGGTGGCGAGCCGGAAGGAGAGCCGCAGCGTCTTGCCCTTGGTGTGGAACTCCGGGCCGGAGTGCCACAGCATCTCCGCCTCGAGGCCCTCCGGGAGCGCGGCTTTGCCGTCGGGGTTGGCGAACGCGCCCATGGTCTGGCCCTTCATGCGGATCGCGCGGCGCGCGGCGTGCTCGTCGGCGAACACCACGTTGCAGCTGGAGTCGTTGATCCACTCGCAAAACACCGGGCCGTACTCGCCGAAGTACCCCATGCAATCCGCGGTGGTCATGTGGTCCACGCCGTACAAGTGCACAGCGTCGTTGCGCCACACCGCGTCCAGCTCGGGGTCGACGCGCTCCTCCAGAATGTCCGCCTTGGGGGGGGGCGCCGCCTCCGCGTCCATCGCGGCGTCGTCGCCGACGGGCGCGTCTTCCCCCGCGGACGCCGGCGCGGCGCTTTTCGGTCCCGCCTCGCGCGCCTGGCGCTCCGCCTCTGCCTTCTCGCGCAGCGCCTTCTGCTCGGGGGTGAGCTCCAGCATGGCGCCGAACTTGGCGGCGCGCGCTGCGCGCTTGGCCTCCTCCTCGGGGTCGAACAAGTCGATCCCGGTGATGAACTGCCCTCCCCTCGCCGCTTTCTTCTCCGCCTGCTCCCGACGCACCGCGAGCACCTCCTTCCGAGAAAGCAGGCCGTTCGCCCCGGCCAGCGTCTTGGCGCTGGGGGCCTTGTACTCCGTGTTGAAGCGCTCGGCGCGCGCGCGCGCCTTCTCACGCTCAGCCTCGAGGACGCTCGCGTTGCGCCCGGAAGCCTCGTGCTCAGCCTCCACCTCCGCGCCCCAATCGCCCGAGGGGCCGCCCCCGAAGGGCTGCAGGGGAGCGGGGGCGGGATCCTCGCCCATCTGCGCGTCGCCGTCGCCCATCCCGACGATCAGGTGGAGCGCTCGACCGAGTGAGAGTGTGGTTGAGCGTGTGCCGCTCGCAGTGATCCGGGATCATCCATTCCTTGAATAGCAATGAATCGGCGGTTCAGGAGTCTCGAGGCAGCACACTGTCTGGCGCACATTTGGCAACCGCATTGGGGCGGTGACGGTCAACAGACCAGAGAAAATCGCCGAAACACGCGCGAAACTCGTCCAACAACAGCAACAAGTGGCATTTCCTTTTTGCCATCTGCTCGTGGTCCTCGCCGCGGCCACAGCTTCGCCGCGCCGCGCCGGCGACGAGGATGTCGTCGTTGTTCACGCTGCGGGTTCACCTGCCCGAGTGCGGGGGCGAGCCCGCGCGCGGTGGGACGCGCGGGTCTTCCGGTGACGACGCGGAGCGCGAAGGGGGCGCGCTCGCGAGATCCGACGGAGCGCGAGGCGAGGCGGGGGACGCCGTGGAGGATGCGCCGTGGCGCCCTCTGGCGTTTTCCGCGGGCAACCCTCGCGCGGAGATCATCCACGGCGAGCTTCACTTGTTCCGCGACACCCTCACCGCGGCCGCGTCGTCCTCCGGGCCGACCGGTGACGTCGGGGACGACGCGGACGCGCTCCCGCGGGGTCGGCATCCCACAGTGTGCGTCTTGGCCGTGCCTTCGTCGCTCAGCGTCGGCGACTTCTGCCGCTTCGTCGCCGCGTTCGCGCCCTCGGTGGTGGAGATGCGCATGGTCGCGCCGAGCGGGGAGGACCCTGAACGACCCGGAACGACGGAGACGGAGACTACCGCGACGACGACGAAAAGAGTCGTCGCGCATGAGTCGTCGCGGCGTCTCCCGAAACCGGGATCGTCGTACAGCGTGATCCTGCGCTTCGCGGACCAGGAGAGCGCGGACGCGTTCGCGCGTAACTACCACGACCGCAAGTTCAACGCGTTCTGCGAAGAGAAGTGCCGCGTGCTGTTCGTGCGGCGCGTGGAGGTGACCGCCGGGCACACTACTCTAAACGCCGACGGCGCGCCCGCGCGCGACGACGGGGACGCGCTCGTCGAGCTCCCGAGTTGCCCGGTGTGCTTGGACCGGCTGGACAACGAGGCGAGCGGCGTGGTGACCACGGTGTGCTCGCACGCGTTCCACGCCTCGTGCATGAGCAACTGGGAAGACAACTCGTGCCCCGTGTGCAGGTACACGACGAGCCCCGACGCCGTGACGGCGTGCCACTGTCCGGGCTGCGAGGAAACCTCGGAGACCGCCGCCCTGTGGGCGTGTCTGATTTGCGGCAGCGTCGGGTGCGGGCGGTACGACGGGAAGCACGCGCTCGAGCACTGGCGTGAGAGCGGCCACTGCTACGCCATGGAGCTGCGCACGCAGCGCGTCTGGGACTACGTCCGCGACGGGTTCGTGCACCGGCTGATCCAGAGCAAAGCCGGGCTCGTGGAGCTCACGCGGGGACCGCGCGGCGGCGGCGGCGGCGAGCGCGGCGGCGAGCGGAGCCCCCGCCAGGGCTCCGACGCCGCCGCCGGAGAAGCCGAAGGCGCGTCCGCCTCCACGTCCTTCTCGAAGCGACGCGGCGGCGGCGGCGGCGGCGGCGGCGGCGGCGGCGGCGGCGGCGCGCTCGACCACGGGCTCGGGGCTGAGTACGACGACGAGTACCCGCTGGACCCCGGCTTGGAGGAGGCGCTGGTGAGCAGCAAGCTTGACGCGATCCACGCCGAGTACAGCGCGCTGCTTGCGAGCCAGCTGGACTCGCAGCGGCGCTACTTCGAGGGCCTGGTCGCCGCCGCCGCCGCGGAGAAGGAGGGCGCGCTGAGCGCCGCCGCCGCCGCAGAGCGCCAGGCGGAAGTGATCGCCGGCGCCGTGCGCGACGCGCGCGAGGCGAGGCAGGAGCTCAAGGTGGCGCGCGCCGAGCGCGACGCGCGCGCGCGCGCCGCCGAGGCGCTGGAGGAGGAGAACGCGTTTCTGCGGTCGGTGAACGACGCGCTTTTGTTGAACCAGCGCGAGGCGGAGCGCGACGCGGCGGCGGCGGCGGCGGGCTCGAGAAGAACGGACGGCGAGAAGGACGAACGCATACGCGACCTGCAGGAGCAGGTGCGCGACCTGATGGTGTTCCTGGACGCGCGCGAGAAAGCCGCCGCGCCCGAGGCGCGAGATGACGCGCCCGAGGCGCTCGGCGCCGGCGGGGCCCGGGCCCGGGCCCGGGGCCCGGCCGACGCCTCCGCGCGCGCGCCGTCCGAGTCCATCCGGGGCGGAAGCGTGCTGGGCGTCGGCGCGGGCCCCGCGGTCCCGGGCGCGGACGACGCGCCCAGCCGCTCGGGCGTCCACGCCAGGCTGCAGAAGAAACTCGCCGCGCGCCAGACCAAACGCGGGGGCTGACGTAGAGCGGGCGGAGCGCGCAGAGCGCGCGGAGTCAATAAATAATCGCCGCCAGAGGAACACGCGGAAGGGGTACAGTACAAAAGTAGATTACAACAAAAGCCCGCCCATCGAGCCGCGTACGTCGCGTCGTTCGGAATAGACCCGAGGGACGCGACGGCGCGTTCACGCCGACATCGACAGCTTGGGCTGCTGCCTGAGCGCGTGCGCGGACGCGATGGACGCCAGGCAGGCGCCGGCGCGCGCGGCGGCGAGCCGCTCGAGCGCCGCCGAGGACGCGCCGGGGAGAACCTTCGCGGAGGCCACCGCCGAGACCGCCGCCGCCGCCGCCGCGGGATCCGCCTCTCCCCTCCGGTGCTCGGCCAGCGCGGCGTCGACCGCGTGCTGCACCGACCCAGCCAGCGCGACGCCGCACGCCGTGTGCCACGCCCACATCAGGTTCCCGCCCCCGGGAACGAACTCGCCGTCGATCCAGCGGTTGATCTCGTCGTGCCCGTCGTCGCCGCCGCCGCCGCCGCCGCCGCCCCAGTTCGAGCCGCCGCCGCCGCCGCCGTCGTCCCCGGACCCGAAGACACCATCCGACCCGTCAGCGCCGGCGCCGTCCGCGGGCTCGCCGGCGCCGAAGGCGCCGTCGCCGCTCCCCCAGGGCGCGCCGCCGCCCTCCCCGGCGGCTCCCCACGGGTCCCTGTTCTCGTCGCCGCCGCCGCCCCTGCGGCGGCGCAGCTTGCCGCACTTCGTGGGCGCGAACACCTCCGTCTCGGTCCAGCGCGTGTGGCGCAAGATAGGCGGCGCTGACTTGGGCGGCGGCGCGACGCTCGCCACGCACGGCGACGCCGGAAAAAGCGTGCCGGCGGCGCCCGCCGCGACGAGGCTCGCGTGTCTGCGCTGGTCGCGGCTCTGGCTCGCGCAGCCGCCGCGAGGGGACGTGCCTCCCAGGGCGGTCTGCTGAACCGCCAGCACCTGCGGGCGAGGATCGCGGTCGCGGGGGTTGCGGGCGGGGACGTTCAGACGAAGTCGCGGCGGGACGCGCGTCGCGGCGATTTCGAGACGCCGAAAACGGGTGCTGACGCGCATTCGCGGGTGGAATATCCGCGGTCCACAACGGCGTGATTCTTCGGAAAAGGCACGGCCGCGCGTCTCGGTGATGCGCGGGCGGTGGCGCGCGGGTTTCGGGCGCACGTACCTTGCTTCCTGCCTTACCCACCGCGTGCGCGCACGTCGCCGCGTTCTGGACGATCGCCTGGAGCGTCATCTTCGCTCAGGCGCTCGGCGGCTTCCTCGACGCGCGCGCCCGACAGGGATCTCGGTTTCAAAAACCCTCGGCGCGCGCCTCGCGAACGCGCCGTGACGTGATCGGACGCGCGACGCACGCGCCGTTCGAGGGACAGGCGACCGGGCGTCGCGTGCCTTCCGCGCGGGCGCTGCGTCCGGCGTCGGTTTCGATTCTCCGCGCTCAGCTCCCGTCGGGGGCACGCAGGAATGCGCGGCCGCGCGAAAAGGACGACCGTAAACACGAATGCGCGCGAAACCAAACACGTGGCCAATCAGCGCCTTCTCTTCGCCGTTCGGCGCCAAACGAAATCGGAAAAGAAAATCCAAGGCAAATATCCCAGCACTGTCCCGCACGCCGCGAACGTCAAGTCAAGGCTAAAAATGCGGTGATAAAAACAAACGAACCGCGCCTCCAACTCGCGCCTCGAGAATCACACAGCCTCGTCGCTACCCTTCAGGATGCCCTCCATCTCGCGCATGTTCAGGACCGTCTCGCGCTGTACCGCGGCCTCGTTCTCGACGCCGCGCAGGAACGCGCGCGCGTTGCTCGCCATCCCGCGGTCGAAGGGGTTGCGGAACTTCCCATCCGCGTCGCGCAGGTAGTGGTAGCGGTGCGCGTTGGCGAGCTCGTTGGTGGTGATGTTGCGCAGCGCCTGGTGTACCTGCGCCGCGAAAAGAAAGCCCACCGGGAACAGAACCGCGCCGTCGAACACTAGGAACATGGTGATGTACGTCATCGTGAACGGCCCGGGCGTCGGCCCGCCTTGGCGCAGGCGCGCCACGCCGACCAGAAACGCCACGAGCATGGCGAGCGTCTCGAGCGCGAGGAAAAACACAAAGTCGCGCAGGTTCTTCTTGCCGATGACGTTGCCCATCCACGGGCAGTAGTGGTCGAACCGCTTCACGCACCGGTTCGTCACCGAACAGTGCTTGGTGCCCCAGGGCTTGACGATCTTGCACGTGGGGCACAGCGCGGACCAGTTCCCGGCTTTGAGCTCGGGGTGATCGAGGCGCGGGTGCTTCGCGCCGCCGCCCTCGAACCCGCCGGAGGCGAAGCCGCCGGCGCTGCTCGAGCGGCGGTGCGCGCCCCCGCTCGGGGCCTCGTGCCGGGCTGGGAACTGGTCCGCGCTGTGCCCAGCGCCTCCGCGCGCGCCGAGCACCTCCGCCGCGTGCGCGGCGTCCACGAACCCCGGGTCCGCCGTCGACACGCGGTACATCAGAAACAACCCCGCGCCCGACGAGAGCACCACCAGCCACGACCACGCGGCGAGGTGCACGTCCATGACGGGCATGCCGTCCGCGAGCACCACGGTGTGCACGAACATGAACACGAGGCCGAGAATGAGCGCGAGGCACGCCATGGCCATGCCTTTGTCGTTGAAGAACGCGCCGGGCGATTTTTTAGACGACGTCTCGTCGCGCAGACGATCCTGGTGGTGCGCCAAAAAGCCGCCCAGGCTCTTGTGACCCTTGTCCGTCGCCAGCTGCGCCGCCGTGCTCCCCTCCGAGTCCGTCGCCTCCATGAGCGCGAGCCCGCCCGCCTGCGCGAGCACGTGCGCAGCCTCGCTCTTGCCCCGGATCGCCGCCCAGTGCAGGGGCGAGCACCCTTCCTTGTCCTGCCGGGACTCGTCCGCGTCGCAGAAGAGCAGCAGCTTGACGGCGTCCGGGAACCCTTTGTACGCCGCCCAGTGCAGGGGCGAGCGCCCGTCCAGGTCCAGCGCGTCCAGATGCGCGTCCCATCGGGTTTTGAAGTGGTACAGAATGCCGGTGTGCCCGTACTGCGCGGCGACGTGCGCGCAGTCGTACCCACGCACGTCCCGCGAGGACACGGACGCGCCGCTGCGCAGAAGCAGCTCGGCGCACGGCAGCGAGCCGCGCACGCACGCCCAATGCAGCGCCGTCTGACCGTCGCCGTCAACCGCGCCCACCTCCGCGCCCTTCTCGAGCAGGAACGTCGCCACCGCCACGCGGTTGTTCAGCGCGGCCCACTGCAGGGGGCGGAACCTGTTTGCGAGAGGGGAGGAGAAGTCGCCAGGGCGCGTCGCGTCGCGTGAGTTTCTTTCGCGTTCATTGAAGACATCAAATCAAGACGAGGCGCGTCGACGGGTCTTCGCGCGGGACAGATCTCCGAGGGAGGCGCGCGAAGAGAGACATCGTGAGAGAGACGAACGCGACGCCGCGTGGCGGACGTACCCCGTGGCATCCTGCGCATTGACCAGCGCGGGGTCCTCGTCTATGTATCTCGTGAGTTTCTCCAGGTCCCCGTACGCCGAGGCTTTCCACACGTCATCGACCGCGGGCGGCTCGTTTTCACCCATCGCGCGTCAATCGCGTCGAACAGGCGTCGGATCGGTCGAGATCGGCGACGCGTGCGACCCCACACGCTGAGCGAGGGCGTGCCGCCGACCGCGCGGTC
>Ga0181561_10003390_pt1 | contig 13981 bp, 9 predicted proteins | sample 011ome_19_FD_133760 | JGI IMG/M metagenome (GOLD analysis project Ga0181561, IMG submission 133760) | Coastal salt marsh microbial communities from the Groves Creek Marsh, Skidaway Island, Georgia - 011510BT metaG (megahit assembly) | ecosystem: Environmental > Aquatic > Marine > Intertidal zone...
GCGTCGGCGGCGGCGGCGGCGGTTTTGGGCCGCCCTTGGACGGCGGCAGCGGTTTCTTCGTCGGAGGCTTCTTCGACGGCGGCGGCGCGGACGCTTCGCTCTCTCCGGCGACGGACGACGGCGCGGCGGCGGCGGCGGTGGCGGTGGCAACCCCATCGGCACCCCCCGTGTCGTCCGGCGGCGGCAGCGCGTTCCCGAGCGCCATCCTCGCCCGCGCCGCCTTGTGCGCCCTCTGCGCGCTCCGCACGCGGTCCCTCAGCGCCTCCAAACTCACGACGACGGCGCCCTCTGCCTCGCCGTCGCCGTCGCCGTCGCAATCGCCGCTCCGCACGTCCGCGACTTCCACCTCGAAGTGCCTCAACTCTCGGATCGTGACGTCCGGGACAGCTTGCACGACGAGGTACCGAAGCTCCCCGCGCGATAAGCCGCCCTTCTCGAGCTTAGGGTCGTTCCATACGAGCGATGATATCGGGGTGGAGTTGAAAGGCGTCAGAAGCGGAGTTGAAAGGCAACGAGGTGTGTCGGGATTGAAAGCGAGGGACCCTGGGCGGAGAGATAAGCCGGGAGAGAAAGTCCTTAAGGAATCGCGTTCACCACGCCGACGCGGCCGTATGGGGACCAGTGTGAGAAGAACGCACCTTATCCATGTCGAGCACCGCAGCCTTGAGGCCGCCCTTGCGGCTCTGGAAGTACGTGCGGAGGAGGAGGTAGATATCTCGCGGCGCGCGCCAGCCCGGCTTCTGCGACGGCAACGTCTCCGGCTCGGACGGCGCGGCTTCCTCCTCCTCCTCCTCCTCCTCCTCCTCCGCGTCCTCTCTCGGCCCGCCGTCCGTCTGGAGTTGAAAGGCGTCAGTCGGGGTGGAGTTGAAAGGCGTCAGTTGGAGTTCAAAGGCGTCGATGGCGGGGATTGAAAGCGAGGGATGGGCGGAGAGATGCGCCGGCGAAAGTCCTTAAGGATCGGCGTTCACCACGCCGACGCGGTCGTATGGGGACTAGTGTAACCAGAACGCACCTGGACGCCGATCCCGTTCACCGAGTCCGCCTCCCACTCGTCCTCGACGTCCTTGTCCTCCTCGGGGAGCGCGGCGGCGGCGGCCGCCGCCGCGGCGGCGGCGACGCCCAGGTGGACGACGCCGGGGCACGGCGGGTGCGGCAGCCGCCGCCACCGCGTGTCCTCCGCGTCGAGCGCGGCGAACATCGCCGCGCCGGCGTCGCGCATCGCGGACTCGATGACTTCCTTCGCGGTCGTCTCCGCGTCGCGCATGGCGGCGATGGCGGCTTCGCCGAGGTCGCGTCGCGCCTGCGCCGCCATTCGCGCGCGGCGAAGTTTCGCCATCGCCACGACATCCTCCTCCTCCTCCTCCTCCTCGTCGTCGTCGTCGCCGCCTTTCTTTTTCTTCACGAGATTTCCCTTCGCATCCTTCTTCGCCTTCGCGCCGAACGCCGGGATGACGCCGCCGCCGCCGCCCTCGTCGTCGTCGTCGCTCTCGCCGCCGCCCTCGTCCAACGCCTGCCCGCTGTCGCTGCCGACTTCGATCGCCGCCTCCTCGGGCAACTCGGGCATCGCGTCGCGCGTCACGAGACTCGCGTCGCGGACATCCTCCGCGAGGTCGTCGAAGACGTCGCGCATGGCGATTTGTAACGCCCGCGCGGCGGCAGTTAACGCTTGGACGTCCGCGAGCGACTTGGGCGTCGGCACCGCGTCCTCGGGGTCCAAGAAGAACTCCGCGTCCTGGTCGTCCCCGGCGGTGGGGTCCGCGACGGCGTCCTTCAACGACGCGGCGAGCGCGGTGATCTTGTTCGCCGTCGCCGTCGCGGCGTCCACGATGCCGTCCGCGGCAGCCTTCGCCTCGAGCTCGATCGTCTCCTTCTTCCGCGGCGCGTTCGGGTCCTTCTCGCCCTCCTCCTCCTCCATGAGCTCCGCGTCCGTCTTCTCCCGCGGCGGCGGATCGCACGCGCACGCCGTCATCACCACCTTCGCGTCGTCTCCCGCGGCTTCCAGCGCGCGGCGCGCGAACCCCGCGACGGATACGAGGTCCACCGCGACCGTGGACGGGAACCCGCCTGTCGCGCCCGCCTGCGAGCGAATGTCGGGGTGGAGTTGAAAGGCGTCAGAAGCAGAGTTGAAAGGCGTCGCGGGCGGGGATTGAAAGCGGGGGGTGGGCGGAGAGAGACGACGGCAAAAGTCCTTAAGAAATGGCGTTCACCACGCGAACGCGGTCGTATGGGGACCAGTGTGAGATAGAACGCACCTCCGCGCTCGCGACGTCGTCCACGAGCCCGCTCCAACCCTCCGCGACGCGTCGCATCTTCCGCACGACGGGGAGGAGGCCGTTGAGCATCCGCGCCGGCGCGGGCGGCGCGTCGACGTACGGGCCCTCGCCCTCCTCGCCGTCCGCGGGGTTCTTGTCCGTGCACAGGGCGTCGCCGAGGGCGACGGTGACGGACGCGATGACGCGTTCGAGGGAGTTTTTATACCTCGCGAGCTCGACGCGAACTTTCCGGATCTGCTCGTCCATGCGTTCGCCGCCGACGACGAACCCCGCGGGTTTCGGCGACGTGTTCACCGTCGCCCACACGGCGTACACCGCCGCGGGTTTTAACGCCTTCAACGCGGCCGTTACTTCGTACTCCGCGCCGGTGATGACGTTGAACATCGCGTTCCTGGCTTGTTTCGACACCTCGCCGTACGCGCGCCCGGATTTCACCCCCGCGCACAACGGTTTCAACGCGCGCTTGATGGACGCGCGAATCGCGTCGTCGGCGCGTTTGAGGCAGTGACGCAACGGCACCGTCTGGTCCGCCGCCGCCACCGCGATCGCCTCTCGCGTCTCCGCGGCATCTCGCGTGAGCTCCTTCGCGATCGGCATCAGGAGCGTCATCGTGTCCGCGGCGAGGCCCTTCGGTATGTCCACCTCCGCGGACAACGTGCTGAACCTGTGCCCGACGTCGAAGTGCGACTGCGGGAGGGCGGTTGGTTTCACAAGTTCGTTCATCGGTCAGTTGAAAGGCGCGATGGAATAGATAATAGAGTATTGAAACCGAGGGACGGGTGAAAAACGTTCGTACGCACCTCGGGCTCCGCCGGCGCCTCCGGATTCGCCACCACCGCCGCCGTCGCCTTCTCGAAACTCTGAAGCAGCGACTGAAGCAGCCCGCAGAACGCGCGGTACCGCGAGTCCGACTGCTTCCGCCACGTCTCCGTCACGAACCCCGCCTCTTGCGCGGCGAAAATCTCGCCGAGCGCGCGACTCTTGACGTTTTCCAACGCCGCCTTGGTCCGCGATCGCGCCTCCTTCACCGCGCCGAAGACCCTTTCAAACGACGGCGAGCCCTCTTTCAAACGCGCGGGGCGGTCGATCAAGCTCACCCCCAGCGCTTTTGCCTCCGCGCGCGCGTCCTGCGCGACGCGCCGCAACGTCTTGAGGACGACGCGCTCGGCGTCGTCGAACGCGGCGGTGATCTCGTCCATGGCGTCTCTCTCCGCGGCGCGAGCCGCCCACGCGCGCTGCGTCTTTTTCGCCTCGCGCTCGTGGTACTGCTCCGCCTCCTCCTCCGCGGCGCGCTTCCTCGCCTCTTCCGCGCGCGCGCTCTGCTTCCGCATGCGAATCTCCTCGCGCCGTCGCTTCTCTTCGTCGGACATGAAGTACACGGGAGAGAAGTAATCCGTGATGACCTTGAAGAACGCGAGCTTATCCAACGCCTCTTGCTCCTCTCTGAGGGTCGTTCCGTCGTGCGAAGCGAAGCGACGAACGTCGGGGTGGAGTTGAAAGGCGTCAGAAGCGGAGTCGAAAGGCGTCGAGGCGCGTGCGTCGGGATCGAATGAAACCGAGGGGTGGTGGGCGGAGAGAAGAACCGGGAGAGAAAGTCCTCAAGGAATGAAGTTCACAACGCCGACGCGGTCGTATGGGGACCAGTGCGAGATAGAATACGCGCCTGATGTGCTTCTGCTTCTCCTCCTCCATCTCCGCGGCTTTCGCCGCCGCCGCGTTCGCGTGCACGGTCGCCACCGCGAACGCGGCGGCGGCGACGGCGACGCGTCCGAGCCGCTCCCTGTGCCGCTTCTGTCGCCGTTCGAGCATCTCCTGTTGCACCTCCTCGAGCGACCCGGTGGATTTCGGCGTCCCGTTTTTGATCTGACGACGGTCGAGGAGGGTCCATCGTTCAAAGCGTCGGGGTGGAGTTGAAAGGCGCGTCAGGGGTGGAGTTGAAAGGCGGGCGTCGAGGTGTGTCGGGATCGAAAGGAAGGGGTGATGGGCGGAGAGAGACGCCGGGAGAGAAAGTCCTTCTTAAGGATCGGCGTTCATCACGCCGACGCGGTCGTATGGGGACCAGTGTGAGATAAACGACGGAACGCGCCTTGTTGAGCGCCTCCTCGGCGACGTCGGCGGCGTTGAACTTTTCCTGCGTCGCCATCCACTGCCGCTTGCTGCTCGGGAGCAGCATCCCCATCGTGTTCGTGCGAAACTCCGCCGCGCGCATCGCCTGCTGCATGTACACCGCGTGCGATTCCGCGACGCGTTCCGCCGTGCGCATCGCGCTCTCCGCGCCGCGCTTGACGTTCGCCAGCTGTCTCTCTTGTCTCGCCTGCGGGTCGTTTGATTGGTGGGCGACGAGGCGGGAAGTGATGTGATTGGTTGGTTAGTTATTTAATGACGTGGACGACGCTTCATCGGACGAGAGAGAGCGACGGAGAGAGAGAGACGCCGGGAAGTAAAGTCCTTAAGGATCGGCGTTCACATCGCCGACGGGGTCGTACGGGGATCAGTGTGAACGCGCGAAAACGAAACGCGCCTCGGCTTGAAACGCGCGCTCGCGCTCGGCGCGCATCTCGCGTCGCAGCAACCGCATCTCCGTGACGACGCTCGCGACGTGCCCCTCGTTCGCGGTGACGGAGACGAGCACCCTCGGCGGCGGCTCCACCGTCTGCGGCAGCCCCGGGTGGAGTCCCGGCTGCGGCTCGGAGGGTTCTTCGCCTGACGAGATTTGCGCCGTCCCCCCCGGCGGCACGTTCTCGAGCCCTCCCGCCGCGCCCCCCCCCCGGAGGTTCACCACGAGCTTCACCGGGGAGTCGATCGCGCCCTCGAGCTCCTCGTTCGCTTTGGAAGTGCGCTCGATCTCTTTCGCCATGGCGTCTTCGCGGTCGACGCGCTCGGTCCTCTCGCGCTCCCATCGCGCCTGCTCGCGCCGCAGCGAGAGCACCTCGGAGGTGAGGTCGACGACCTCGCCGCCGGCGGCGTTCCACGCCGCGGGCGCGAGCCCCCACGCGCTCGCGCTCGCGTCGTCTCGTATGCGTCGCGCCGAGCGCGGGGAGGTGTTGGCGTCGGCGTCGGCGTCGGCGTTGTCGTTGCTTTTGTTGGCGCCTCGCGTCCGCATCGCGGCGACTTTTTTCTCCGCCGCTCTCGCGGCCGCGCGCGCTCTCAGGACATCGCGCTGCGCCTTCTCCTTCCTGTCCTGCGCGATGCGCTCTTTCTCCGCGTCGTACGGCGTCTGCGGCATCGCGCGCGCCCGCGCCGCGACGACTCCTCGCGCGTCGCGCTCTGGAGACGGGGGATGGGGAGAGGGGGGACAGGAGGAAATAGTCGGCATCGCTCTCGTTTTCAACGGAAGCATTTTTCCGTCTCGGTTCCCCCGGCTTCCGGCCTCGGAACGACCGAAACGCATCTCTCATTCCGTCTCGCGCGGCCGCCGCGCGCCCCCGCCAGATGAGCGAACGCGTCGACATCCCGCCGCCGTCCGCGCCCGCGGCGACGCCGCCGCGACGACGACCGCGCGACGCGTCCGTGCCGTCGACGCCGCCAAGCAACGGCAAGCCGCGCCTCGCGAGCGCCGGCGGAGGAAATCATGCGGCGAAGACGACGACGCATTATTCTGGCGAACTGCGCGTGTTCCGCGACGACGACGACGACGACGTATTCGACGACGACGACGCGCGCGACGACGCGGAAAACGCGCCGCGGGCGTCGTCGTCCTCGGGGGCGTCCTCCGAGGGCGACGAGGGGATCGACGGCGTCGCGGCCGCGGTCGTCGCGCCGTCCCCGAAAGAGGCGCGTCGCGCGCGAGATCCACCCGCATCCTCCCGACGAGCGCGGTCGACGCGCGCTGCGACAGCTGTCGTTCCCCTTCGAATTTCTTTCTTTCGTCGGCGCGACCTCGCCTCGGATCCGTTCTCACCCCGACGCCGCCGCCCGCCTCTTCCTCTTCCCCTTACTCGTCGTAGGACGAATCCATCGCGCTCGCGAGGATGCTCGAGGAGCAAGAGCGCGCGTACTTCGCGCTCGGCGGCGGCGACTACGACGCCGCCGCGGGCGTCGTCGGCGGCGCCGCCGACGAAGACGAGGACGAGGACGAGTCCGTCGCGCTCGCGCGCGCGCTGATGGAAGAAGAACGCGCGCAGTGGCGCGCGCGGATGCTCCAGATGGCCGGACACGCCGTGGACGAGGAGACGGGCGTCGTGTACAGCGACGACGACGGCGTCGACACGGACGCGATGACGTACGAAGATCTGACCGCGTTGGGCGAACGCATGGGGACGCAGGCACGTTCAGGGTCTCACACTGGTTTCCATACGACCCCGTTGGCGTTGTGAACGCCGTTTCTTAAGGACTTTACTTCCCGGCGCGCGTGTCTCTCCGCCCACCCCTTCCTTTCAATCCCGACACACACGCCGCGACGCCTTTCAACTCCGCCACTGACGCCTTTCAACTCCAGTCGAGGGGCCTGCCCGACGACGTCATCGACGCGCTGCCGGTGGAGCCCTGGTCCTCCGTGCTGTCGTCGAAACGGCGTGGCGGTGATAATTATGACACGTCAGCGAATCAAGAGGAGAATCGGATGGACGACGATAGCCAATCGGAGGACTGCGCGGTGTGCCGGATGGCGTTCGAGGAGGACGACGCGGTGACGACGCTGCCGAGGTGTCGGCATCGGGCGCGTTCTCTCACACTGGTTCCCATACGACCGCGTCGGCGTGGTGGACGCCGATCCTTAAGGACTTTCTCTCCTGGCGTTTCTCTCCGCCCAGGGTCCCTCGCTTTCAATCCCGACACACCTCGACGCCTTTCAACTCCGCTTCTGACGCCTTTCAACTCCGCTTCTGACGCCTTTCAACTCCGCTTCTGACGCCTTTCAACTGCACCCCGATATCAACGCTCGTGTGGACGATTACCCTCAGTACCACGCGGAGTGCCTGCGGCCGTGGCTGGAAGATAACCGGTGCTGCCCGATGTGCAAGCGCGAGATCTCGGACAAGACGAAGTGAGCGAGGGCACGGTGAGGTGAGACGCGTGCGGGACGGAGTGCGTGGACGGGATGGGATGGGGGGGACGGGAGAAGACAGACAGACAGACCCTCGGGGAGAGGAGAACTTTTTATAAGAATGTACTTTTCGCGAACGAACGAAACGAAAGAATTGATTCGCGGCCACGCTTACAACCGCTGATGATACAGTACTGTAGTGCTTTCTCCCCACCCAAACCCATCCCCCTATCCCCACCCCGGGGGCGAAACGACGCGCGCGTCGCCAAACGCGCGGTCCGTCCGTTCCGTTCGCCCCAAAAAATCACACGGTACCGCGCGTCGCCGACCGATCAAATCGTTCGCTCGCGCGGAACGACCCTCCTCACTCAGGTGCGTCCCATACACTGGTTCCCGTACGACCCCGTTGGCGTGGTGAACGCCGTTACTTAAGGACTTTATCTCCCGGCGCATCTCTCCGCTTACACCACGTTTTCAATCCCCGCCCTCGACGCCTTTCAACTTCAACTGACGCCTTTCAACTCCACCCCGACGTTCGCTCGTACAGAACGCGCCTCACTCCATCGTCGGCTTCCACGTCCTGTCGCTCCCGTCGACGGACTTGCCGTCCTCGTCTAGCTCGCACAGCGGATCGTTCGGCGTCTTCGGCAAGCCCAAACCATACGGATCGTAGTCCGCGGGCATGGAGTCCTTCCCGCTCGCGCTGAAGTCCGGCTCGACGCGCGTCGTGCACACGCGGACGTACCCCAAGCCGCCGCAGAGGAGACACTTCATCTGATGTCGTCGAGAGGGTGGGGTCGTCGGGGCGGGGAGTCGAAAGGCGTCAGGCGGGGATTGAAAGGAAGGGGTGGGCGGAGAGGGACGACAGCAAAAGTCCTTAAGGATCGGCGTTCACCACGCGAACGCGGTCGTATGGGGACCAACGCGACGGACGCGACTCCTCCCACCTGCGTCGATCGCGATCGCTTCACGCGCGACGTGCCGAACGATCTCGTCTTCACGATCCCGCACCCGTCGCACGCGCAGCACCGCTCGTCGTACTTCATCGCGATGCGCTCGATGCTGCACGAGTCCTTCGTGGGCTGGCACTCCGCCTCCTCCGCGGTGGACGGGCGAAGTTTACGGATCTCGTTCCACATGTACCCTTGCGGCGTCGAGATGGGGAGAGGCAGCGCGCGATGGAGTTTGCCGTTCAGCGGGCTCGGGTCGGGCTTGGAGCTCATCGTCGTCGTCGTCACGAGAGTTCGGGCCCCACCGCGGCGCCGCGGCGGCGGCGCGGCGCGCTCGAGGCGGCGGTGGCGTCGGGCCCCGCATCCGACGCGGGAGGAGGAGGAGGACGCGCGCGAGGACGACGTGGACGCGGTCGCGGACGCGGCCGCGCGCATCGTCTCGCACCGTCGCCCTGCGAGCTAAATATCGGGCGCGGCACCTCCTACTCCGCGCAGATATTAACTAACCGACGAAGCGTCGCGTCGACGCGCGCTCTCTCGACGTGCCTCCCTCCTCTCGCCGTCGACGCGACGCGCGCGCGGCGGATCTGGGCGCGCGCGGGGTGGGGCGCGTCTTCGTCCTCGACGCCGCGAAGATGCACGCGGGAGACGGCGAGCGCGCGCGACGAGAAGTGGACGCGCCGCGGACGAGCCATCATCAGATCGAAAAAGCGCACGTGGGATTCGGTGATGAGATCCGCATACTGTAAAAAGTGATACTACAGGTATTCTTCGGCGTCGCGACGCCCGCGCCCCATTCCCTCCGTCGATCCATCCTCCGTCCATCATCCATCGCGTCGCGTAATCGCGTCGCGTCACGCCCTGAATATCCCGTGCCCGAGCGCGCCCTCGATGACGAACGTCAAGATCAACCCCGTCATCGCCGCGCGCCCGTTCCAAAGCTCCGCGACTGGCGCGAACCTGGGTGGAGTTGGGTGGAGTTGAAAGGCGTCAGAAGCGGAGTTGAAAGGCGCCGAGGTCGGGGTTTGAAATCGAGGGCTGGGCGGAGAGAGACGCCGGGCAAAGTCCTTAAGGATCGGCGTTCACCACGCGAACGCGGTCGTATGGGGACCAGTGTGTAGAACGCACCTTGGCCTCCTTCTCCGCGTCCGCCGCCTTCGCCGCGGACGCGATCGCGTCCCTCTTCGCGGCGTCGACCGCTCTCGCCGCGCTCGCCTCCGCCTTCTCCGCGACGCGGCGCAGCGTCGCGCGCTCTTCGATCCCGCGCGCGATCGTCTCCTTCGCGCGGATGAGCTCGCGGCGCGTCGCGGTCGCCTTCGCGAGCGCGGCGGATCGCGCGCGACGCGCCGCGGCGACGCGACTCGACGTCAACGGGAGACGGCATCGCAGCGTCGCCGCCTCCTTGGCGTACTCCTCCGCGCGTCGCACCGCGGACTCGAGCGCTCGCATCGCGGTCTGCTGCCCGGTGACGACCGCGGCGAGATCCTTCTCGAGATCGCACCGCGCGATCGTCGCCGCGAGCGCCTCGTCCTGCGCCTTTTGCGCGATCGTCGCGTGCGCCTCCGCCTCCGCGCGCGCCGCCGCCGCGTCCGCGCGCGCCGCCGTCAGCGCCTCGCCGAGTCGCGTCGCCTCCGCGGCCGCGACCGTCGCCTGGGACGTCGCCTCCGCGGCGACCGCCTCCGCGGCGGCGGCGTCCGCGCGCGTCGCGACGGACGCCTCCTCCGCCATCGCCGCGCGTTCGGACGCCGCCGACGCCTCCGCGGCGGCGTCGAGCGCGGCTGTCTTCACCGCGTCGAGCGCGCGTTCGAGGTCGTCGACGCGCGCCTCCGAGGCGCGCAGCGCGTCGTTCGCGCGCGCCGCGGCGTCGATCGCCTCCGCGCGCGCCGCCTCCGCGGTCTCCGCGCGCGCGGCGCCGTCGGCGACGAGACGCTCGGTCGCCGCGGCGGCGGCGGCTTCCGCGCGTTCCGCCGCTTTCGCCGTCGCCGCCCTCGCGACGCGACCGCGCGCGTCGCTCGCCGCGGCGATCGCGAGGACGCGCTCGGCGAGCTGCGAGACCGCCCACACGCCGCGCGCGGTCGCCGCGGCCGCGATTTTATCCCCGGAGAGCGGGGGAGAGCCGGCGCCGGCGGCGGACGCGTCTTCGACTTCGTCATCCGCGCGGCGGAGGAAAAAGCCGTGATCGAGCGTCGTCCCCGTCGGCGGCGCGAGCGACGCGGGGCGAAGCGCGGCAAAGTCCGGGACCGGGGACGTCGTCGACGCTTCGGCACCTTCTTCGGCACCCTCCTGATTCTCGTCGTCAAAGTCGGCACCTGGCGCGGCGAACGCGCCCGCGACGGCGGAGTCCAACGCGCTCAGAATCGCGGCGAACGCGGCTCTGCTCTCCTCCTCTCGCGACGTCGCCGCGCGACGCGTCTCCTCCAGCGTCGCCTTCGTCGCCGTCGCTTGTAACGCCTCCATTTTAGCCGTTTCCTCCGCGGCGCCGACGCGCGACTCCGCGCTCACCGCGACCTTCTCCGCGACGACGCGCGCGCGTTTTTCCTCGTCCGCGGCGACGCGGAGCGACTCCAACGCGATCCGCGCGCTCGCGACTTCCGCGTCCAACGCGGCGATTTTTTTCGCGTCGGCGTCGGCTCCCGCGGCGGCGTCGATCAAGCGCGCGCGCGCGTCGTCTCGCGCCGTCTCCGCGGCGATGACCGCGGACTGCAACGTCGTGATCTTCGCCGCCGCCGCGGACGCGACGTCGTCCAGCTCGCGGACTTTGCTCTCGTCGTCCGCCCTGGCGCCGAGCGCGTCCGCGACGGCGCCGCGGAGCTCTCTGATGCGCTCCGTCTTCACCGCGGCGTCCTCCCTCGCGGCGGCGGCTTCCTCGCGCGCGAGCGCCGCGCTCGCTTCCGCGGCGGTCGCGCGCTCCGCCGCGGCGCGCTCCGCGGCTTTTGCGGCGGCCGCGTCCGCTTCCGCGTTCGCAGCGCGGTCGCACGCTTGTAACGCCTCCATTTTAGCCGATTTCGTATCCTTCGAGTACTTGGCGACGAGCGTCGTGAGCTCCTCGCCGGCGCTCGTCGCGGCCAACGCGGCGGCTTCCTTCGCGCCCGCCTCCGCGGTCGCCGCCGCGGTCGCAGCCTCACTCGCGAGCGCGCGTTTCACCGCCGCGTCGCGCTCCCTCCGCGCGGCGTCGCGCTCCTCCTCCGCGATCGCTCGCGCCTTCGCCGCCGCCTTCGCCTCAGCCTTTGCGCCGCGTTCCGAAGTCTTCGCCTCGCGCGTCGCCGCCGCGGCCTTCGCCTCCGCGGCGTCCGCGCGCGCCTCCGCGGCTTGGATCGCGGCGGTCCGCGCGTCCTCGGTCGCCTCCGCGCGCGCCTCGATCTCGCACGCCTTGGCGCGCTCGCGTCGCGCGGCGTCGACCGCGTCCTTCGCGCGCGTCGTCGCCGCGTCCGCCTCGCGGACGGCGGCGTCGCGTTCGAGCCTCGCCTCCTCCGCCGCCTCTGCCGCCTTCGCGGACGCCTCCGTGGCGCGGACGACCGCGTCTCGGAGCTCCGCGGCGCCGCGCTCGAAGTCGCCCGCAGCCTTGAGGCGCCGCGTGAGGATCTCGCGGTCGGATGCGGCGGCGTCGAGGCGCGCGGCGAGCGCGTCGGCGGCGGACTCGACGACAGCGACGAGCTTCGACGCCTCCGACTCCGGGGACGACGACGACGACTCCGCGTCCTTCTCGCCCGATTCGTCGACGTCATGCGCCGCCGCCGCGCCCTCGCCGAGCGCGCCGCGGAGCATCGCGCGCGCGCGCCGCAGCGACGCGGCGACGACGCCGCTCACGCCGCCCTGCGCGCGCTTCAGTTCCTCTTTGACGCGCGCGACGTCCGCCTCTCGCGCGTCGAATTCTTTCCGACGCGCGTCCCCCGCCGACACTCGCGCGCGCAAAACCTGCACCTCGTCTTCCAGCGCGGCGATCGCTCGCGCCCTCTCCTTCGCGTCCTCCTCCGCGGCGGTCTTCGCGCGGAGCAGCGCGACGTCCTTCTCTTCGCACCGCGCGCGCTCCCACCCTTCGCTCGCTTCCAACGCGGCGACTTTTTCTTTTTCGACGATCAACGCCGCCTCTAGTTCCTCCACCGCCTTCGCCTTCGAGCCGCTCTCGCGACTCGCGGACTCCGTCAGCTCCCTCAGCCGCGTCTCGAACGCGCGCGCGGCCGCCACCGCGGCGTCCGCGCGCTTCCTCAGGTCGTCACACTCCGTCTTCGCGCGCACGGCGTCGGCGGCGGCTTCGCGTTCCCTGGCGCCGAGCGCCGTCAACGCGGCGCGATCTCGCAGTGCGCGCTCGCTCGCGTCGTCGCGTTCGCGTCGCAGCTTGCGCATCGCGGCGTCCATCTTGTCGATCGCGCGGCGCGCCTCGCGCTCGCGTCGACGCGTGACCTCGATCTCGAGCGCGGCGTCGCCCGCGGGCGTCGCGGACGCGGGCGTCGTGGACGCGTTCGCGGGCGCGGCGCCCGCCGGCGGCGGCGTCAGCCACTCCGGCGGCGGCGTCGCGGCGTCGTCGTCGCCGTCCGCCGCCGTCTCCTCGCCCGGGGTTCGCGCGTCGCGCGCGGTCGCCGGCGCGCGCGTCGCCGTCGCCTCGCCGCGGAAGCGCGTCGCGGCGTGCGAGCGAAGCAGCGCGGGTTGGATCTCCGCGATGACCGCCGTCGTCGGCGGCTCCGCGCGTTGCGCTCGGTACACCGCCGGGGAGAGCGTGTCCGGGAGTCCGCGCAGAGCCGCGTCGTCGTCGTCGTCGTCGTTCACGACGCCGACGCCGCGCACGACACCGCCGCCGATGGAGATTTCGCCGTCCTGGTCCTTGGGCGGCGACGAGGGAGGGGTGGGTTTCCTCGTTCGCGCCGCTCCCTCTCCTCCTCCCGGGTCCGCCGCGGCTTCCACTGAGTCGATGGACGCCCACACCTGAATCGCGCGCCACTTCGCGAACCCCTCGTCGTCGGCGGGCGCGCGCGGCATCGCCGCGGGGTCGCGGCGCGCGTCCTCCACGGTCGGCCTCGCGCGCGTCGGGTCGTTCTCCTTCGCGTACTCCTTCGCGGGGGGCGGCGTCTTCGCCCACGCCGGCGTCGCGGCCGCGGCGTGCGTCGTCGTCGTCGTCGTCTGTCGCGCGCGATTGTGGTACGCCGCGTCGCTCACGGAGGATAGCGCCGACAACGACGCCTCCACGCGTCGCAGCTCGTCGCGGTTCGTCGCTCTCGCGCGTGCGGCGGCGTGCACGGTCGTCGGCGCGCTCGACGGCGCGTCGCTCGCCGCGGTCTCCGACGGAGGCGCGCGCGGCGTCGGCGGCGGCATCCGCGTCGTGGTCGTGGTCGCGACGGCGTCGCCCGAGGAGGCTCCATCGCCGCGAGCGCCGCCGTCCGCGGCCGCGAACGCGCTGAGCTGCGCCCGCGCGCGCTCGCGGACGCGCGTCCCCTCGCTTATGAGCGAGTCGTCCATCGCGATACGACGCGCGCGGAGACGTCGCTCGTCCGCGCCGCGCGTTGTGTCCTCGCCCTTCGCGCGCGCGATTGGACACAACGACTATTTTGAACTTGCATTTTTTTGTCTCACGGTCGGTCGGTTTTCCCGCCGGTCAGCAGCGAGGGTCGCTTTCAACTTGACGCATCATCGCGACACTTTCAAAGCAGGATCCGATCGGTTCCCGGTCGAGTTATCAGATTCTGTGCACTTAAGCATCAGGCGAAACGCTCCGAACGCGGGTGCACAGTTCCGCGCGCTCCACCCCCCCCCCCCCCCCCCCCCCCCCCCCCCCCCCCCCC
>Ga0181561_10003408_pt1 | contig 13951 bp, 8 predicted proteins | sample 011ome_19_FD_133760 | JGI IMG/M metagenome (GOLD analysis project Ga0181561, IMG submission 133760) | Coastal salt marsh microbial communities from the Groves Creek Marsh, Skidaway Island, Georgia - 011510BT metaG (megahit assembly) | ecosystem: Environmental > Aquatic > Marine > Intertidal zone...
ACATCGTCATGAGGTACTCATAAGCATCACCAAACGCATCAATGGTGTTATCCGCAAAGTCACCCAGTGCTAGGTCGCCGATAGCATCCAGGAGCTTCACGAGTTTCTCATTGCGCTTTGCCACGGTGTTGCCAAGCTTGCTCGAGTTCACATCCAGGTCATCGAAGAGGCCTTTGATGTCGTTTTCGCTCTCAGCCCCGATAGCGGAGCCTTCGATGGCCTTGAAAACAGTCTCGAGAGTCTCGTTGAGATTTTCATTTGTCTTGGCCGAGTGACGAACGTTCTCGAACAGCTGGCTGGGAAGGATATAGAAACCTTTCTCAGCGACTGTTTCTTCTCGACCAGATTCGGCTTTCGCATCACTGAGCTTGGCGTAGTTAAAGTCAGTGTGGCCGGCTTTGTGCTCACTCTGATTGAGGTAGGAGGTCAAGTTCTCAGAAATGAATCGATAGAACAGAATCCCCAAGACATAACTCTTGAAGTCCCAACCATCAACACTGCCCCGAAGATCGTTCGCGATCCTCCAGATCGTCTTGTGGAGCTCAGCTCGTTGGGTCTCTCTTACCTCAGTAGCCACGGGCGCTTCCTATCTGTAAATGATTCACTTGAGAATCTAGTTGAGCATTGCTCTGAACAAACCTTCCAGATACCGCTGACAGACTCCGCTAGTCAGAACCCACCAGACTATTCACTATGACAGCACCCGACCATTGCCCAGTTTGTGACTACGCGCCTGCGCCCTGGGAGCGCCAGTGTTCGGAATGCCGCTATCGGTTCAATGGTGTCGCAAAATAAGACCCTGATGATTTTGACCAGAAGCAATTTGACTCGGGCATTGACATTCGTGGCGACAGGAATGCTGGTTTCCTCCTGCACTGCCGGTTCCTACGGTTCTACGAGTTCTGCTCGGGTTGCCCCCGAAGCAAAGGACTTTTGCCCTGAAATCATCGAGCTCGTTGATGAGTTCAATGACATCGCCTACGACAGTTATTCAGGCGACGACATTGACACTTTGGAAGACATGACGCTCAGTGCGAAGAGGATGTCTGGATTGGTGAAGAGAGCGGAACGCGAGGGCATTGACCTCGCAAAAGCAGAATTATTGTGGCTCAAGAACTTGGGGCTCAGCGCCGACTCTTTCGTAATCCTTGCCCAAGCTGGTCCTGATACCTTCAGCGAAGAGGAATTACGAGGCCATTTGGAGCGAATCATTGGTTGGTATGACGCAGCTGTCGACGAGTGTCGAGTTGTTGTTGCTCAATCACTTAGCTAGTCGGACTGAGAATCTCGGCACACAAAATGGCCTTAGGCTGCACGCATCATCGTGGTATTGCTAGATCTTCGCAATGTCAGTTGCCCGCTCTAGAGTTATGCACTAAAGCCAAACCCGGTTCATGAGGAATTCGCGATGGAAGCATACGGAGCTGACGAGGCGTTTGCCCTTGCGGAAATACCTGATTTAGTTCGTCGACGTTCCACTTTTTACGGCGGCTCCGCCGATCGTTATCTTGAACTTGATTCGGCTTTATGCAGGTACTTTTTCTCCGCGGACAAGGCAGGTTTACCGGTCTACCTGGATGTGGAAGAAGAAGAGCTTGAGGCATGTGGCCGAACGGTTGGCTTGAGTGGTGATGAATTTCACCAGGCCCTCCTCCGAGAGGTACGAGGCCTCCTTGTGTTCGGGCAGCAGGGAGTTTCGGTGCTCCGGGAGTTCGAAAGAGCCAACTCGCTTTGGAGGAAGCGTCTTTCTGAAGTTAGGAGAGACAGGGGTGCTCGGCTTCTCCCGCCACCAATCGTTGGACTTCTAGCAGTATTCGTGATCCCTGCTGAGCAAATGGGCTCAGAGGGCGGAAAAGGAGGCAGCCATCAGAAATACTACCCACGCTTAGAAGAGCTCCTGTCAATACCGCAAGACGAGCGATCTCGATTCATCAAGAATTTTCGGGAGGTATCTGAGGAGTTCTGGCAGAGCCTGAACCTATGGCTGGAATTCGAGGACGGTACTTTCGGACTTCCAACGGCGTACTCGCTGTCGCACCGGTATGTCGGGTTACCAGTCTCTCAGGCGCTAATCCGTGAAACCGAACGACGGCAATTGAGAAGATTCTTTGCTCAATCTGGACTATCTCCGGCAGATCAAATTACTGCAGGCGAGATGCAGGATTTATTGGATGAGTGGATTGGAAGATCAGACTCCCCAGCAACAAGGCAACTCAAGAAACTTTGGTCCGAACCAGACAGCCAAGAGCAGGTCTCTGAAATTGCTGTCACTGAGCTGCATTCTTGGGACGGGTTTGGCTTTGATGAATTCCGTCAAGGTGGACGCACGTTCGTGGGTTCCACGCAGTGCTTCATCTACCTATCTGATCGTCGCGAATCACTCTTCAGGAGCTCGATAGGGATCGGCGTCTTCGCCAAAGCCGGTCCTGAAATTTTGAACGAAGAAGCCACGCTGAAGGCAACTACTCAGCTTGTTGCTATGGCTCCTTTCGCACTGCGCGACGGGTTAGTCGGTTTTGGAACCGGCCCTGTTGCTCTTGACGAGGTATCACTTGTGGAGGGTGAACTTGACCTCCAGGTGGGTGAAGTGCGGCGCAAACGGTTGCCGCGCAACTTTGTTCCTTTCGAATTCGATCCAATTGCCAATATTTGGGTTGAGGTAATTTCAATGGAAATTGGCGGCGAGTATCGCTGTCTCGCCCTTCGAAGCGAATTAGAAACCTTCGTTACCGTCTTGAACCAAATGGCGGCCGAGGGATACGAGTTAGCTGAAAAGCCTGGCATCCCAGAAGGGTGGGCCCTCCTCGAAAATGTCACGGTTGTGGAGGCAGCTCCCGAAGAACTCCTACAAACTCAGAATTTCCATATGAGTGCTTTTCAAGCGAGAGCCAGCAACAAGATCTCCCTAGTTGACGGAATGAGGCTCCCCGGACGCGTGACCCGCTACTCATCGTGGAAAATCCCGAAGGCTTCGGTCACCCATGACCAGATCGAAAAAAGTTCAATTCTCATTCGTCGATTAGACCTTGAACGAGCCGAAGAAGAGGCCCGAACTGACTACCAGCCAGCACCGTACATTGTTGATCTCGCGAACTTGATTGATTCTGACGGAGACTACGAGCTGCTGCTTCTAGAAGGCAAAGAGGACGGTAAAGCTGTCCCAATCAGTCGCGCTACTTTGCGGCTTCGATCGGCCGAGGAACCCGATCCAATTGGATGGTCAAATTTTGACGACTGCGCCCACATCGAACAGGATCCGATGTGGGTTATGCGCTCCTCAATACCCGACGAGACCTCGACGCTGTTGAATTCCGGGGCAATGTCTTTTGGCCCAGAGTGTGCCGTTACCCGCCAAGCGACGACTCTTGCAGAAGGTATTGAAGCTGAAGAAATAGCGATCGAAGCGGAGGCAACCGTTTCCGTAACTCCCCTCGATCCAGAATCTTGCGTCCTAACCGCTCGTCATCGCTGGCGGTTGCCACTATTCGATGGAAAGTATCAAAAGGGCTTCATGACTCAAACATGCGAATGGTGTGGGCTTCAGCAAAAAGTCCCGGCAAACGCAAAGCTCGCGGCTCACATCGCAAATCGCAGACGAAACGCGCGAGCTCACCGGACTGCAGCATCGCAAGCGGCCAAGCCAAGTGGGTCTGCATCGGGGGTTGCTCTCGACTCGAAACCAGTTTCGGTGCGTGCAGCTGAAGACGCGGTTTTCTACCTCGGCAGCGGAACGATCAGTCAACTCAACCAGATTGCATACCAAGTGGAACCCTCCGCCTTGTTCGCCAATACTTTTTTGCGAAACATGGAGCAGCTTGGTGCGATAGAGGTTGTTAGAGGTTCGGACCTAAGCGCGATTTCGTTCGAAGTGGCGCCTACCGTCGCGGGGACCGTTTCTACTGGCGAAATCGTTCTTTTTGGATCTTGGTTACCGCCACATCGTCGAGAGGTTGAAGAACTCGGAGTGAGTCTTGGTGTCGAGGTTTCAGAGTATGAGCGTCAGGGGCATGTCTTGACTCAACTTGAAGACTTTGATTTAGAGACACTTCGTACTCACCTAGGTGACGAATATGAGTACCTCGAGCGGCCTGGTTTAGAACTTGTTCGACGCCTACCAGCTCTCAGCACTGCGGCAGAGAGCCTCCTGCGGGTTCCTTTTGCTGCTACACCTGATTTGCAGAAGTTCAATATCGAGGCAGGAAAGTGGGAAAGCGGGACACTTTCGAGCCAGTCGCCAGGAGCGTACCTGACTGGTCGGCATGCACGTCAATACATGCTTCGCAGCCAAGCAGACCTCGAAAATGGGCAGATAGCTCTAGCGGATCCCTACATTTCTAAACACATTGCCGCACTTCAAGTCGGACGACGGCTAATCGAGTTCGACAGCATGAATTCGCAACTAAGAGTGCCCCTAGGGTGCGACCTACCAGGGCTTTATGCCAGGGCAGCCGTATTGGAAGGCGGATTACTGCCCAGGGTCGATCGAGGCACCCTAATTTACGAGGCAATCTCAGATGAATTCGCTGAAATTATCCTCGATAAACTCTCCGTGTGAGTGCCTCAAACCCAATAACGGTCGCCGAGGAGCTCAAGGAAGCTCTGCTGCGCTTCGTGGAAACTGAATATCCACTTCGTAGTACGAGCCTGGAACATGAAAGGGCAGCACTACTCGGCACGACGGGGAGGTTAATTACAGAGCCGCTGATTGAGCCAATATTGCCCTACCCATCAAATGTCCCTCTCGATAGCGTCTTGGAACCACTGGGCTCACTCAAAAAAGCTGCACGAATCGCCGCAGAGGCACTTTTTGGCGACTTTAGTGTCGGCGATGAAATCTTTCTCCGAAAACATCAGGCGGACTCCCTCCTACAGTCCCTGTTAAGTGGACGGCCGGACCACAACATTGTCGTCACCTCGGGAACCGGGTCCGGGAAAACCGAATCCTTCCTCTTCCCGATCTTGGTCAGGCTCATCAACGAATCATTCGACTGGGAAAGCGGTACAGATGCGTCTCGTTTTTGGTGGGAAGACCCCATTAAGCCACGATGGCGACCAGTTCGAGAAGGTGAAAAACGCCCACAGGCGTTGCGGGGAATGGTTCTTTACCCCACAAACGCCCTGGTAGAGGATCAGGTGGCACGCCTGAGAAAAGCATTCAGACGGATTGCGAACCTTTCTGGATCAATGCTCTGGTTCGGGCGCTACACCAGCCAAACTCCGGGAAACAACTCCCTGCCCGTTGCGACAGGGGATCACAAGAGAGAAGAGGCAGAGGCACTCGAGCTACGAACACTAGTTGAAGAATTTGAAGCGCTTGAAGGCCTTCCCGATGAGGATTTATCTCTGTTCGGTGATCCTCGAAGAAATGAGCTTGTTCTCCGATGGGACATGGTGGCTACGCCACCTGACCTCCTTGTGACAAATTATTCAATGTTGAACGTCATGTTGATGCGTAAATTCGAAGCTCCCATTTTTGAGAAAACAAAGGAATGGCTCGCAAGCGACTCAGGTAACGTCTTTTCTTTAGCTGTAGACGAGCTTCACACTTACAGAGGCACCGCTGGTTCTGAGGTCGCCCTGATTCTGCGCAGGTTTCTTGAGCGTCTCGGGTTGGGGGCGAATTCTCCTCAACTAAGAGTTCTGGCGACAAGCGCGTCGCTAGATCCAGGCGAACAAAGCCTCGAATATTTGGAGCAATTCTTCGGCCAGGATCGAAGCTCATTCTTTGTGACGAAAGGAGAGCCTCGAGAAGTTCCCGAAGTTGAACAATGGGACTCCGATGCTTTCCTTCAGGACGCAGCGAGCCAACCCAAATTTTCAGTCGAACGACTTTCAGAAAACTTGGCCGCGGCATGCCGGGATAAGTCGGACGAGTCAGGACAGTCATTCATCGCACAGCCAGTTTCTGCGATTACCCACAACATCTTTCGCGGGGAAAAATCAAATGAAGCGATGAAGTTATTCCTTGATCAACTTTCGCGGGCAGAAAAACCTCCCTTTACGTTCCGAACGCATATTTTTGCTCGTGCGATGGCCGGACTATGGGCTTGTTCAAATCAGACATGTGAGGGCTTGAGCGAGGCTGATCGCGGCAAGAGATTCGGGCCGATAAGTGATGTCGCCCGAGCCATATGTAAATTCTGTGGATCCAAGGTTTTGGAAGTCATTGTGTGTCGCGAATGTGGAGACGCAAGCCTTGGTGGCTACATTTTGGTTTTGGGTGATGGCACCGAGGTCTTGTCGGGTAGCCCGATCAACTCTCCCTCAGACACCCCTCATATCGTGTCGCACCGCAGGAGACACGAATACCGTTGGTTCTGGCCGGCACCTTCCGGCCAGGCGCCTTTGCGCGGTCTTAATTCATGGTCCCATTCAGAGAACCAATTTGCGTTTGGTCCAGCTCGGCTGGACAAAATGGGGGTTCTCTCAATTGGGTCGGAGGCGATAGAGCCAAACGGCTGGTGTCTCCAAGTTAAGGCGTCTGGTGAAGCTGATGGGAATGACCTTCCGGCTTTGCCTAGCCGGTGTCCGCAATGCGACCAAACCCGAACGGCAAAAGGCTCTCAGCCCAAGATGGCGTTTATGGCGGGTGAGGTTGAGACAAATCTTTCCGCTCACACAACCAGCGCTCAGCAATCGACCCAGGTCTTTATCTCACAAATGGCTCGCTCGGTCTCAGGTGTAGACAGGCCTAGTCAAGCGATTGTGTTCACGGATAATCGCGATACTGCAGCCCGAACTGCGGCCCACGTCAACTACAGCCAATTCCGCGATCTCTTGCGCCAGCTAACCCAACAAGTTTCCCTCTCGACGCAGGCAGCGGACACTATTGCGATTCTTGAAAAATTCTTGAGTGGAGAAATTCAAGATCTGACCCAGAGTGAAATTTCATCTGCGGGTGAGTTGATGAAAGAAAAGCCTGAATTGGCAGGAGCGCTGTCCCGCGAATTGATCGGCAAATTAACCAGTATCGATAGCGAATTAATTGCGCGGGAAAGGGCGAGCCAAGAGGAGTCTGGTCTTACTTGGAGGGACCTAAAGGCCAAGGTACGGGACAGTCTCGTGGCGATGGGTGTGAATCCAGCGGGGCCGGACAGAACCTTCCAGGACTTCAGGGGGACACCTTGGTTTAGAGCGTTCCCCCCTCCCTCGGAGATGTTGTGGGAGCAGGTTTCCCCAGCAGAGCAGCACGAAATACGTTTTGAAATTGAGGGCCAACTCAGCCTTGCGTTAGGTGAGACCTTTTTCGACCGAGAGCGCCGAGATTTTGAATCGACCGGCATTTCGTATGCGTTCTTTGATTTCGATGCACCTTTTCAGTCGGACGTTGACCTGAGCGCGCAGCTAATAGCCAGTTCGGTGAGGATTTTGGGTCTCCAAAGACAATTCACGGGTGTGCTTTACAAGGATCCATCGGGCAAGATGCCCGCGGCGCTCCAGGAGTTCTTAGAGGCAGTTTCGAAAACAAACGAATTCGATCTCGGTGAATTATCGTCGTGGATTCACAGCCAACTAAACCGTGACGGGAGAGCCTACGGATGGAACTTAGATCTGCACAGTGCATCTGGTGCCTTGAGGCTTATACCCGCCGGTGAGTCGATGTACCACTGCGGGGTATGCGGGTTCAAACACCTTCATCCCTCGGCAGGTGTTTGCACAAATCGGGGATGTGGTGCCAGCGCGCTCGAAAAACGTGGCCAGACGGACTCTCAAGATTTCTATTCGTGGCTTGCCAGGCAGGAGCCCCTCCGAACATCAGTCGCAGAGCTCACAGCTCAAACCAAGCCACTGTCTGAACAAAGAAAACGTCAACGCTGGTTTAAGGGAATCAACCTTCCTGCCCCCAGAGAAAATCCGCTCACTTGCCAGTTCGATGTTCTCAGCGTGACCACCACCATGGAGGTTGGGGTAGACATTGGAAGTCTGGGCACCGTGATTATGGCTAACGTCCCTCCTCAAAGGTTTAACTATCAGCAGCGAGTAGGGCGAGCCGGGCGCGCGGGCCAACCCTTTTCGTACGCTATTACTGCGTGCAGGGACACCGACCATGACGAGTATTACTTCAAAAATTATGAACGGATGGTTTCAGGTACTCCTCCGCAGCCGCGTCTAGATGTTGGCCGAACAACGGTTGTGAGGCGCGTCGCGGCAGCTGAGGCTCTCCGAGTAGCGTTTCTCTCACTCACTGATCCTCCCGCACCATCTGGCGGAGCGTCAATTCACGGCACGTTTGGGTCTATTGAAGATTGGCTGCACCGAAGAACTGATATCTCAACGTTTTTGTTGAAATCGTCCGACATAGAGCGGACTGCCCGTGTCGTTGCCTCATACTGCGGCATAAGTGATCAAGACATAAAGAGTTTAGAAAACTGGTTGCGGACTGATTTAGTAGGCGTCATCGACGAAGCTGTCGCCAACAGAAGAGAGGGCACGTCTTCTGAGTTGAGCCAACTCCTGGCTTTTGCCGGAGTTCTTCCCATGTTCGGTTTTGCAAGCCGAGTCAGAAACCTTTTCAGCAAAAATCCTGCCAGCGCTAAGGAGCTTAGGGGTGAAGCGGTGGTGGCCGATCGACCGATAGAGCTTGCAATTCAAAACTATGCTCCGGGGGCGGAAGTAATTAAAGATGGTGAAATTCATACATGTGCTGGCTTTGCCTTCTACGCGCCAAGCCGCGGAAAAATGCGCGCTCTTGAGCCGTTCGCGAAGCCACCGACGCTCGTTAACACCTGTCCTGAATGCGGAACAACGCAACTGAATCTTGAAGCGGCTTCCGAGTGCAGAGTGTGCGAGACGCAGACAAAGACATTCAAAATGTTGGAGCCGCTCGGTTTCCGAACTTCTTTCCGATCTCGCCCCTACCGAGTCGGCTACCGACGCCGTTATTCAAAATCTCCACCAAGTTTTGTGCCAATCGGGGACGCAACTAATAGTCAACAAGTCTCTGGGCTGATAGTGAAACTCTTTGAGCAAAGCCAAATGGTCGAGTTCAACGATAACCGCGGCGAACTCTTCGAAATGGCGTGGCAACAGAACGGCACTGTCCTGGCAGTTAATGAACCCCTTTACGCGCATGTTGGCGAGTCGGCACCGTGGATTGACCAAAGAGAGGAGGGCTCACCTACGACGCATGCGGCAATAGGGTCCCTCAAGATAACTGATGTAATAACTTTCGAATTTTCGGCCGTGAGTACCGGGTCGGGGGTAATTCCCCTGAGTCGCTCCGAGGTGCCAGCATCCCAAGCTGCTTATTGGTCTATGGCCGAAATTCTCCGGACGAGCGCGAGGACTGCCCTGGATATTGACCCTTCCGAGCTTGTATCGGGCCTTCAACAGGTTCGGCATGCTCCTGAATTCGACGTATCTCGGATTTTCCTCGCAGATACTCTTGAAAATGGAGCGGGTTATGCCGTGCAGCTGGGGCGCCCGGAAAATCTCAGAGCTCTAATCACTGAGTCGCGGGAATCTCACCGCTCGTCCTGGGAGGAAATCGAACACAGCAGCTGTACCTCCTCCTGCCCAGACTGCCTGAGGAGCTGGGATAACCAGAGAATTCACGGAGCACTTGACTGGCGACTTGGACTGGATATGCTCGACCTTGCTGCAGGAGAAGCGCTTAATCTAGCGCGATGGACAGCCCTAAACGGACGCCTCGTCGACGGACTTAGTGAGCTCACAAAAGATGCAATAGAGGTCGAGATCGAACCAACCTTCGACATACCCGTGCTCACAATAGACCGAAACCCAAGAACTGTAATCGCGGTAGGTCATCCCCTATGGGAAAGAAGCGAGCAATTTAGGCCTGCCCAGGCCCGGGAAATTGAAACAAAACTTCGAGGCGCAAACCCAGGAGCACGAATTCTGTGGAGTGACTATTTCGAAATGGATCGCTTCCCGCTGAAGGTTCTGACACACGCCTTTGCTAGCTGATTTGTGCCTAGTGTCTATGAGCAACCTTACGTTTCAACTGCGGGTGTGCGCACAATCCTGGGCTGTCAGGTGTTGGTGGGTTTGTTTCTAATGCTTGACTCCACTCCATAGGTTCAACCCGCCCGACTAATGGAATGTTCATTTGGTTGTTCGACTTTCCTATAGGGCTCGTGCTGAGCCACATTCCTGGCAAAACTTCGCTGATTCGGAAAACGAGTTACCGCATTGAGGGCAGTACTTGGGAGCTGGCTTACTCAAAAGGGTATTCAAGCCTTTCTTCGGAGCGTTACGTGTTACCTCAGCAAGGAATTTTTCTAACCCTGAGTACTGGAAACCCCTTATGCGGCAGATTTCTGCGAGGGTTTCGTCGTCGAGGCTCTCTCTATGGTCCTCGTAGAGAGACGAGAGAAGCGCATCTGCTTCGGTAAGTCCATTGAGTGACGCTTGAAGAGTCCAGCCAAAAGCGTCGATGAAATAGTTTTCGTTGAGTTCCGGAATAGCGCGCTGGTTTTGGTCGAAAGCCTTTTGTCGCTCCAATACCGCGTTCCACAGGCGCCCATTGAATAGGGCGCACTGGGCGCCGTTGGGGTTAACGTTGGAATATTGGAGAGCGGTATTCCATGCAGAGAATTGGCGACTCCAGTCATGGGAAATAAGTGATTCGTTATTTCCCAAGTTCAATAGTTCGTCCGCCCGGGTTGAATCGACAATGACGAGCGCGCGCGGGTAAAGCGACTCGGGAAAACCGCCGGTCATGTTGGTCTCATCGCCCCCTGCTGCCCGGTACACCTTAGCGGGGGCAGAATCCACAACTGGTTGAAAGAAAAGGGCAACGGTGTAACGATCGCAGCTACTAAAGGGAACCAGCATGACAGCATCGTCCAGGGGTTCCCAGTTCTGGTCCTGGACCGCAAGCAGCTCGTTTGCGGCTTCGAGATCGAGCTCGCCGAGGACGAGGCCGGGGATTTCTTTAAAGTCGCCCAAATGTGGCAGGACTAGGTCCCCTACGATGTCGCGGCTTAGCGCTTCTAGTGAATTGATCGCTGATGTCGCAGTCGCAATCTTGTTGCTGTCGTCAAACAACCACAATGAACCCAGCACGGTGGTTCCTTGTTGGCTGTAAAACGAGATTCCTGCATAGACCCCGTCGCCGGCACCTGATGGAAATGAGTAGTGTGTGTCTTTCTTGCGCCCGCACTCGGCGCAATTTCGGGAAAATCCAAGGTGCTGAATGCACGCCTCACAGCGGCCAGGCATCAATCCTGTTGATACCTCGATCGAGCCAGTCTCGACGTTGATGTGGCCCGCTAAGCCGGCTCCATCACAGGAGTTGTTCAGCGCGACGATTGTTTCTAGAAGTGACACGGTCGTTCCACTCGTCTTCGATTGCTCGCTGAGTAGCGATAGTACTAGCAGGTGCTCGTCATTTGGGCGATTTTCTATTGTCAGCCTATTGCGCACGGATGACAATTTGGAGAGAGCATGACTACCGCACGATCAAGCGAGAATCTAGGGTGACTGTTACCGAGTTCTTCTGCGGTTTGGCATCGAGGTAGTCGAGATAGAGACGTGCTCCCAGGGTGACAGTGCCACCCTCTGGCTCTAGTTGATCGAAGACTTTCGGGGCCAACCATTCAGGCACGTGGCCGACCTTCTTGCTTCGAATGTAGACAGCCACAGCCTTACCGCTATCGGAGTACTCGTTATCGGGGTCGTTGCGAAGCTCCACTTCAACAATGTGCTCGGTGTTGCCGTGGGTTTTGAGCTCCTCGCGGAGGGCTTCGAAGCTCTTCTTATAGAACATCTCGCCCACGACCTGTATTTCGGCGAGGGGTTCAAGCTCTTCGTCGTCCTCTACAGCAGCCGGCTCTGCAGGTGATGGTGCCTTCTTCTTTTTCGTGACCGGTTCCACATCAGGCAGAGGGTTTTGTTTCCTCCACTGCTCTGTTCGGCGCTCGATTTCCTCTTCGCTGATAAAGAATCTCTCCTGCATTACGCTCAGCTGCACTTTCACTTCTTGGGCTGCATGCAGGGCTGTCTCTTTGGCTGCCTCGAAGCCGTATTCCTTGACCTGCTCGGTAATTTGGTAGGCCATGCCGGGAGATATCTGGCTCACACTGGGGCTTGCAAGCCCGGAGGTCTTTTGACGGTTTGATACCGAGATCATGAGCCGTAAACCACCAGGTTCCTCCGTTGTGCCGAGCAGTTTGGCAAAATCCCACTCGCGGGTTTGTTTAGCGCCCACGAACACCACCCGGTGGGAGGTGAAGTGGGCAACACCGGTGTCGATCTGTTTGAGTTCATCACCGGGTTCAGGGCTCACACTCTGTCCGGCTGCTGCGGTGTAGTAGAAGCCTTTCGCGAGTGCAACAGTGAACGCGTCCGTGGACCTGGTGGACACCCGGGTGCCCCTTCTGGACTCCACCAGCATTTGGTCTCGAAGGCTCAACACGTATTTCTCTCCGTGGCGGAGCTCGAAAGGTGCATCTTCGTAGGGCATCTTCGTGCCAATTTCGGTGAGGTGCTTCACCCAGTGCTCCGAGCGCTGCTTGGCGACCATTCGCTTGTAACCAGTGGTGACCACAAAGTAACCACCGATGACGATCGCCATCAAAGAGATGAACGTCACCCAAAACATTTCCATGTGTAATAACCTCCGGCCAGGTTTCAGTCTTTTCCTTAGAAGGGTTTCCCGTCAAGGGGAACAGGGCCTAGGGGCTCTGTTCTGATGTCAAGTGCGAAGCGTTCTTGGACCTCTTTGGGGATGGGTACCGGCAGGGATTGGAATGCCTTGAAGGCGATGCCAAAGGAGTCTCTGTCCATCAGGGCAGCTATCTCTGTGGGTGATTTACACAGCTGCAGTTGTGACTGTACGAAGTCGACCTCATCTTGATGCCAAGTCTGTTGGTAGCGGGCCTTTGTGCAATCCTGGGACAGGTTCTCGTCTCCCCACACCACCTCTGCGAGCTTTCTCACGATGCCCTTCACGCTTACCCCGAAGTGCTGGGAGAGCATCTCCAAAGTGAAGCCCGTGAGATAGAGCTCTAGAAGTTCTGCCAGGGCTCTGTCCTCCCAGGGGACAGGCAGAATCAGGAACTGGGGGTTATCCAGTAGGCCGGGTGAGGTGTGCAGGGCCTGGAAGAGCTCTTCTGCTTTTCCGGCAGCAACGACTGCTCGCACAGAATCCAGGGCACTAATCCCGAGGGGAACACCGATGGCCTGGAATATCAGAGCTATGTGCTCCCTGGAGAGGTCATGGACACACCCCTTCGATGCTTCACACACCACATGGGCTCCACCCGCCGGGGTCTCGGCGAATTGAATACGGGCTTTCTGCCCGTCTTCTAATTCCAGTGTTATTCCGATCAACATGAGAACTCCTTACGTCTCTAACGCTACGGAGCACCCCTGACACGTGAGGTGTTAGATCAGGGCATCCAGGTGGGTGTCCCACACCGCCAAGACATCGTCACCTCTGCGCAACCGCAACGCATCGGGTGTGCTGGTTGGGTCCAGGTGAAGCTCTAGGTAGGTCTCCTCCATCCACTCATAGGCCTCCCAGAGGTCGAGAGCGATGACTTCTGTCATGTCGATGCGGTGGTCTTGGTGGTACAGGAAGTCGCAGAGAAAGCGTTCGGTCATAGGTCTCCTTTGGTGTTGGGACGAGGGACACTACACCCCACCACCGACACGGGCCGTGTCAGTGGTGGGGACTAGGGTTCTTCCTCTACTGAGGAAAGGTGCGGTGATGGCGAATACAACAGCGGAGAAAATTCTGGATGACGCTATTGGAGAGTTTGTAGGATCCCAGGATCCAGGAGCGATCGTGACCGGATGGGTGTTGAGTATCAGCGTGAAGCACCCCACTATGCCCAGTGGTGATGGCTACATATCCCTCAACTCAGAAGGGTTGCCCTATCACTCCCAGATTGGTCTGCTCCATGCAGCACTCGAGGAGAAGAACACCACCATCCTGCTCGGTGCTCTGAAAGACTCTGGTCATGGAGGAGGCTGAACCCCAGTA
>Ga0181561_10003419_pt1 | contig 13920 bp, 9 predicted proteins | sample 011ome_19_FD_133760 | JGI IMG/M metagenome (GOLD analysis project Ga0181561, IMG submission 133760) | Coastal salt marsh microbial communities from the Groves Creek Marsh, Skidaway Island, Georgia - 011510BT metaG (megahit assembly) | ecosystem: Environmental > Aquatic > Marine > Intertidal zone...
GCACAAGCATCACCCAAACGTCAACTTTGTACAACTTCGGCATAATCACAGTCGCCACGAATAACCCCAGCACCAGCCATCGTTGGTATCAGTGGCGAGTGGTCTCACCTAACGCCAGTGACAAAGGCTCAACGCTTATCCAAGGCGACCCAACTGGCTTCAGTGCCGTTACGCAACCAACATAGAGAGGGAGAACCGTCTATGGCTATTCTCCCAATCCGTGACCTTGGTTCCGTTGGTGTCGTTACTGATATCAGCCCGTACAACTTGCCAATTAACGCTTTTAACGTGGGTATCAACATCAGAGCAGATGAAGGAAAAATTAGTCGTGCGCCTATCTTTAGAACGATCAAAGACAGCCTTGGCTTCAGCCCGAGGTTCGCCTATGGCGTCGTGCCTAGTGTGGGCTTCGATACTATTGTTATCGCCTCTGATAGTTGGGACATTAAAGAATATGCTTCAGGCACTGTAACTGACGTGTCCGGATCAATAACCGGCACCTCTAGCCCACGCCCATACACAGGCACGTCACTTGCTGATGTAGTCTATATCAATCGCCCGGACAGAGTTCCTGTGTACCGAGGTCCATCTTCTTCTGGCTTCGCTGATTTACCTACATGGAATAGTGCATGGCGGGCGGCCTCAGTCCGCAGCTATGGCGATCAGCTGATTGCTTTGAATATGACGGAAGGTGCCAACAACTTTCCCACACGGGTGCGCTTCTCAAACTTTACCCTCGCTAACTCTTTTCCAGATAGTTTCGATGAAACAGACACAACCAAATCCGCTGGCTTCAACGATCTAGTCCAGATTGATACAGAAATTGTAGATGGTGCAACCCTGGGTAGTAATTTCATCATTTACGCCCGTGACCAAGTCTGGCGCATGACTTTTGTCGGTGGAACTTTTATCCACCGGTTCGATAAGCTTTTCACTGACTCAGGGATTATTAACCAAAATTGTGCGGTCGAGATACAAGGCCAGCATTATGTGTTTGGCTCAAACGATATCTACCGTCACGACGGAAACTCGAAGCAATCGATATGCGATGAGCGAACCAAGAATTTCATTTTTGGCTCATTAAACAACTCCGCAGCCGACGTCTGTTTTGTTCAGCATAACCCAACTCTAAATGAACTAATGTTTTGTTACCAATCCGGTGATCCATATGTCGCATTTCCTGCATCTGACCGTTGTAACAGGGCAGCTGTCTATAATTATAGACGTGATGTCTGGGCCTTTGCTGACCTACCAAATGTCAGCGCAGGGACGGTTGCAAACGTCAACTCAGTTGCCACCTATGCCACCAGTACAGCATCTTATGCATTGATCGGTGGATCTTATTACGGTCAAGAGGACAGCTTCGCCAAACATACGCTTATGGTTGGTGAAACTCTTACCGCAGACGGCATCACATCGGACAAGCTTTACGGTATCGACCTGGCAGACACAGGGCAGATAGCCTTTCCTCTCGACACCGAGGCAACCAAGCCCGTCTTACTTGAGAGAACCGGCCTGGATTTAGACGAAGCTGGATTAGGCGCATCTCAATATGTTGTCTGCACCAGGCTATACCCCCAGGCAAATACAGTTAATTCAACTGATACAATTTTGAATTTTGAGTTTGGTGGGTCAGACATACCATCAAACACACCAACTTACACAAGTAGCGCAAGCTTCAATATCAAGACTGATCACAAGATCGATAGTCGAGCAGCCGGTCGGTATCTCTCATATCGCGTCACAATACCCAGTAACGCCGACTTCGAGCTATCCGGCTTTGACCTCGAGGTGACGTCTACTGGGCGAAGATAGGACACGAGTATGACCCTAAGCGACAAAACAAACCTGGTTGTCCAGACATACCAGAAAACGCAATACCCAGTGATGGAAGAGGGCGTCAGAAGATATTTCCAGGACGAACTGCAGCGGATTGAAACCGCTATATCAAGCATAGCACTGGCGGCCCCACAAGTTAACGATGACCCACCTGAAAACCCTGTAAAGGGAATGATCAGATATGCAGTCAGCCCCTGGAACCCAGGGTCAGGTGATGGGCTTTACGTCTACAACGGTACGGCATGGGTAGCGGTATAAAAGTCCCAGTTGTTGAGCGACCACAGCAGTACATAATTTACTTTGAAGGATTAGAAACGCCACTTGGCCTAATGACCTTCGTCCACTGCGACATCCACACAAACTGGACAAAAGACATCAAACGCCAGCTTGAAGCTGACTTTTCATGGCTAATCAAATCACGACAGCAGCCTTTGTACTGCTTACGACACAACAAAAAACAAGAAAAGTTCATCAGAATGTTTGGCTTTCAATTCAAAAGCGAGATGCCCAATGGCATTGATGTTTACACCTTGGAGATAGAATAATGGGTTCATTGGCAGGATCAATGGGAGGACAGATTGCTCAGTCCATAATGGGCAGTGTGATCGGTGGTATGGGTGCGAAAGCCGATCGCAAGGCAAAAGCAGACTCCGACGCACTTAACGCTCTCGGCTACACAGACGCTCGTCCTTACATTACACGCGGTTACGAAGGCGGTGAAAAGGCATTAAACGATGCTTTGGAAACTGGTTACTACAGTGGTCCAACCTTCGCTGACCTGACACCAGAGCAAATCGCTGCCCTAAACAACCGTTCGACCTTCGGTAACTCAGCTTTCAGCCTCGGCGGAAACTTGATGAACCAAGGTGCAAACTACGGGAATAACCTGAACGCACTCTACAGCCAGGCAGGTCAAGACGAACTAGGAAACGCTCAGCAATACGCATTGAATAACAATCAGCCTTTGATTGATGCAGCGATGCGCGGCGCGAACCGAAATCTCAACGAGGTCCAACTCACAGGTAACAATACCAGGGCGTCTGGCAGCGGAAACATGAACAGCAGCCGGGCAGGTACGGCTGAGGCAATCTTGCGTCGAGGCAATGCAGAACAATATGCTGACACTGCGTCAACTGTTAACCGTGGCCTAATGGGCGACTATCTAAATCAAAGCCAAAATCGATTTGGTAATTTGATGTCTGTCAACAATGCCATGGGTAACTTGGTCAACAACGGATACAACCTGGCAAACACAGGCTCAAACATGGCCCTTGGCTCAGGTGATCGTTTCCAGTCCAATGATCAGGCAAGGATGAACGACACCAGGAGCAACTTTGACGGTGCGCGAGACTTTGCGTCTGATCAGTACTCCAATTTTATGTCCGGCGTCTTAGGCCGTGCGCCTATGTCACCACCAGGATCAACTCCTAACTACTTTAACCCAGCGATGGGTGCTGTAAGTGGTGGGATGGCTGGTTATGGGATGGGTGGACAGCAATCAATGCCTTTCCAATCAAACCAATCATACGCAACAACCCAGCCAGGCTTTAATGGTGGCTTCAATCCGCTGTTACTCAATTACGGTTATTCTGGCGGCATGATTTAACTATGAGAGGGTTGTAAAATGAACAATTCAATTAACCCTGCTAATCAAAGTATTTACGACCGCATGGTTGGTGGTTTACTCAGCACAGCGCAAAATGCTGGCCGATATTACAGAACCACACCAAACCCAGGCGTCCTAGATTTCATTGAGAAAAACCATTCTGGTGCTTTGGCAAAAGCAGGTGATCCTGTTTTGATGTCACCTTCAAGCTATCAGCACTTGAATGACGGTAGATTAATAACAGCTGCTCCGATGATGCCAGCTAATGGTCAAGTTGACCCACAGGTTATTACTGACGGTTCTGTCATTGAGGATTACCTTTTAAACAACAATCTGGCGATGAAAACGCAGCCAATACTATCAAACCAATCTGAGTCGACACCTGCACAAGGTGTCTTGTCGAATACGCTACCACCAGCGAGCGGTAACCGACGCGACCAAACGCCAATGTCGTTCAAACCTCAGACTATTGGCACAAACGAAATGATTTCCAGGATGGGCTTCGCTGGCTTAGCAGCAAACGGCTTAGGCGCAACAGCATCACTAGGTGCCATGGGTGATATGTACGGCGCAGTCAAAGACAGCAACCGCAGTGCAATAAACCAATATGAACTGGCCGTTGCAAAAGCCCAGGCAAAAGCAAAAGGCAAAGACAAGAAAACAGGCAATGCCGGTGACCTTTACGGCTCAATTGTGGTGAATGACGCCATCGATCGTGGTCTACCTATGATTGATAACTTCACAGCGGGTTTGGGTGGCACGTTGCTATCTAAAATACCAGGCACAGATGCAACTGACTTAATGAAGCTGATCGATAGTGTAAAAGCTAATGCTGGTTTTGATAAGCTACAAGCAATGCGTGAGGCATCGCCAACCGGCGGTGCATTGGGTCAAGTGTCTGATAAAGAGATCAGGTTCCTTCAATCTGTCTTTGGTTCATTAGACCAAGACCAGTCTCCAAAACAGCTGAAGTACAACCTTGAATTATTCCGATACGTCTACAACTCGATGATCCACGGCGAGGGTGGTCACCCTTACTCACCACCAGCTGGTGCAGAAGCTATGATCAATGGGATGCGGGTTGCAATGAAAAAAGATCCAATTGCCTCATCCCAGCCAGCCGCAGCCGGAAACCTTTCCGCAGCCGACGCGATTGTAGGCATCAACTAACACCGAAATCATGAGGTCATAATATGGCAGATAGGCTTTCAGCCTACGCTGATTGGCTCGTTGCGAACCAAAACAAGCAAGGCACACCTGAGTTTGAGACTGTGGCAAATAGCTACAAGCAACTCAGATCACAAGGCTTGGCAAACAACAACCAGGATCGCGACGGTGCTTTTGCATATGGCATCGATAATATGCAGAAGATGATTGGCAAGGGTATCGAGGCCGGTGGTCGATTAGTTGGATCAGAAGCCATAGAACAATTTGGCACACGCCAAGTTGCAAACCAGGACCGAGACATTGCTCAAGGCGGTTATCAGCCTCAATACGCTGGCAGCCTCCGCGAAAACTACGAAAAAGGCACATTCCTCCCTGCATTAGGTGAGAAGCTACTCGAAACTGCACCGACTGGTGGAGCGGCTATTGCTGGCTCTGGAGTTGTCGCAGCCGCAGCCTTACTAGGCGCACCAGCCTGGTTAACTTTTGGCGGTGGAGCAGCTGTAACTGGCGGCTCTATGCTAATGGGTGCAGGTGAGTCTGCTCTGGATACCGAAGAGAAAACTGGATCATACGACCCAAAGATCGCCACATCGATTGGTGCATTGGTCGGTTTCCTAGACAAATTCGGTGCAGGTAAGGTTATCCCAGTCGATAAAATTGCCAAAATGTCAGCATCTGAAGTTGCCGAAGAATTAACCAAGAAGGGTTTTGGCGATGCAGCCAAAGCATTTACTGGTCGCGTAAGCAAAGCTGGGCTTGTTGAGGGTGCTACTGAAACTGCACAAGACGCAGCAGTTATGACAGGCACAGCAGCCCAGGGCGGTGACTTTACCGGTACTGAGGTTCAAGACCGTCTAACGGACAGCTTTGTTCTTGGTACATCAATGGGTGGAGGCACAAGGGCAACGCTAGATACTGCTGGAGCAGTAGGAAATGCGATTGGCCCTAATGACGCACCAACAGATCCTGATGCAGCAACTGACTTCTCAAACCGGCTCAATGGCATCATTGAAGCAAACAAACTTAATACTAAGGATTTAGACAAAACATCCACTGAGGGTGCAAGACAAGCTGTCGACTTGGCTCATGTCCAGATCGCAAGTGAGATGAAGCAAAAGATCGCTGATCTCAAAAAACGCTTGAAAGTTGACCGTCTTGATCCAGCTGAAATCGTAGCTGACAAAGTAGAAGCTGAAGCAGGTACGCGAGAAGCCAGGAGCAAAACCAAGAGTATTGTTGGTCAACAAGAATATAACGCCACTGAGCGTCTAGTTGGTGACACAAAAGAAGGCCAAGAGTTACTTCGCCTATTTCGCGAAAGCAATGAACTAACCAGATTACACAACAGCGGATACGTTGGCGGCCTGTCTCGTATCACTGACCAGCTGTCTCCATTTAGTTCGAACGTAGGCTACACCGCACGTTCAGCTGCCGAATTGCCAACCAGACTTATTGGTACAGCTGCTGGTGCGACATTGAACCCAGCAATCCCAGCTGCACAAATAGCAGCTGTCGGAACAGGCCGGGCAGTCGATGCTTTGACAGGTCGGCGCAGCCGGGTTGCCAAATACGTTAGAGACAACCAAGGCCGTGGCGGCGTTAGGATCGATCCTGACTTACCGTCATTACGTCAACAGAATATCGAACAGGACGAAGCCCAAAAACGGCGTGAAGCTGAACTACGGCAACTTAACCTCGAATTGGACAACCCTCCAGCTGGTATGGACCCAGATGCCCAACAGCAATCGCCGGAAGCGGTGATGTTTAAGGCGACTGGCCTTACACGGGAAGGCGTCAAAGAAGTACTTGCTGTGTTGGAGCAAAAAGTTCCACAGCTTGCGCCAGAAATCGCCAGCTACCGGAAAATGCTTACCGATGGAACCAACGCTGACGGACTTACAGAGTTAGCAAGGGCAGTAGCCGGTGAAGTCGAGCGTAATCCAGGCAAATACTCAACCCGGCCTGGTGCATACATCCCAGGTGTAACACCTGCCAGAGGCACAGCTGGATACGAGTCACCAGGCTACCTACAAGGCATCAATGATAATCGTAATATTATCAACGGCATAAAGATGGATGTTAAGACTGATCCTGATCTGTCACAGGCAGACAAGGATATCATTTCTAGTGCCTTGGACGATATGTCGAACAACCTCGGCAGCGACCCGGTACGCACTGCAAACATCATCCTCGATAATGCAGTCGAACAAGCAACCGACAAACTTAGCGCAGCTGCTTACCTCGGCCCATATGTTGACCGTGTTCAAGAGCAGCAGGTACAAGCTACCGCAAAAGCTGAAGCCAAAAGGCCAGCGTTACGGATTTACCGTAATGGCATCCTTGATACCGAAGGTGATGAAGGACCAAGCGTAAAACGAAGCAGAACCTTTGATTTTGATGCAACACCAGCCTTAGAGGCTCCATCTGATGTCTTTGAGATTGGTGATGACATCAATGTCACTATCCTCCCCATTTACCCAGCTGATGGTTTTCAGCCAGATGGTCCCAAAGCAAAGTCTCTCAATGAGGCAGTGCAGTATCTTCATGATCGATGGGCAAAAGCCACTGGCCGTACAGACCCATTCGAATACACACCGGAAAACATCGAGCGGATAGCTAAGATGATGGCAGCTGAGGCTGAACGTGCGTTACGGGATGATAGCAACGCTATCGGATGGTACGACCGAAAGCTAAAAGCAGCCAAATCTGTCTTGTCACTTGTCGAACCTCGAATATTCGACAGTGCAGATAACGAAGCTGCGTTTGACCTGGCACTTGCTGTTACGTCAAACGGTGCAGCTGTTACTGACAACTTTGCAAATGCTGTTGAGGTGTTTCAGTCGTTCTTAGACAACGGCGTAATGCCAGCGTCCACCTGGAAAAAAGGTGGTGAGCGAAACGAAAGCATGGTCAAGGCGTTTGAGTTTTACAACGCCTATCAAAATGCCCGGCAGAATGTTTCATTCCAAGATTTTATGGACGCTGACTTCACCGTTCGTGATCTACAAGAGTACATAAAGCAATTTAATGAAGCCCAAGGCACTGAAATCCAGCTTTCAGTAAGCGAGAACATGGACACAGTCGTCAAAGGCAGTTTTGTGCTTGGTGCAAAGATTGGGCAGGGGTTCTACCAAAATATCCGTGGCAACTATGACCCACTAACAATGGACATCTGGTGGATGCGGATGTGGAACCGACTTGTCGGACGCCCGTTTGCTGAAAGCAAGCCAAGTGATATGCAGAAGAACCGTGATAAGGTTTCTGGCATTGTCAAAGAGGCTTTCAAGAACCCAAAAGACTACCCAGTCGAGTTAATGCTAGCCAAACAAGCCATGAAGCAACTTGGTGAGAACCGTCGTGGCTTATATGGCGATCCACAGCGAATGGACGACTTTGTCACAATGCTAGACAGCAAATGGCAGTCATATTTCAAACGCTACCAGGCAGAAAACGGCAAAAACCCTGTCAAACCGCAGTTATTCAAGACAACTGGCACTCACACAAAGAACATCAAAGGCAAGCTACAAGCTACGCCAGCTGGTGGTGGTGAGCGTGAAGTAATGCGACAAACCACGGCCCGTGCGATTGAGTTATTAGCCGGAGTCGGCTATAATATCGACACAGCAGATTTCCAGGCACTTATGTGGTATCCGGAAAAACGACTGTTTAGATCACTCGGTGTTAAAGGTGGTCGAGGCGAAGATAATGACTACCTCGATGCAGCTATAATTCTCGCTAACAAGAAAGGGATAAGCGATGACCAAATCCAAGAAGCACTCCCCGATACAGAGCGAGGAAACGGGATCAGTAGTGGGGCAAATACCCTCGGACAAGATGGAAGCGTTCGCAGCGGGACTAGAGGCACTTTGGGAGAAACGAATACAAACCCAAGCGTCTCCAGGCAACGCAGCTTCGACTTCTCAGCCCCGAGTAATGAAAGACTACAAAACCAGGTTCCCAACCCAGTAGTAGGCTCACGCCCAGCTGAACCAGAAGAAGTACGCGATTTCCTACCAACAGCCGAAGCGTTGTTTGAGATAGGAAAGCCTGGCTCACAATACGAAAACGGCATTAGAGACATAGAGACAGCTGCAAAGCTGGCTGATGCACTAGGTTACGCTATTCACATGGCTGATGATCGGTTCGATCTCGAACGATACACTGGCGAGGATATGCGTGACACTGTGGGTGCTTTGGTTGCCTTCGATGACCCTCGATCCAAATATTACCTAAACACAGGCAAAACGGTAAAAGGTAAAATTGGTGTTCTGAAATCTAGTGAAGACATAACACCACTTGAGTCACTTTTTGCTGCCTTGCATGAGATAGGACATGGCGTCGAGCGTGATTTCCTTCCTGGCAAAAGGTCAGATAGCGCAAAGACTATCAATCAATACCGGACGCTCAAATACCGTGGCATCAAATACACCGATGTAGTCTTTCAAGACACCTTCCGTGGTGTAATCGCTACGATGATGAAGCAAGCCGGTGAAGGCAACCAGGATATGGATGCAATACTCCAGGAAATCGTCAATTTGCAGAGAACAGGCATTTTGACTGATGCTCAGGGTAACAACGCTCCAGTGCGTGACATTTACCCTGAAGCCGCTGCGAGGAAAGGCAACGATCTACCTCCTCATCTGCAAGGTTTACTGAACACTTCTGGGATTGATGCCTTTGTTGACCAAACTGAAGTTCAATACTTGCAAACTCCAGAAGAGTTATCTGCTGATCCATTTGCTGTTTACTTTTTCGATCCAGCTTACGCGAAGAAGGTAATGCCAAAAACCACACGGCTAATACGCAAGTTGTTTAACAACAAAGGTGGACCAGTGCAGTTTTGGTCTATGCCATTTGCTTCAGTAATCGCTGCAATCCTCGCAAACATGATGGTTGCCGAAGGTGAAGAAGAAGAGAAGCAAGGCTTACTATCATTAGGACAAGGAGCGTTATCGGCGTGACCCAGCGTAAAGCGAGGGCCAAATCGCCCTCGACCAAAGGTCAAGGCAAGGCTCCACACAAAGCACCAAAGAAAAATTACTTCGCGACCCTCATGGAAACCCCGGAGGGTCGTGAATTACGACGACAGTGGTCAACCAAACCACGCAAGAACCCAGGACGCCCAAAAGGTACACCTGACGGATACAGAAAGTCTCAGATCGAACCCTTACGGGCTGAGGCAAAAAAGGAAGCACAACAACTGGTGAAAATTATGACTGAAAAATACGACATCCAAGACGACTACGCCAAAGAGGCTTTGACCACTGCGGTCGAGGTCATGCGTGTGCCTGGCGAGACCAGGGAACGCCTAGCAGCCGCTAGATTGGTGTTAGATTTTACGAAATCCCGCCCAGCAGCCAAACAGGAAGTGACTATCGGCAAAGCCGAAGAGTTCCTAAGCAGCTTATTGGTAGATGATGGACCCGAAACTACAGAAAGTCCGTAAACGCCTATATGATGAGTTTCCTTTTTACGCTAACGCAGCGTTAAAAATCCGTACCAAGGAAGGGGCTATTTCCCAGCTGAAGCTTAACCCAGCCCAGCAAATCCTTGATGCAGCTGTTCAAAAGCAGCTGAAGACTGAAGGCAAGGTTCGTGTCATCATTCTTAAAGCCCGGCAACAGGGTCTATCAACTTATGTTGGCGGCTATCTCTATCACCAAGTCTCCCAAAGAGAAGCGTGTAAGGCATTAATTTGCACACATCATAGCGACTCGACGAGAGCCTTGTTCGATATGACCCGGCGTTACCATCAGAACGTGCCGGAAATCCTACAGCCACACACAAAATACAGTTCACGCCGGGAACTATCATTTGATGTCTTGGATAGCTCATTTGTCGTGGCCACAGCTGGCTCAGACAGTGTCGGACGGGGTGAAACCCTGACCCATGTACACGCGAGTGAGTTGGCGTTTTGGCAGAAAAGCACAGCCCAAGATATTTGGAACGGTCTGACACAGGCAGTACCAAACACCAAAGGCACTGCAATCTTTGTCGAAAGCACGGCCAATGGTGTTACAGGCATCTACTACGACCTCTGGAAAGGCGCAGTAGATGGTACAAACGGCTTCGTGCCGGTATTTATACCATGGTTCGCTGACCCAACGTACCGAGAGCCAGTTCCAGAACAGTTTGAACGGACGCCCGACGAAGAAGATTTGGTCAAGAAATACGATCTTGATGATGAACAGCTGATGTTCAGACGCCGGAAGATTGCTCAAAACGGCATAGATTTATATCGCCAGGAATATCCGGCGGAGCCTTCTGAGGCTTTCCTTACAACCGGACGCCCTGTTTTTAACCCAGAACAGCTAATGAAGTGCCTGGATGAAACCAGGGACGTAGAAGAGCGTCTGGCCCTCGAAGGTGATGACTTCGTCAACAACAGGCGAGGCGAACTCACAACTTACATTCCACATAACCCAGGAGAGACTTATGTCATTGGCGCAGATAGTGCGATGGGCATCCGAAATGGAGACTACTCAGTCGCCCAGGTACTTGACTCGAAAAAGAGACAAGTCGCGACTTGGCGAGGCCATTGCCACCCTGATTTCTTTGCCGAAATCCTCCAAGCGTTAGGAAATTACTACAATGAAGCCTTTATCGTAGTTGAAAACAACTCGCACGGCATCCTGACCTGCACAAGGCTGGGTAAAGACATGGCGTATGGCAATTTCTATACAGAAATTCAGGTCGACAAGATTACCGACCGGGAAACAGTCAAATTGGGCTTTACAACTACCAGCAAGACCAAGCCTTTGATCATCGACCAGCTTCGCGCCTCCGTGCGTGATGGTGAGATGGAATTAAACGACAAGACAACAATCCGAGAAATGCTGACCTACATCGTGACCGAAAGTGGCGCAATGGAGGCTGAGGCTGGTTGTCACGACGACACGGTCATGGCGTTGGCTCTAGCTAATCATGTCCATGAAGGTGCCTGGGAGCCAACAGAAATCCCCGACGAACTCTACATAAAAATGGTGTAACCGAATGAAAAAAGACTATCGAAAACTAGGCGATACAGAAATCGTCAAGTTGGTCGAGGACAACATAAAAACCTCGGTTGGCTATTATGACAGTGATTTGTCCAGGGAACGTAAAAAGGTTCTTGAATACTACCAGGGCAAACTGCCCAAACCGGCACATGATGGAAACAGCAAATACGTCTCGCAGGATGTCTATAATGCAGTTCAATCAATGCAAGCGGCACTCTTGGAAACCTTTGCAGCCGGTAACAAGATCGTCAAATTTGCCCCGCAAGGGCCAGAGGATGTTGAGACAGCCAAAGTCTGCAGCGCATACACTGATTATATTTTGTTCAGGCAAAATGACGGCTTCAATGTATTTTCACAAGTTATCCACGACGGTCTAATGGCCCGTGTGGGTGCGTGTAAGGTGTTCTGGCAGCAATCTGAGGAAGTACAGGAAGAAGAGTTTTCTGACGTCACTCAGGACGAATTGGATATGCTCCTGGCTGAAGATGATGTTGAACTGATCGACAGCGAGACAAACTCTATTGGCCTGATATCCGGCACAATTGGCATCACCATAGATACCAGCCAAGTTGTCATTGAACCAATGCCAGCTGAAGAGTTGATCGTCGAGGCTCAATGTAAAAGCCTCGAAGAGAGCCAATTTGTGGCCCACAGGACGCATAAAACCGTCACTGAACTCAAATTGATGTTCCCGGACAACCCGAAGATCGATGAGATAGGTGATCATGAAGATGTCACCCTTGAGACTGATCCAGAAATCCTTGCTAGACATGACGGCGTAGGACAAGACCGTGGTTTCAATTCTCATGGTTATCAGAACCAAGTCCGAAACATCTTGGTTTACGAAGCCTATATCATGCTGGATGTTGAAGGTACTGGCGTAGCCAAGCTTCACAAGATTATCAAAGCTGGTAATGCACTGCTTCACAAAGAAGAGGTAGACAGGCGTCCATTCGTGACCTTTGTCCCACTTCCAATCCCACACGCATTTTACGGAAGCAACTTTGCGGATAAACTATGCGCCACACAGAACGCTCGAACTGTACTAACTCGCTCTATCCTCGATCACGCCATGATTACCAACAACCCCCGGTACATGGTGGTCAAAGGTGGTCTTTCAAACCCGAAAGAGTTGATCGACAATCGAGTAGGCGGCCTGGTCAATGTTTCACGTCCGGACGCCATCTTACCAATGCCCCAAGCACCCCTGAACCCATTTGTGTTTCAGACACTGAACCAGCTTGACGAAAATGCTGAAGATTTAACAGGTACCAGCCGTTTATCCATGGGCCTCAATAAGGATGCTGTCTCAAAGCAAAATAGCAGCGCAATGATCGAGCAGCTAGCGACTATGGGTCAGCAACGGCAAAAGATTATAGCCAGGCATTTTGCCCAGTTTGTTAAGTCGCTATTCTACGAAATCTACCGACTGGTGGTTGAGAACGAAGACCAGCAAAAGGTCGTTGATCTAGCTGGAAGCTATGTCCAGATCAATCCATCATCATGGGAAGCCAAGCGTGATGTAATGGTCGAACTGAAGTTAGGCTATGGCGAACAGGAACGTGAAGCCGAGAAAATGCTCGGAATACATGGCCTGTTTGCACAAGATCCAGCTATCCAAGCCATGTACGGCCCGGATAAGCGATATGCCATGCTCAAGACAATTCTGGAGCATCAAGGCATTTTGAACGTAGAAGAGTTCCTAACACCTCCAGACCAGCTGCCACCGCCACAACCTGATCCACAACAACAGATGGAACAGCAGATGGCTATGAAGCAGCTTGAAATACAAGAGCGTCAGGTCGCTGTGGCTGAAATGAAAGCCCAGACAGACGCACAATTAGCAGCTGCCAAGATCGAGATCGATCGCATGAAGGCACAAGCAAGCCATGCACTGCAGTCAGATAATCAGGATCTAAAAGAGGCTCAACTCGTCCACAAGATACGGATCGATGAAGCCGAATTGGATGTAGTGCAAAAGCAAACAACTGATGTTCGTGGGATCGCGAGTCCCACGGGCTAATACCCCATTACCAAGGAGAAATAGATGGAAGACCAACAAATGAAGTTGGTCGAGCAGGGCATCGCAGCGGAAAAGCTTCTCGCTGCGGAAGCCTTCAACTCGACCGTAAACCAACTTGTGGATGCCGCTTTTCAGGCTTTTGTTAACTCGAAACCAGAGGAAACAGAAGCCCGTGAGCGGTCATACCACCACTATCGCGCACTAGTCGATATCGTCGGGACACTACAACAGCGTGTCCAAGTTAAGACGGAAATCGAAGCCAGTGAGAACGCAGATGACAACAATCA
>Ga0181561_10003423_pt1 | contig 13917 bp, 6 predicted proteins | sample 011ome_19_FD_133760 | JGI IMG/M metagenome (GOLD analysis project Ga0181561, IMG submission 133760) | Coastal salt marsh microbial communities from the Groves Creek Marsh, Skidaway Island, Georgia - 011510BT metaG (megahit assembly) | ecosystem: Environmental > Aquatic > Marine > Intertidal zone...
AGTTCGCGTACTAAACGCCGGAGCCCACACGCCCCGAGCGCCCCGAGCTGCAGCTGGTTGATCCCCGCCTTGCGCGCCAGGAGCTGTTGGCACAGCACGCCGTCCGCGCGGTCGTCGCGATCGGGAAGCCCGGCGCGAAGCGTCCGCGACTCGCGCCGAAGGTACGCCGCCGACGCGCCGAAGGCGCAGTCGTTGAGCCAGTTGTGGTTGATGGACAGGCAGTCCGTCTCGTTGTGCACCTGGTGCGCCCAGCACGAGGGCACGAACAGGAGTGCGCCGGGAGGCTGGTCCACCGCGATGGGCGCCGCGCGCGCCGCGTCGGGGTAGTCCGCGCGGACCGCCGGGAGCCTCGCGGCGCGGACGTCCGGGATGAGACGCCCCGAGCCGTCGCGGTGCCGCAGACGCTTCGCGCGGCTCGGCGGGACCATCAGCCACTTTTTGCGGCCGCACACGTTGACGGACCACGAAAACGAGCGCGCGACGTCGACGTGCATGGGCGTCCACGTGCCCTGAACGCCGCAGTACACGAACCGGTACGACCCGGGTCGGAGCCTATTGGGATCGTCTTCGTCCTTTTCCTCTTCGTTTTCGTTTTCGTTTGCTGCGCGTCCTGTTCCTAATCCTTCCGCGTCGTCGTCGTCGTCGCCGCCGCGCGCCGACGAGCAGAGCGCGTCGTCTTCGTTCGACCAGGAGCTGTTGAGCCAGTCGTCCCGCACGTGCGGGGGCGTGTCGTACGCGCGGTACGCGGGGAAGTCGCGGACGAAGTTCCAGTCCTTGACGTAGAGCTTCTCGCGGGCGTCCGCGCCGGCGGAGGCGCGTTTCCCCGTGGCGGAACTCCGCCACCACCTCGCGAACTCGCGAAACGGCATCTCGCGGCGTTTCAGGTCCGTGTCTATCTCTTCGTCGCAGTCCACCACCAGCACCTTAGCGTCCCCGAAGAGCTCGGACATGGCCACAACGTCGGGCTGGCCGTCCTTCGTGACCCACTCGCGGCGCGCGCGCCAGTCATCGGTGAGGCCGGTTATCATGACGGGCAGGTTTTTGGCCATGAACTCAGCCCTGAAGGCTTCGGGGGAAAGGTCTTCGCAACGCACCGTGGGCACGGCATCGCACGAGGGAAACCGGCTCTCCTGATCCTCCAGCGAAGCTTGCCCCGGGATCCATGGCATGGTTGTGCGACACCTTCCGCGTCCTCCGCGACGAGCGACCACTCGACGGCGCGCCGTCGAGTGGCCATCTGGCGGAGCGCGGTCGGTGCAAAATGGTTTCATCGTTTCGCCGTGAAGCGCCACCACCGGAAACCCGAGTGTGCCCACTTCTCGGTGCGCGGGATGGAGGGCAAGCTGAAGGTGCTGTGCCTCCACGGCTTCACCCAGAACGCGGAGACTTTCCGGGCGAAGACCGGCTCTGTGCGTAAGAGCCTGAAGTCGAAGGTGGAGTTCGTGTTCCTGGACGCCCCGCACTCCGCGGCCGGGTTCTTCGACGAGGCGGACCGATCCGCGCTCGGCACGACCGATGGCGCGGATGCGGACCCGGTGGGCCCGAGGGCGTGGTGGCTGATGGGCGAGAACGACGCGGAGGATGGAGCCGAGGCGACCGAACCCAAACGCGCGGATCGAGAGGGCGAAAGCGGCGGCGAGAAGCCCCGGGTGCGCCCCGCGCAGAGCACGAACATGCGGGGTTGGGAAGCCACCGAACGTTTGCTTCGCGACGCCGCGTCGGCGCTCGGGCCGTTCGACGGCGTGCTCGGCTTTTCGCAGGGCGCGTCCACCGCGGCGCTGGCGCTGGCGACGATCCCCGAGCTTCGGAACACCGTGACGTTCGCCGTGCTCTTCTCCGGGTTCGAGCCCATGGACCCGCGCGCGGCGGCGAAGCTGAGAGATTCAGCCGGCGGCGGCGGCGCCGGGGTGCGCGGGGTGCGGTCGCTCCACGTGCACGGCGTCGCCGACCGGATGGTCGCGAGGCGCAGGGCGGAGGCGCTGATGGGCGCGTTCGAGGAGCAACCCGAGCTCTTCTCGCACGAGGGGGGGCACGGCGTACCGTCCTCGAAGCCGTTCAGGGAACGGCTGAAGCAGTTCGTGCTGGAGGGGTAGTCAAGGGAGTGGAAAGGTGGCGTCTCAACGTACGCGTCGCGACGGCGTATTTTTTTTACTTTTGTAAAAGTGATTCCACTTCGCGCGCGCCGCCTCCGCGCGCCGCTTTGGCGCGCGTCTCCCGCGACCCCGCTCCGCCGCGTCACGAGCTGGTGTACTGGTAGATCTTGGACACCGCGTGGAGCATGGTGACGAACGCGATGAAGCACACGCTCATCATCAGCACGACCACCTGTTTTTTTCGTTTTTTCGTTCGGTGAGGGAAGGCGCGCGGTCAGGCGCGGGAAACGTCTCCCGAAACGAGCGAAGAACGACGCGCGGAGAGGCGCGGGCGATGGGGGTGAAGACGAAAAATGTATCGATCCGCGCGAGGGTTGGCGGTTCCGCGACGGCGTGCGCGCACGCACCGGCGTGATCTTGAGCCCCGGAGAGTCATCGGTGTAATAGCGGAGCATGGACATGTTGTTCCCCTGTCCGGTTTTCTGCGCGGCACCGCCACCCCCGGTGTTTCTGCGTCGCACGCCCGCTGTCGCGTCACGATCGGCATGGGGGAAACACGAGGGAAGGTCAGTGTCTCGATCGATCGCGCGCGGGTTCGCGGGTTCGGTCGACGGGGATCGCGCGTTCGCGCGCGCGAACGATCTATTCAGGGGACGCACAGGACGCGCCCGCGGGGCGGTTCGCGAGGGAGTTGCTCTGGCTGGACATCGCGGCGCTGATTAATGAACGAAATGCGCGGGCCGCGGGGAAAAGGCTCGTCGTCGGTCGCCGCGCTTCGTTTCGGCACTCCGCGAACGCGAAACCGTGGCGGGAAAGCGCGCGGGCGGCGAATCACGATCCAGGCTGACGAAGCCTGTGAAAAGTATCTCGAGTCGTTGTTGCCTTTCTCGCCGCGTCGAACGGCACACCGCGGCGCGCTGAGACGCGCGCGTCCACTCGGCGTCCGTTTCGCGATGTTGGCCGGTCTATACGAGCGCCTGACCGATAGCTCGGAGGGCGCGATGCGCGTGGTGTTCCTCGCGGCGGCCGGCGTCGGTGCCGGACTGGTGCTGCATCAGGTGCTGCGTCGGATCGACGATCTGGTGTCCGCGCCGAGACGGAGGTTCCGAAGCCGGCACGGCGACGTCGGCGTCGGCCCCGAGTACGTCTCCAAGACCACGTACGGCGTGGTGGGCGGCGCGAAGCCCCCCGGTTTGCGCGACGTCCCGGCGCTCGTCGCCGAGATGCGCGACGCGTTCGAATCCGGCGTGACGCTCCCGCTGGAGCACCGCCGGGCGACGCTGCGCGCGATGCGCGCGGCGTTCGTTGAGAACGAGGCGGCGATCCTGGCGGCGGTGTGGGAGGACCTGCGCCGGCCGGAGGGCGAGACGCTGTACTACGACTTCCTGCTCGTCAAGACGGAGCTGGAGAGGCTGCTCGCGAACCTGGGAAGGTGGACCGCCCCGCGGCGCGTGCGGGCGTTTTCGCTGCTCACGTTCCCGTCCAGCCAGTGGATCGAGCGCGAGCCGAGGGGCACGTGCCTCGTGATCGGCCCGTTCAACTACCCATTCGCGCTCACCGCGGGCGTGGTCGCGGGCGCGGTCGCCGCGGGGAACAACGTGATCCTCAAGCCGTCGAACGATGTCCCGCGATCCTCCGCGCTGCTTTTCGAGTTGTTCAAGCGATACGTCGACCCGCGCGTCGTGTCGGTGATCGGCCCGGGCATCCCCGGGGACGGCGCCGACGTCGTCACGGACTTACTGCGCCAGAAGCTGGACTTCGTCTTCTTCACCGGTAGCACGCGCGTGGGGTCCATCATCGCGCGCAAAGCCGCGGAGACGCTCACGCCGTGCGCGCTGGAGCTGGGGGGCAAGAACCCCGTGTTCGTGGACGCCACCGCCGACCTGTCGCTCGCCGCCAAGCAGTGCGTGTGGGGCCGCGCGCTCAACTGCGGGCAGCAGTGCATCGCGCCCGAGTACGTGCTGTGCCCGCGCTCGAAGCTCGACTCGTTCGTCGACAACCTGCGCCGCTGGACGCAGACGCTCATCCCGGACCCCTACGCGGAGGGCGCCATGGGCAGGCTGGTGGGCTGGAACGCCGCGCCGGGCGTCGACGAACAGAACGGCGCGCGGCGCGCCGCCGCGCGCGTCGCGGCGTTGCTCGAGACGGCACGCGACGGGAAACACGGCGAGAAGGTGGTGTGCGGGGGTGGGATGGACGCTGTTCGCGGGGTGGTGGAACCCACGGTGGTGGTGTGCGGCTGGGACTCGCCTTTGATGCGCGAGGAGATGTTCGCGCCGATCCTGTGCGTGGTGCCGTACGACGACCTCGGCGAAGCCGCCGCCCGGACGCGCGCGCTGGCCAAGCCGCTCGCGCTGTACGTCTTCTCCCGGGACCGCAAGAACGTGCGTTACATCCTGGACAACACCACCGCCGGCGGGGTCACGGTAAACGGCGTGCTGTACCACGTGGGGCACGGCGCGTTGCCGTTCGGCGGCGTCGGCGAGAGCGGCGTCGGCGCCTACCACGGCGAGCACTCCGTGCGGTGCTTCTCGCACGAAAAGCCGACCCTGCGCAAGTGGCGCGATTGCCTCGACGGAGGCTTGCTCACCGACCCGTTCTTCGTCTACGGGCCGCACGACGGGATCAAGAAGACCCTGCTGCGCGCGGTCGCGGAGCGGTCGTGAGTCGAATTAGGGTTTAACGCATGTCACGAGGAGTCTCTGACGTCGTAGGTAACGGCGCGTCTTTTGGCTCGGATCGTATTACTTTCGTAGTCTATATGTTGTACTTTGTAAAACAGAACAGTGTTTGAAAGACGTCCGAGTCGGAAAAGAACGCAACAGGGGGAAGCAGCTTCCCCGCGGCGCGCGCGGCGGTGTCTTCGCGTCGAACGAAGGTAGGCCTTCGTCCGCGCGGAAAACGGGAGACGCGTCATCAGGCGCGGTTCGACGTCCCGGGGGGCGTTTTATTGAACCGGCCGTCACGTTCGCGTCTCCGAGCGCGCGCGCGCGCGCGGGGAAGGAGCCCTCTCCTCGCGGCGCGTCACTCGTCGTCGATGACGAATCAATCGATGACGAACGAACGCGAGAGGAAAAGGCTCGGCCGCCGAACCGAGACACGAGACGAGGACGAGCTCTTTGGAAAACAAAGAGCTCATCTTCGTCTCGCGTCCCGTTTCGGCGGGGCGTTAGCCTCAGCATCCCTTCTTGGACGCGTCGACGCCCGAGCGCTTGGTGATGCTGAGCAGCGTGAACTCCTCCGAAACGGTGGGGTGGATGCCCACGGTGTTGTCGAAGTCGCTCTTCGTCGCGCCCATCTTCATGGCCACGGCGTAGCCCTGCGTCACCTCGCCAGCGTTGGGGCCGACGTAGTGGAACCCGACGACGCGCTCGCCATCCGCCAGGTTGGTGATGAGCTTGGAGTAGCACGAGTTGTCCTCGCGGTGCGCGACGCCGTCCTGCTCCTCGTGGTTCACGGTCCACTCCAGCGGCTTGAAGTACGACTGGTACACCTCCACGTTCTCCTCGCCGTACGTCTCAATGGCCAGCTCTTCGGACATGCCGATGCACCCGTACTCCAGCGGCGTGAACACCGTGGTGGGGACCAAGTCGTAGTCCATCTTCTCCTTCGCCCCCGCAAAGACGCGGCGCACCAGGCGCATGCCCGCCTTGATGGCGACGGGCGTCAGCTCCTGGCGCGTGTCCAGCACGTCCCCGATGGCGTAGATGTGCGGTACGTTGCTCTGCTCGTCCACGCACGGGATCTTGCCGTTCTTGGGGTTGAACTCGACGCCGGCGGCGCCGAGGTTGATCCCCTCCGTCACGGCGTAGCGCCCGACGGCGAGCACGACGGTGTCGAATTCGGCGTCAAACTCGCTCCCAAAGACCGTGTTCTTGACCGTCACCTTGATCTTGCCGTTCTCCAGCTTCTCGAACTTCGACGGCTGCGAGTCCCGCATGAACGTCGTGCCGTGGCGCTCCATGTGCCCCACAAGCTTCTCGGCGATCTCGGTGTCGAAGCCGCGAAGCGGGATGGACCGGATCGCCACCGTGGTGTCGTATCCGAGAGCGGTGAGGAACCCCGCCGTCTCCAGCGAGATGTACGACGCGCCGACGCACAGCGTCTTGCCGGGCGCTTCCTGCAAGGAGAAGATGTCGTCCGACGTGATGCAGCACTCCTCGGCGCCGGGAGCGTCCAGGTACGAAGGTCGGCCGCCGACGGCGATCACGAACTTGTCGGCGGTGAGCGTCTCGATCTTTCCGTTCTTCTTCGTCGCGGTGATGGTGTGCGGGTCCACGAACGCGCCGTAGGCGTTGAGGTAGGTGACGTTGTTGTCCCTCAGCGCGGTCCTGTACCCGAAGTTCAGCGACCCAATGTGGTCGCCGATGGACTGCACCATCTTCTGCCAGTCGTGGCCCTCGCTGGCGATCTTCCAGCCGAACTCCTTGGCGTCCGAAAAAGACTCGCCCAGAATCCCAGCCTGGTGCATCAGCTTCTTGGGAATGCACCCCACGTTGACGCAGGTGCCGCCCAAGCCCCAGGTGGTGCCCGCGGGGGAGGGCTTGACGAAGTCGAGGCACGCCACCTTCGCACCGAGCTTCGCGGCCTCCTTCGCCGCAGCCTGCGGTCAGAGGGAGCAGCCGAGAGGGGACATCGAAGCGAGCGTGGGAAGGTCAGCACGAGCTCGGGGATGGCGAGAACGCGGGCGTGATCTCGGACGGTCCGCGCAGATCTTCAGCCGGACACGTGTTTTTAAAAAATGAGGAGGACGCGCGGGGTCGCGACGCGCGGTCTCGGAGGCGCGCGCACGCACCAGGCCGCCGGATCCACCGCCGATGACGATGAGATCGTAGTCATAGCTGTGGTCGCCCATGGTCTCCGCCATCGCGCCCGTCGGTTTCGCCGTGGCGAGCGCTTCAGTCACAGCCTGCGGAACGGAGAGGACGGACGCGAGCGCCGGCGCCGACGTGTGCTGCGCGCGAGGCTGCGAGACCAGCGCGCGGCCGAGCGAGCGAAGCGCGCTTCCGAGCTGTCGCTGCAGTGTGCGAGGTCGGCGCTACCGTCGCGCGAGCGCGGGACGGTGGTTCAATCCGAGAGGTGTCTCTCCAAAAGGAGAAAGCGCCGCGCGGAATGGACGGGGTCGACAGCCGTGGGCACTCTCGTGACGAAACGTGAAACGAAGCGTGACGAACATAACGCGACTGGCGCCAGCCCCGCCAGGTCGAAACGCCGAGCGAAAAAAACGCATTTCCGGAACGAGGGTTAAATGCAACTACGATACACGTACACTTCGCGGGATCTCCTGCGGCACTCCGTGAGTGCGCGCCAGGCATGCGGCTCCGCATCTTCGACGCGCGCCGAGCGCGCTCGGAACACGCGCGCGGACTCGGACCGGATGACGACCCCTCGCCGCGCGCGCGTTTCCCGGGCGGTGCGCGTCGGGGCGACCCGTTTTCGACGGTGCATCAGCCGTTCGACGAGGCGCACCTCGGCGAGGCGCGCGACGTCGCGGCGCGCCGGGGCCGACGCGCGCGCGCGGCGCCTCGATGCGCCGCGCGCGAGAAGGCGCCGACGTGCGGCGGGCAGGCGCGCGCCCCCGTCGGGACCGCGTTTCCCGAGGACGCCGAGCGCGAGCGCTCGCGTTCGCTGAAACCCTCCGCGTCCTCGTCGACGATAAACCCAGAGGCGCCCTCGTGCCGCTTCTGCTTCGAGGGCCCCGCCTTCGGCGCGCTCATCTCGCCGTGCGCGTGCTCCGGCACGCAGGCGCACGTGCACATCAAGTGCCTGCGCCGCTGGCAGCGCACGACGCGCTCGGCGGACGGAGGCAGGACGTGCCAGGTGTGCTGCCGTATGTTCCTCGCGCCGCCGCTGTCGTTCTACGAGCGCTCGGCGCTCGCCGCGTGGCGCGCCGCGCAGGCGCGCGCCGCGCCCTTCGCGCTGCTGTCGGCGCGGCTGGCCGTGGACCTGGCGCGCGAGGAAAGCGCGGCGTCCGTGCTCCGCGGGCGCGGCCCCCTGGCGCTCGCCGCCGCGGTCGGTGCGTTCCTCATGGACTGCGAGCGCCTGCACCGCTTCTCCGCCGCGGACATCTGGGAAAACGCGCACGCGCACCTCGCCACCGTGGCGCTGCAGGCGGTGTTGACCAAGGCGGTGGAGCGCAGCGCGCGCGCGTTCCGCGACGCGACGCTTCGAGACGGAAGCGGAGGAGGCGCCTCTTTGTACGTGGCGGACCCCATGGCCGGATGGGTGCACTTCGCGCACGACGTGCTCAACTTCCCGCACCTCATGACGCTGTGCTACGGGCTCTTGTGCGCCGACGCCGAGAGGGCGCCGGCGGTGGCGGCGGTGAGGGGCATGCGCGTGCCGGGCCCCGGGCCCCCGCGCGCGCGCGGCGGCGGCGCCGCCGGGAGGCTGGAAACAGCCGTCGCGGCGGCGCTCGAGGCGCTCGGGAGCTCTTCCGCCGGCGCCGACGGGATCGGTGTCGTCGCGGAGGCGCGCCGCGCGCTTCTGGCGGGCGCGCGGTGGCTCGAGCGCGCGATCGAGGCGGCGGCGGCGGGAGCGGCGTCGTCGTTCGCGGGGGGGGGGGATGCCGCCCTAGACGCGGCGCGCCGGGACGCGCGCCGGTTTTTCGGGGACGCGTTCGTCCCGAGCCGGTGACGCTTCTTCGACGCGCACTTCGAACGGCGTTCGGCCGACGCGCGGGGACGTTCTCGAGCTCCCGTCGATGACGAAAGCCTACGCGTACGACTGTAAAAGAAATGAAAGCACCTCACTATCCATAGCTATGTGCCTAAAAACTTCGCTCGCTATACCCTCTACCGCCTCCCGGCGCTCTCTTGAAAAGCCTAAAACCCTTCGCGTCTGGGCGCGCGCGCCTTTTTCTTGCTCTTCTTCCTCGGCTCGGTCCTCGGCGTCGCGGCGGGCGCGCGCGGCTGAGCCGGAGGCACGTCCCACGAGACGCGCCTCTCGCCGCGCCTCTCGCCGCGCCTCTCGCCGCGATCCGCCTCACCTCTCGGCGTTTTCAGCCGCGACTCGAGACGAAAAGGCGCGCGCTCTTTCCCCCCCGCCGCGGGCGTCGTCGTTTTTCGTCGTCGTTTCACTGCCGTCTCCGCGGAAGGGTCGGGCCAGCTCGCCAGAAGCGCCGCCCTCGCCGAGTCGGACGCCTTTTTCCCCGGACGGTCTCGAACCTCTTTCGGTCCCGCGCGGGGTACCGGTTCGGGGTTTGGCGAAGGGCGGAGCGTGTACGTCGTCCTCCCCGCGCGCGCGTCCGCGCCGACCCACCGCGACGACGCCCGGAGCCACTCGGTGTGCGGAGCGTCCCGAAGCGCGCCGTCGTCGTCGTCGTCGCCGCCGCCGAGGACGGCGGCGAGAAGGGCGACGTCGCCGCGGGACATTCCGAGGTCGTTCGTCGAGGTCGTTCGACGCTCGTCGCTCGCGCGCCACGCGTACGGAAACGCGCGCCCGAGCTCGACGCGCGTTCGTTCGAGCGTCTTCGAAACGTCTTCTTCCGCGTCTTCGACGTCTTCCGCGCGTTCTTCTCGCCCTTTCGGGAAAAAAGTCGACGCCGCCAACGACGCGTGCGCTTCGCGTCGCGCGCGCGCCTTCGCGTCCGCGTCCAGACGCCGCTTGCGTCCGACGAGGTCCCGCGAGGCGATCCACTCGGCGACGTCCGCCGCGCCGCCGCCGTCGCCGCGCGCGCACGAGGCCAAAAGCGCGAGCTCGTGCGCCGTGACGCCGAACCCGCCGGCGGCGCGCGCGAGCGCGGCGGCGCGCGCGAGAACCTTCTTCTCGCCGCCCGCCAAAAACCGTTTCGGGGAGAGGCTCGTTTCGGACTCGACGGACTCGACGCCGCGTCGAGGACGTCCCCGCTTCGTCTCACCGGGGACAGCGCCGCGCGCGATGAACCCGGCGACGAGCGGGAACGTGGTTTTCTTCTTGGCGACGCGACCCTGGAGACGCGCCGCGGCGGTCGCGGCGCGTCCCTGCGGCCGGCGCCCCGCGAGGGGAGAAGCGCCATCCGCAATCCGCGCCGCCGCCGCCGCGGCGCGCGCGGCGCTCTCGGCGGCGGCGCGCGCCGTCGCCGCGTCGAACGCGCCGCGCGCCGCGTCATCCATCTCGCGGAGCGGCACGCGCGGCGGGTCCATGGCGGCCACGCCCGCGGCGGCGCCGAGCGCGCGAGCCATCTCCTGTGAACGTTCCGGATCCGGTCCGTCCGGTATCCCCGGAGGGTCCGTCGGCGCGTCGGCGCGCGTCGTCGGCGCCGCCGCCTCGCGGCGGCTTCGTTTCGGCGGATCGGCGCCCTCGTCGGAGGGAGGGACGGTCCTTTCGTCCGCCTCAAACGCGAGCGGCGCCGTGAGTGACACCGCGCCCGGGACGCTCTCGCTGGATCCCAGTCCTCCCAGTCCCTCCGGCTCGGGTTCGTACGCGCGCCACCGCACGCGCCCGTCGCGCGTGGCACAGAGCGTCCCCCCCGGCGTGAACCCGCCAAGACTTCGCGAAAAAGCGGGCGGGATCGTCGCGAAGCCGCCCGGCGCCTCCGCGCCCCCCGAACCCAGTGGCACGCGCGCGCCGGCGCCGAGCGCGCGGACGCCGCCGCTCAGCGACCCGTCCAGCGCCTGTTCCTCCGCACGCATCTGCGCGAACTCGAACGCCAGGACGTCGCCGTCCTCGCCGCCGTGGCCCGCGAGCACGAGCGCGCCTGCTTGTGATGCTTGTGAACGGGAGGATGATGACGACGACGATGACGACGACGACAACGATGACGAAAACGAGTCCCGCCACGGCGCCGACGGCTCGAGGCGCAGCCACGCCGGCGCCGCGTTCGCGCCGTGCGCCCACCGCGCGACCGGCGCGTTCGGCTTGCGCAGGTCGTACAGAGCGACGTGTCGGTCGCACGCGAGCGCGAACGCGTTCGGCAGGAAGCCGCCGCCCTCGAAGGCTACGCCTTTTCGGAAAGGAAACGAAAAGGAGGAGGGCGACCACTCCGCGACGGGCGGGCCCGCCAGCGCGCGCCACGGCGCGTCGCCGGCGAGCGGCTCCGCTAGGAACGTGCCGGCGCTCGGTTTCGCGCGCAGGTCGACGCTCCGCACGAGCCTCGAAGTGGCGAGGAGCGCGACTCGGGGGTTCGACGCGTACGCGCATCCGCACCACCCGCGGGAGGGTCCCGCGGGCGTCGCCGCGACGCCCGCGGCTTCACGCATTTTGTTGTGTTTCTCTTTCTTCATCCGTTCGGCGCCGCCCGCCGCGTCGCAGGCGGCGGCGTCCACCACGCGCAGGCCGCCGTCGCGGGACGCGACGAGCAATTCCGGGAGCCCGTGCGGCGAGAGCCTGACGTCCGCCGGCGCGGACGCGGGCGCGTTCCAGGCGCACGACCACAGAAGCTCGGGGGAAGGCGACAGAAGCTCGATCGGGAAATCCGATCGGGAAATTCGTCTCGTCGGTTTGCGGGCGGGCGTGGGGACCGCGCGCGCGCCGCCCCCCAGCACGCTCAGCGAGACGCCGTACGGGTCGCGCACGGCGCACAGCGCGGGCTGCGCGTCGTCCTCGAACCGCGCGAACCACCCGTGCGACACGCGCGCGAGCTCCACCTGGAGGACCGGCTGCGACGCCGAGCGCGTCGGCAACGGGAAATCCGCCGCGACGCGGAGAAACGAAGACTTTTCGGCGAAAAGTCTTTTCGGCGCGCTTTTCTTTTTTTTTCGCGTCTCCGCGTCGCCGGAGTCGCGCGACTCGTCGCGACTCATTTGTGACGCATCGCCTCGGTGACGCGTCGTCGCTTCGCGCGCGAGACGCGCGATTCGAACGCGCGTCGCGCCCTCGCCCGTGGCGCGCGCGAGCATCACGTCCGCGGTCGTCTCGGTCGAGGCGTTTCGTGGGCTCCCGTCCCGGGGCCAGGGCGCGACGGCGAGCGCGTTTCCGAGTCGCCGCTGAAAAAACATGCCGCCGCCGCGCCGCGGGTCCCTCTCCGCCTCTCGCGCCGCGCGCGCCGACTCGCGCAGACGCGCCTCCAGGGCTCGCCTCGGGATACCGACGGGAAGCGCGCTCGAAGAAGCGTCGAGCGCCGTCTGCGCCTCGGTCGCCTCGAACCGAGCCCGATAATCCACCGAGCCGTCGTCGGCGTCGTCGCCGGAGGAAGACGCGTCGCCGCAGTCTTCGTTTTCTTCGTTTTCGGTTTCCATCTCGCGTCTGTCGACGTCGGGAAGCGCCGGGTTGTCGGGGCCCTCGAGCTCGAGCCCCGGGGGCGGGTCCGCCCACTCGCGCGGGTCCACGCGCCGGCCGCACTCGACGAGCGTCACCGCGGGGCCCGAGGCGCGGAGTCGGAGCGCGGAAGGTCCCGAGGGATCCGTGCGTGGCCTGCGCGTCGCGGGAATCTGGGAGTGGGCGTTCGGGCCCAGAGGCCAGACGATGCCACCGGACCCGCCGAACGATACCGGCGGGTCCGCGTGTTCACGCATGGTCGCGCGCGCGTTCGACGCACTCATCGCGATTCTCGACGCCGGTCAGGCATCGTCGCGTCGACACGCGATCCAGGCTGGCGGTGGGTGCGCCGGTGCGGCGCGTTGTTAAGTCTAGATCTCACAAGACCTGGCTACCGCTATTTCTATGAGAGGGCGGTAGACGGCGGGTAGAAGGGGGTGCGCGCGCGTGGGCCGCGATCATCGAGCACCCCTCGAGAGCACCCCGGTTGTTATCTAACGACGCGCGCGGCGGTCGTCTCGCGCCGGCGGCGGCGCGATGCCGACGCCCCCGTCGCTCCAGGCGCTGAGCTTCGACGCGCTTCTCGCGAACGTCGTGTCGATGACAGGCGAGCACGTCTCTGCCCTCCCGGAGCACGTCCAGCTCGAGCTGTTCGAGGGTGTGCTGGCGCGGGGCGCTTTGAACGAGACCGTCCTCGGCATCTTCCAGGAGGCCGCCAGGAAGTGCGCGCCTCTCGCCGCGCGAATCAGGAGCCTGAACCTGAAACCTCTACCGCCTCGACCCACCGCGACGCGGAATCGATGGCTCGGGGATACCCCGAGCTGGTATTAATACCAGGGCGAACGTCGCGCCGCGCGTTCTTTCGCGCGACGCGGTGATCAATAATACCATAGCTAGCTCTAGCTCTATAGTCTGAGGATACCCGCCACACAGAAACCACACACACGTGTCGTTTGTCTGCCTACTCCAGCTCGAACATCTGCACGCCGCGCCCGCACACCGCGATGCGCGCGCGCCCGCGCGCGTCCACGAATCCGTCCAGGCCCTCCGGCTCCGGACACTCCGCAAACGCGCCCGCCGCGGGCGTCATCGCGACCGTCCCCGTTGTTGCGTCCCCGTCGCGTCGTTCAGTCGCCACCGTCCACACGCGCGCGCGCTGGTCGTGCGACGTCGTCGCGAGGGTCAGCGTCCCGGGGACCGTTCCGGGACCCAGCCACACGCCCTTGATCGCGGAGCCGTGCGCGAAGGCGACGGCGACGCGCGCGACGGAGACGACGCGCCCTTCGCGCTCGAACGAAAAAACCTCGGCGCGCGCGACTTGGTCGTCCCCGCCGCTCGCCGCGACGAACCAGTTCGTCAATCCCGCCACGGCGCGCACGGCGATCCCGTTCACGCCGCTCTGGTGCGCGCCGCGTGTCACGTGTGCGGGCGCGAGCGCTCTAAGCCCTTGTGGTTGTTGTGGTTGTTGGTTCCGCGACACTTCGGAAGCGTCCGACGCGTTCCTCCGTTGCTCCGTCGCGCGAGTCACGTCCCAAATCGCGAGCGCGCCGTCCGTCGCGCCCGTCGCGGCGACGACGGCGACGCCGCCGCCCGCGACGCGCACGCCGGCGACGGCGACGGCGAGGACCGGTCGGTCGTGGAACCGCAA
>Ga0181561_10003426_pt1 | contig 13911 bp, 8 predicted proteins | sample 011ome_19_FD_133760 | JGI IMG/M metagenome (GOLD analysis project Ga0181561, IMG submission 133760) | Coastal salt marsh microbial communities from the Groves Creek Marsh, Skidaway Island, Georgia - 011510BT metaG (megahit assembly) | ecosystem: Environmental > Aquatic > Marine > Intertidal zone...
ACTAACATGACGATTCGAACGTTTAACGACCTCACCCCAGAGACTTTAACCGCACTCTTACACGGTGCCGGCTTGCTCGCCAATAACGCGGTATCTAAAGTTGACTATGCCCCTATCGGCACCGGCAAACTCAGCACAAATTTGCGACTCGAGCTCACATTTGATTCGCCTACCGACGAACTGCCACATCGTTGTGTTGCCAAGCTCGCCGCACCAGACGAGACAACCCGAATGATGGCGGGGGCACAAGGCGCTTACGGCTCTGAGGTTTCTTTTTATCGAGAGCTCGCTCCCCAGTGTGCGATCGCAGTACCTCAGGTTTATGTCACAGAGCTGAGTGATGACCAACAGTATTTTTTCATATTGATGAGCGACCTGAGCCCAGCAAAGCCCGGCTCAAACCTTGACGGTCTCGAATTAGAGCAGATCGAACTAGCAGCTAAAGAGGCAGCGCATCTCGCCGCCGCTTTTTATGGGGAAGCAGAAGCCGACAAATATCCCTTTGTTCTGAACGCGGCCAAAGCCGATGGCGGCGAATTCGGTCAAACGCTATTGATACAGTATTGGCCACAATTCAAAGAACGTTTTGGCTCTGTGCTATCGAGCGAACAGCTGGCCTTCGGCGACCTTTATGTACAGAATCACGCTAAATACGTTCAGCTCGACTACGGCCCGCGGACCATTGTCCATGGCGATTATCGTGCCGAAAACATGCTGTTTCATAAAGGTAAAATGTGGGCCGTGGACTGGCAAACCATCGCCGTAGGTAGCGCTCTGACTGATCTAAGCTACCTGCTCGGCGGCAGCGTTGACCCCCTACTTCGACGCGAGCACGAACGGCGAATTGTCGAATACTACTGCGAACACTTTAACGCCCGAGGGCACGCACTGTCTTATGACCAAGCGTGGAGTCAATATCGGCATCAAGCTATGCATGGCCTGATGATAACGATCTTGGGAGCTTGCTTCTCTGCACCTGAAGAGCGCAGTGATAGAATGTTCAGCAAAATGATTAGGGGACATCTGCAGCACTGCTTAGACGTCAATGCAGAGGAATTTATTTCTTAAAGCGGAACACCTATGCAACTCCAAATCAGCACTAATTGTGTGATACCGCTCGACGACATCCAGTTCTCTGCGATTCGCGCTCAAGGCTCAGGCGGCCAAAACGTCAACAAAGTCTCGAGCGCGATTCATCTGCATTTTAATATTGGGGCCTCTCACCTACCAGAGGACGTAAAGACAGCGTGTTTAGAGCTACGGGACCATCGAATCACGAAAGAAGGGGTCGTCGTTATTAAAGCGCAACGGTTTCGCACCCAAGAGCTGAATCGTGAAGATGCGATAAAACGGCTCCGAGATTTAATTCAAAAAGCCATGCATAAGGACAAGCCCAGAAAAGCAACTCGCCCCACACGTAGCTCCCAAAAGAAACGGCTTGATTCAAAAACGATCCGAGGAAAAACCAAATCTTTGCGGGGCCGAATCGATTTTTGAACCTGGGGCAAGCCTGCGACTCTGCAACTCTGCGACTCAACAGCCTAGCCAACCAATCGACAGCTCCGAGCGCCCTGCGATCAGCCTATTGCATCTGGCTCAACCCGCATTAACCCTCCAACTCACCGCGCGCAAAGGCGTCTAAACGCGAGACAGAAGGAAATCGCAGACAGCGGTACCCCTTTTCGACCAGCCCTCTCTGCTCCAATGCTTTGAGTGATTCATGCAGACTCTGTCTTGAACAGTTGGCTGTGCTGGCAAGCACGCTGTGCGTTATATGCAGTTCTGGGACAAGATTCTGCTGAGCGCTTATCTCTAAGAGCGTCAGTAAAAGCGCGGCCAAACGCTGGGACTTGTGAGGATTCAGCATGAGCTGCGCCCGATTAAGCGAGGCACGAAACCGTTTACCCTCGAGCTTTAAGACCTCCGGATACAATTCAGGCTCAGACTGGAGCAGTTTCTTAATTGCTTCTTTAGGCATCGCCAGAACACGTGTATCCGCTAAGGCGATCAAGCTTCGCTCTGCTGGGGTATTGTGGAAAAGTGCGACCCATGAGGTCATGCTGCTCGGCGAGAATAAGGCCAGAGTCATCTCGAAGCCCTGCGCATTCGCTGCGCGCATCTCAACTTGCCCTGACAAGACGAGGTACAAGAAACGATGCTCTTGGCCCGCGTCCAATAGCGCGGTGGATTTCGAAAAGGACATGACGCGAGACCGCTGGATTAAGGCATCCAATCCTGTCTCCGAAGCGAGTTCGAATATAGGTTTACCCTTCAGGTGTCGGATTAAGGTGTTAGGCTCTTTCACTTTAGGATCTCAAAACCCAAACCGAGTCTGCACATGACGACGTCGCTGTGCTATCTGTTGCTCTCGGTCAGCTTGACCCAAAAGGTTAAACTTGTAGCCAGGTATGAAGTTCGGCAAGTCGTCCAGTGCCAGAAGAATCGCCTTTGGGTGTTTATCGTCCGGTATTTTGCCTTGCACGCCGTCAAAACGCAGGATAAACGCCCCTCTTTCCAGCTCTGAGGGATCTAACCAGTTAGCGTAGCCCGGATCCGCCTTCGCGATGACGTAATAGACGGAGCCATCTGGGCTCACTACGCTTTGATCCAAGGTAAAACTTGACGTTCGATTTGCGTAATCGAGTGATGCGAACCACAAATCGGTGAGTTGAACTGCTTGGTAGTCAGCCGAGGTAGGCCACGCTCTAATAACCAGGGCCTCATCATCATTGATCTCAAAGTGGCCACTCGCCAGCCATCGACCTCGAGCGCCACCAAATTGAAAGGTGTCGATCAGTGGGCTGACGACATTTGCCTCGCGTCGTTCGGTATAGCGAGTTTTAACCACCTTCGGCCATGCAAGAGCAGACTGATGCATCGTACTTGCCACATCCAATATCTGCTGCGAGACCGAAGCGACGCTTGGCACACGCTTTTGTTTGCCCTCGAAACCCACACGATCAATATGCAGTTCGCCAGGGTAATCTGAAGTCCAATCCGAATAAATTTGACGTACCATCACCGTGGTTGAATCAGACGCGTTGGTAAGATAGACGCCTTTCTGCGCCGAGCAATCGCCACACAGAGTAATCTCAAAATCGCCGTTCTCATCAAACTGAATCGCCTCGTGTGCCAAATAGTCGACGCTGCGCCCATCGTCAGCCCAGGGTTGCCCCGCATAGAGTTGCACCTCTAAGCGGCTGGTAGACCCCAAACTGCCAAAAATGCGATAGCTCTCCCCGCCCTTGATCTCGGCAAAAGAGTAACGCTGGTCGGGGTTGTCTCCCCCCTCTCGAGTACGGGGATCCATGATTCTGAAATAGGGATGATCAGGATCGTTCAAAATCTGTTCCTCGAGCCCTTTTAGCAGTGACCTCATCATCAATAGATAGGCTCTGGCTCGCTCTTGATCGGTGTCGAAGTATTCAAAATCACGAATACGTGTTTCCGCATCGAGCATCTGCGTTACCAAGTTTTTCCAGGCAACCTGCAAACTATCCGTTAAGAGCGTGAGAGAACTGAGATCGTCGGATAATTGTGTATATTCGTCAGAGTCTGACTCGTTTTGAATCTCTGCGGACAAAGAAGCCTGCGCGGGCGCAACACATGTAAAAAAAACCAGGGTAGACACAACGAACAAGTGGGTTAGAGTGGATCCAAGCGTCATAGACATACCGATTCTTCGTGGAAGGATTCGTTGGGACAATAGCAAAGATTTGACGACTTTGTCTAAATTTAGACAAAGTCGCTCTCCGCAGGTTGCTAGACTGTGACGAAAAGGAGTGCAGAATGACCACAGCCACACTTAACTGCCGCAACCGAAGTAAGTTGAAATCGGATCTCGAAACCGGCATTTACGATATAGTCATCATCGGGGGCGGGATAACGGGCGCCGGCGTCGCACGCGATGCCGTATTACGTGGCCTGAGCGTCGCACTGATCGAGGCCCAAGACTTCGCGAGTGGCACCAGCTCTCGCAGCTCGAAGATGATTCACGGTGGCCTGCGCTATCTTATCCAAGGCGATATTCCGGTCGTAAAGGAATCGGCCAGCGAGCGTGCAACGCTTCATCGAATCGCACCCCATTTAGCCAAGCGCTCCAGCTATGTTCTTACCGCGAAAAGTCTGAAAGAAGAGTTAGCGCTCCGAGCCGCACTTTTGGTATACGAAAAATTGGGCAAAGTTGCCAAAATCGATCATCATGAACGTTGGTCGCTGAGCCACCTGCAGCAAGAGGAGCCTCGCCTCGATACGACAGGCGTGCGATCAGCGATCGTCTACCCAGAATACTTAACCGATGACGCACGTCTCACTTTAGCCAATGTGAGAGACGCCGTGGCACATGGCGCTGTCGCTGCCAACTACTGGCGCGCAGAAAAACTCGAGAAAAAATCCGGTATTTTTAGCGTATCGGTATCGTCTATGCTACCGGGTGATGCCCACTCAGCAACGGTCAGAGCGAAAGCGGTGCTCAACGCTGCGGGACCTTGGGTGGACGCGGTATGTAATTTAGAATCAAAGTCTTACAGACCAAAGCTCGCCTTAAGCCGAGGAGTTCATGTTGTGGTGCCACACGCAACACTCCCGGTGAACAACACCGTTGTGATGTCAACTCCGGACAAGCGCAAAACGTTTGCGGTGCCGAACGGACGGTTCACATATATCGGCACAACAGACGAGTTTTATCCGCACAGTGATTACTGGCCGGAGGTCAAGCGCTCCGACATTGACTATCTATTCGATACAACCACAAAGTACTTCCCAAGCTGCTTACTCATGCAAGAAGATATCGTCTCGGTCTGGTCCGGCGTGCGGCCTTTGGTCGGAAGCACCGATCAAAAGGCCACAGAAATCTCACGTAAAGATGAGATGTGGTACGGGGATTTGGGTGTATTGAGCATCGGCGGCGGCAAGCTGTCGGCCTACCGAGCGATGGCGGAGCGTGTCGTTAACAAGCTCGTTCAGGACAATGGCTTTAATGCCAGCGGCTGCCAAACCAGTGAACGCCCCCTACCCGGTGGAGAGCCACACCCTAATAACGGAGCGACAGATACGCAAAGCGAAAGATGGCGAAGCCTCTATGGCAGCGAAGCCGAGATCGTGTCCAGTTATGGCGAAGGCTTGGCCGCAGAGGTTCAATTTGCAGTAGAACACGAGGGTGCCGTGAGGCTCGAAGACTATTGGGTACGTCGGAGCAGCCGAGCATGGTTTGACGACAATGCGGGATTGGATACGCTAGAGCCGGCCGCCGCTATCATGGGCGATCTGTTGTCTTGGTCAGAATCACGCCAAAAAGAAGAAATAAATCACTGCTTGCGCATCGATGCCTTATCGAGAGCAGGGCTATAGGACTCACGTTTATGAAATCAAGTCACATCCACGAACTTAACGCTCTTCTGGGCGACACAGCCGTTTTGGCTGATCCAGAAACGCTATCAAACTATCGATTTGACCGCTGGGTAGTAAAACATCTAAGAGATTGGCGAGGGGAGACAGTGACCGAACCCGGTTGCGTCATACGGCCTCGAACAACGGATCAAGTTCAGGATATCGTCCGCTACTGTAATGACCATGAAATAAAGCTTATCCCATATGGATTAGGCAGCGGCGTTTGCGGTGGGATTGAGCCTTCAAATGATCAGGTGCTCATTGATATGAGTGCAATGAACTCGGTGACAGAAATTGATTCGGTTAACATGCTAGCCACCTTTGAAGCCGGCGTACGAGGGATTGACGCGGAGCATGCAGCGAACGAATGCGGTCTTACGATTGGCCACTGGCCGCAGTCCATTGATATCAGCTCGGTCGGCGGCTGGGTGTCTACACGAGCTTCCGGTCAGTTCTCCAGCGCTTACGGCAATATCGAGGATATGATCTATTCAATCGAAGCCGTACTACCCAATGGCGAGATCGTCACCCTTGGCAAAGGACCACGCGCCGCTACGGGACCCGATCTGCGTCATGTCTTCATGGGCGCCGAAGGCACAATGGGAATCATTACAAAAGTTACGCTATCACTCAGAAAGCAAGCTGAGCAGCGAGCCTGTAGCGCTTACTACGTGGCGACGATGGAGAATGGCTTTGAAGTGCAAAGACGTATTATCCAAGCGGGATGGGAACCGCCGGTAATGCGTCTCTACGATCCGTCAGAGGTAGCTCGACTGTTTTCGGATCACACCTATCAAGATCACTGCTTGCTTTTGATGGTGCACGAAGGGCCAACAGAACGTGTGCAAGCAGAGAGAGACGTCATCGCTCGAACGATATCTGAGCTCGCCCTACCCGCGTCTGCGTCAATAACCGAGCAATGGCTCGAGCGGCGCAATCACGTACCAGAATGGACCGACCTGCTAGATCAAGGATTGATCGCCGACACAATCGAAGTATCTGCCAAATGGACAGAGATCGGCGCTGTCTACACAAAGGTCGTGGAAGCCCTACAAACAGTGCCTTTCTGCGTAAACGCGTCGGCTCACAGCTCACACACCTATCGTTCGGGTATTAACCTGTATTTTACGTTCGCCTGCATGCCACCGAGCTCAGACGAGATGGAGGCGCTGTATTTCGAATCTTGGGACAAAGCCATGAACGCCACTGCGGCTGCAGGGGGCAGTATTGCGCACCACCACGGTTCTGGCCGTTTGCGCCGCAGCTATCTGCATCACGACTTGGGCACCTCAGGTTTAAAATTGTTGCGTAGCATGAAAGACGCCATAGACCCCAAAGGCATAATGAACGCAGGTAACCTGCTGGAGTAGATGACCTAATGAGCGCACCACTAATCGTTAGTATTGATGTTGGAACGCAGAGCATCAGAGCGTTGGCATTTGACCGCAGCGGCGCGCTTTTAGATAAAAGTCAGGTTGCTCTCGACGGCTACACTCATCCGCAACCGGGTTGGATGGAACACGAGGCGGAGGGATTTTATGCCTTGGCTTGCACGGCCTTGAAACGCCTATGGGAGCAAGGCATTGTGGACCCTACCGAGGTAAAAGGTTTGGTGCTCACAACGCAAAGGGCTACGGTTATACCCCTTAACGAAGCAGGGCAACCGCTCCGCCCAGCCATAATTTGGCCGGATCAACGAAGAGCCGAACTTCGGAACGCCCGGCCACTCGTTTGGCGGATGCTTTTTACGATACTTGGTCTAAAACCCACCATCGACGCTTTGGAGCGAGATTGCGAGATAAACTGGCTGCAACAAAACGAGCCCCAACTCTGGGCTGAGACCCGGCACTATCTTCTTCTGTCTGGCTATCTCAATTTCAAGCTCACAGGCCACGTTTGCGACAGTGTTGGGAACCAAGTCGGCTTCATCCCCTTCGACTATAAAACGCAAACTTGGTGCAAACCCGGTGATTGGAAATGGCATGCAATGCCGGTGTCACCCGAGCAGTTGCCGACTCTGTATCCGATTGGTTCGGTGATGGGAGAGCTCAGTGAAGCAGTGGCTGAGGATACGGGGTTATCAGTAGGAACCCAAGTAATCGCAGGTGCCGCAGACAAAGCCTGTGAGGTATTGGGCTCTGGTTGCACCGATCCCACGATGGCCCATATCTCTTGTGGCACAACAGCAACCATTAACGTTTGCACTGAACGATACCTGGAACCACGCCCTTTTATCCCACCCTATCCCGCTGCTATTCCCGATTTTTATAACGGGGAAATTCAGATTTACAGAGGCTTCTGGATGGTATCGTGGTTCAAAGAGCAGTTTGGGCAGCTCGAGATAGAGCGAGCGCAGCAAGAAGGCGTGACAGCAGAGACCCTGTTCGAAGACTTCCTCGTCAACACACCACCGGGTTCTGATGGACTCATACTCCAGCCCTTCTGGAATCCGGGTCTGGGCGAACCCGGACCTGAAGCGCGGGGCAGCATCATCGGCTTCACCGACACCCACACGCGAGCACATGTCTACAGAGCCATTATCGAGGGACTCGGCTTCGCGTTAAGAGCTGGCCGCGACCAACTTGAGAAACGGACCAAAATCAAAATAGAGAGCATACGAGTTTCAGGCGGAGGGGCACAAAGCGACGCCGTCATGCAGATTCTGGCCGATATTCTGCAAGTCCCCACAGAGCGCCCAAGCCACGTTGAGGCGAGCGGGCTCGGAGCCGCAATTCTTGGCTATGTGGCGCTCGGTCAGCACAGCAACGCCATTGAAGCGAGCAAGGCCATGACCGGAAACGGCAGACGCTTTGAGCCTAATCCCAAGCTGGCAAAACGCTACGGCGAGCTTTTCGAGCAGGTCTATAGTAAGCAGTACGGCAGACTTAAGCCACTGTTCGAAACCATCACAGCCCTATGGCAATCGAGCAAGGATTCCACTTAAGCAAACACTTTCGCTCTCTGATCAAGAGAGGTTAAAAAGATCCGTATTACCTCCCTTCGCGACGACGTTGTCCGTCCACGTGCGTTCAATCGCGAACCGGGGCAGGTAATTCGGGCCGCCCGCTTTGGGTCCAGTACCGGAGAGGCCCTGCCCCCCGAAGGGGTTGACTCCCACTACAGCACCCACAATATTACGATTGACGTAAGTGTTACCAGCGCGGGTTGCATGAAAAATTGCTCGAGCAAATGCATCAATTCGGCTGTGAACGCCTAAAGTGAGGGCGTACCCAGATTGATTGATTTCATCAATCACTCTTGGCAAATCTGCATGACTGTACCTGATGATATGCAAAACCGGGCCAAACACCTCTCGCTCAAGTTCGAGGATACTTCCTATCTCGAAGGCATGTGGTCCAATGAAGTAGCCTTGGGGAATATCTTGAGGCGTGTCGCAACGAGCGACTAACTTTGCGGACTCTTTCATCTGCGAAATATGCTGCTGGACCGTATTCAGAGCGTCGGCGTCGATCAACGGCCCGACATCTGTTTTTAGATTAGCCGGATTACCCACACACAGCTGCGCCATTGCGCCTTTAAGCATGGCAACTATGCCATCGGCTACCTCTGACTGCAGATAGAGCACTCGCAGCGCACTGCAACGCTGTCCCGCGCTTTGAAACGCAGAGGTAATAACATCATCGACCACCTGCTCTGGTAAGGCGGTAGAGTCCACGATCATGGTGTTCAATCCCCCCGTTTCGGCCACAAACGGAACAATCGGACCCGAGCGTGCGGCCAAGGTGCGGTTAATCACCAATGCCGTATCTGTGCTGCCGGTAAAGGCGACCCCTGACAGGCGTGCGTCATTCAATACGACCTTACCTACTCTCGCTCCCTCTCCATAGACTAGTTGGAAAGCAGCGGGAGGCAGGCCGCACTCGTACATAAGAGAGGCTGCCTTGGTTGCGATTAAAGGGGTTTGTTCGGCCGGTTTGGCTAGCACGGTATTACCCGATACTAAGGCCGCAACCACTTGACCCATGAATAAAGCTAGGGGAAAGTTCCAAGGGCTGATACAAAACCAAACACCGCGCCCTTGCCAATGAAGCCGATTCCGCTCACCCGTAGGGCCAGGTAAATCCAAATCAGCGCCAAAATGGACACGTGCCTGCTGAGCGTAATATCGGCAAAAATCAACTGCTTCTCGCACCTCAGAAATCGCGTCCTCGACGGTCCGACCGGCCTCCAGCACAATCAAAGCCACCCAGTCCGCCATCGACGCCTCTATTGACTCCGCAACAAGCTCAAAAACGCCCGCGCGAGTCTCTACGGCTGTCGATGACCAATCGCCAAACTCCGCGTGGACCAATCCCATAGCTTTATGAATGTCGCTCAGCGAAGATTCATTTATGCTACCCAGATAACAGCGATCATCTGCTGGACTCACAATTCGAATCGCACTGGGGCCGCCCTCTGCCAAAGGGAGCCGTGCTCGCAACGCTTCAATAGCGTCCCGTATGACCATAGAGCCAGAGGCAGATCGAATATCAATGCCCTTGGCATTAATCCAAGCTGGATTCTGATTCTTGTACAAATCCTTCGGAAGCGGGATCGCCGAGTTTGATGTCAGACCCGTTTCGCAGGCTTCCGCGACTGGATCTCGAACCAGATCAGCAGAGGCTACTTTTGCATTCAAAAATCGGTTCACAAACGAGGAGTTAGCCCCGTTTTCGAGTAAACGGCGCACCAAATAAGGGAGCAAATCCTTGTGATTGCCAACGGGCGCATAAACGCGCACGTTGAGCTCGGCATAACCCGCCTTGAGCTCTTGGTATAACAGATGCCCCATACCATGCAAGCGCTGAAATTCGAATGCTTGATAATCCTGACTCAAGTGGAGAATCATGGATACGGTGTGCGCATTATGTGTCGCAAATTGAGGATATACCCAGTCACTTTGCAGCAATTTCTGAGCACAAGCTTGGTAGGACACATCCGTATGCACTTTTTTAGTAAAGACGGGGTAGGCCTCAAGGCCTAATTCTTGCGCGTGTTTTATCTCTCGATCCCAATAAGCGCCTTTAACCAACCGAACTGGAATCCGATGCGATACTCTCTGACCGAGATCGTTCAACCAGTCACACACCTTAATAGCCCCTTTTTGATAGGCCTGAAGCACAAAGCCTAAGCCATTCCAAGACGCCAACTCTGGCTCCAGCCTCAGTCTTGAAAAAATTCGCATCGAGAGTATCAGGCGCTCGGTTTCTTCGGCGTCAATACTGAGCCCAATTCCATAACGCGCAGCCTCTCTACACAGCCGCAAGATTCGTGGATACAGGTGCTCAAATACCGCTTGCTCATGCAGTACATCGTAGCGCGAGAACAGCGCGGATAACTTTACGCTGATACTGTCATCAGTTGTCACATCACCGCTCGCGCGTTCTTCGCCTATCGCTTGAAGCGCCTGAGAATAGGAATCGAAGTAACGCTGGGCATCAGCTTCGGTTCTCGCACCTTCTCCCAACATATCGAACGAGTACCGCTCGCCATTTTGATGCGACCGAGTCGTGTGCTTCAAGGCCTCCTTGATGCTGCGGCCTAAAACAAACTGACCGCCCATAATCTTCATGGCCTGAAAGACGGCGCGTCTGACCGTGCCCTCCCCCAACTTAGAGACTAGGTTGCGAACGAACTCGGCTGGACGATCTAGCGTGTGCTTCTCTGACCGGATTACTCGTCCCGTGAGCATGAGCCCCCAAACGGATGCATTAACAAATACCGATTCAGAGCGCCCCATGTGAGCAGACCAATCTCCCGAATGAATTTTCTCTGCTATTAATTGATCCGCTGTATCGTCATCCGGTACACGAAGTAAGGCTTCGGCTAAACACATGAGGGCAATACCCTCTTTGTTTGATAGACCAAATTCCTGTAAAAACGAGTCCAATGTGCCCGCGCGATGGCGGTTTTCTCTGCACGCCTCGACCAGATCCACAGCGGTGTGCTCAATTGCGACCCTCTGATCAACACTCAGCCCGCCGGTTTCTAATAAGCCATTGAGGACTTCCTGCTCAGGAGTAGACCTTAAGTCATCAAGCACTAGCTCTATTGCGTCACCGAACATAGAAAACCCTCGTAGACAGAATATTTGCAGACATTAACGGTTTTTCTGTAGGCTAATTCACTTATTTTTATATCCAATTTGGATTTTTATTTTGCCTGGAGTAAAAAATGAAACCATTAGATAGAATCGACCGAAGAATCCTCGAAATCCTGCAGCGAGAGGGTCGGATTTCTAACGTCGATTTAGCAGAAAAGGTAAATCTATCCCCCACGCCTTGCCTTGAGAGAGTCAGACGATTGGAGAGAGAGGGTTTTATTCGCAACTATGTCGCAATCGCTGATGGCCAGAAATTAAAAAACAATACCCTAGCCTTCATACAGGTGCTTCTCACAAGCACCACCACCGCGAATTTAAAACACTTCAACGAGCTTATGAAGGGTATAAGTGAAGTTGAGGCCTGCCATATGGTGGCAGGCGGATTTGACTACTTACTTAAAATTCGCTGCGCAGACATGCAACACTACCAACGGTTCTTGGGCGAAAAGCTGGCCACAATCCCTCTGATCTCGCAAACGCACACTTATGTGGTCATTGAAGAGGTTAAAGCGGAAACCGCAATACCCATCCGACCAGAAGTCGCTCTGTGAGAATTTATTGTCGCAAGGTCGCGTCTAGTGCTCTTCTTATCTCTACTAGGATTGCTGGATCGTCGATCGTTGCAGGCACACTGACCTCCTCTCCGTTCGCCATCTTGCGAATGGTCGCTCGCAAGATCTTCCCGGATCGAGTTTTTGGTAATCGATCAACGACCGCCGCCAATTTGAATGCAGCCACAGGACCAATTCTGTTTCTAACAGAAGCGATCAATTCCGACACCACTTCGCTGTAATCGCGCTGCACACCCGAATTTAAAACCACGAGACCAAGCGGCACTTCCCCTTTCATCACATCCTTGATACCCAGCACCGCACACTCGGCTACGTCTGGGTGATCAGCCAACACCTCCTCCATTTGGCCGGTTGACAGACGGTGACCAGCTACATTGATGATGTCATCGGTTCGCGACAAGATGAACGCGTAACCATCCTCATCGATCAAACCGGCATCGCCTGTGTTGTAGTAGCCAGGAAAAGTCGACAAGTAACTGTCAACAAAACGGTCTTGAGCGTTCCAGAGCGTTGGAAAAGAACCCGGTGGCAGCGGTAGCTTCACGGCGAGCGATCCCAATTCACCTGCAGGCAAGGGCTCTCCAGCGTCATCCAAGACCTCTAAATTCCAGCCTGGCGTGGGCAAGGTTGGTGACCCGTCTTTGACAGGCAAGACCTCAATCCCAAGGCAGTTTGCACAAATCGCCCACCCAGTTTCAGTCTGCCACCAGTGGTCGACTACCGGCACCTGAAGTTTATTTTGCGCCCAGTGCAGGGTGTCGGGGTCCGTACGTTCACCGGCCAAAAATAGTGCGGCTAGCGAACTAAGATCATACTGCCCGATGAAACTCCCATTGGGATCCTCTTTCTTGATAGCCCGGAATGCAGTGGGCGCCGTAAACAACACCCTAACCCCGTAGTCGTTAATTACTCTCCAGAAAGCCCCCGCATCGGGTGTACCGACAGGCTTACCCTCGTACATCATGGTCGTTGCACCAGCCAACAGCGGCGCATAGACAATATAGGAGTGTCCAACAACCCAACCGACATCACTTGCCGCCCAAAATACCTGCCCCGCCTCCACGTCGTAAATATGTTTCATGGACCAATTCAAAGCCACTGCATGCCCGCCGTTATCACGGACCACCCCTTTTGGCTGGCCAGTCGTACCCGACGTGTAGAGTATGTAAAGCGGATCCGTGGCCTTCACAGGGACACAATCGGCAGGGGAGGACTGAGAGAGCAATTCGATCCAGTCGTAATCTCGCCCTGCCATCATCGATGCACGGCAGGCTTCACGTTGGAACAGAATAACCGACTCAATCCCACCCTCACTCATTTCAACAGCCTCATCGATAAGGGGCTTGTAGGGAACAATCCGAGCCGGCTCCAAACCACAGGAAGCCGCGAGTATAAGCTTTGGCTTCGCATCGTCGATCCGCTTGGCTAACTCGTTGGCCGCGAAGCCGCCAAACACCACCGAGTGAATCGCACCAATGCGCGCGCAGGCGAGCATACCAATAACGGCTTCTGGAATCATGGGCATATAGATGAGAACTCTGTCACCTTTCACCACACCCCGCGCAGCCAAAACACCTGCAAAACGAGACGTTTCCGCTAACAGCTCACTGTAAGAGTAGCTCCGCTTCGCCCCCGTCATGGCGCTATCGTAAATCAGAGCCGCTGCGTCGCCATTGCCGGCGAGTACGTGCCTATCAAGCGCATTAAAGCAAGTGTTGAGCACACCATCACTAAACCAGCGATACACTGGGGCTTGCGAATCATCCAGAATGACTTTCGGAGCCTGATACCAATCGATGCTTTCTGCGGCCTCTTGCCAAAACAATTCAGGCGTATTGATACTGCGAT
>Ga0181561_10003428_pt1 | contig 13901 bp, 7 predicted proteins | sample 011ome_19_FD_133760 | JGI IMG/M metagenome (GOLD analysis project Ga0181561, IMG submission 133760) | Coastal salt marsh microbial communities from the Groves Creek Marsh, Skidaway Island, Georgia - 011510BT metaG (megahit assembly) | ecosystem: Environmental > Aquatic > Marine > Intertidal zone...
CGACGCGGCGCGGGCGATCGCGCGCGCCGCGCACTTCCCCCTCCTCTTCGCGTTCGCGTGCTTCTTCCTCCTCGGCGCGTGGGTCGGGCGCGCGACCGTCGTTTTCGAGTCGCGCGCGCGACGGAGGCACCTGAACGACGTCGTCGCGAAGATCGTGGACGGCGTCGTCGCCGGCGCCGCGGTGAAAGCCGTCGAAGTCGGACCGATCGTGGACGGCGTCCTCGCGGGGTTGCGAGGAGGACGCGCGGTGGGAGAGGAGGAGGAGGAGGAGGAGGAGGAGGAGGAGCCGTCGACGCGCGCGAGGACGATGGTCGGGGAGGGACAGAGAGAACGAGTCCTCGTCCCACGCGACGCCTGCACGCGCTGCCCCGGCCTCCCCGATTGGTTCCGCGTCAAAGCGGAAGGGGAGGTGTACTACTGGAACAAGCGGACGCAGGTGACGACGTTCGACGCGCCGACGCCGGAGCGCGAGTCTGACGCGGCGGCGGCGGCGGCGGAGGCGGAGGCGGCGGCGGCGGCGGAGGCGGAGGCGGCGGCGGCGGCGGCGATCGACGAGGCGTTGGAAGCCGCGGAGGCGGCGGCGGCGGCGACGACGACGCGGACGCGGGGGAGACGCGCGGATGCGGACGTCGAGATCGAAGACGCCGCCGCTGACGGCGAAGACGAGGAGGAGGAGGAGGAGGAGGAGGAGGAGGAGGAGGAGGAGGACGAGACCCCGACGGACGAGCGCGCGGCGTCGTTCACGGAGGACGTCGAGATGGCGGACGCGATGTCCGGGATGAGCGGCGCCGGGGCGTTCAGCGGAGTCCAACACGAGGGCGATGGCGAGGGCGAGGGCGAAGGCGAGGGCGAAGGGGAGGTGGAGTCGAGCGCCCCCGCGGCGGCGGCGGCGGCGGCGCGGACGCCGACGCGAACGCCGCCGCCGACGAAGCCGCCGCCGTCGCCGCTTCGCCGGACCGAGTCCTCCGCCAGCGCAGACAGCGCGGAGCGACGGAAGAAAGCCGCGGACGAGGCGGAGTGGTCGTCGCGCCAGGCGGAGATCGAGCGGCAGCGCGCGCGAGCGCAGGCGGCGAAAAAAACCGCGAAGGCGAAGCGCGCGGCGGAAGAGCGCTCCACCGCGGCGGCGGATAAGTACCGCGCCGGCGTGAAGGAACGCGAGGCGCACGCCTCCGCGCTCGAGACGGCGCGCGCCGACGCGCAGAGCGCGCTCGAACGCGACGGCGTCATCGCCCTCGCGGCCGCCGGGTGCATGGAAGCGACGCTCTACGCGCTCGGTCTCGTGGACTCGGTGAATCGCGGCGGCGGCGGCGGCGAGAAGGACGCCGCGCGCGTGGAGATCGCGTTTAAGAAGGGCCTCGCGAAGAACCACCCGGACCGGAGCGCGTCGCGAGGGGACGACCTCGCATCGAGCGCGCGGTGCGAGGAGACGTTTAAGGTTTTACAAGCCGCGCATCAGAGGTGGGTCGCGGCGGGGAAGCCCGTCGGGTTGAAGGCGTTTTCGACGGCGCAAGCTGTGATGAGCCATCACCGACGAAATAGCGCGCGCCCGGCGGCGGCGGCGCCGTCGGCGCACTCGCAGCACTCGCAGCCGGCGTCGCAGCAGACGTACGGGGGGCACAACGCCGCGGCGAGGGCGGCGGCGGCGGCGCAGGCTGCGGCGTCGGCGGCGGCGGCGGCGGCGGCGGCGCACGCCGCGCGGCAGCGGCAGCAGCAGCAGCAGCAGCGGCAGACGTTTAACTTTCGCGAGGAGGCGTTCTTCAACGCGCAGGTCATGTACCGCGAGCAGGCGATGCGCACCGCCTCCGCGGCCGCGGACGCGCTGCGTCGCGAGTCCGCGAAGATGGCGAACGACTTGGGCGCGCGGCGGGCGGAGGAGGAGGCTCGGATCTTAGCCGCGAGGAAGCAGACGGAGGCGGCGGCGGCGAAGCACGCGGCGGCGGCGGAGCAGCTCAGAGCGGCGAAACTGCGTCACGCGGAGGCGGCGGCGCGGTTCGAGGAGAGCCGGAAACGCGACGCGGAGGCGAGCGCGGAGGCGGGCGCGTGGGCGGAGTACAGCGCGAGCGTCAAGGAGAACGACGAGGGCGGCGCGTGGGCGTCGGTCTCGCGCGGCGGCGGCGGGTCGGGGTCGTCGCCGCGGACGGTGAGGAAAGCCAGGCGGCCGGGGAACGGCGCCGCGCAGCCGCAGGCGGCGCGATGAGAGAACGACGACGAACGACGACGAGATTCGATGCTATGATAGTAGTACTCGCGTGACGATCACGCGACGCGAAACGCGCGCTCATCACTCGTCGGCGGGTCGTCACGTCGTCTCCGACTGACGAAAGAAGCGCTCGCGCTTTTCTCTCTGTTCGCGTTCGCGCTCGTCCCTTCGCGCGACCGCCGCCTCGGCCTCGGCCATGGCCTCCTCCGCCCTGGTCGCCGCCGCGGAGCGCGGCGGGCAGATGTCCTCCGACGGTCGCGCCGGGTTCGGGTTCGGGTTCGGGTTCGGGTTCGTCGTCGCCCTCGACGCCGCCGCCGCCGTCGTCGGGAACCAACTCGTCTTCGACCCGTGCTTTAGTCGCAGCGGCTCGAGGCCCAGGATGGTATCGTACTCGGACTCCAGCGACCGCGCGGCGACCGCGCGCCGCGGCGACGCCGCCGGCGAGCCGTCGCCGCGGTCGGATAGAAACCGCCCCCCCGCGTTCTCGTCACCGGAGGCGTCGTCCCCGCCACCCCCGACGTCATTCAGACGCGTCGTCAACTTGCGCACGGACGCCTCCAAACTCGCCATCGTGCTCGTCGTGCGCTTCGAGTTTCTCGTCACCTCTCGCTCCGTCGCCGCCATCTCCGCGAGCAAGTTGGCGATCTTCTGCCGCTCCTCCCTCGCGCTGACCTCGCCCTTCGCGGTCTTGAGTTTCCTCGCGAGCTCGCCCGCTTCCGCGCGGAGCTTGGTCACCTCCGCCGCCGCCTCCTTCTCCTCCCTCGTGATTCTCCCGAGCGCGGTCTCCGCCTCCCTCGTCAACCGATTCAACGCGTCGCGTTGGTCCTCCAAGCACGTCGCCCTCGACTCCGCGCTCGCGGCTTTCTGTCGCTCCGCGCGGATCTCCTCCCTCAGCGCGTCGCGCGCGCCTCTGGCGACGTCCAGCTCCGCGCGCAGCCCGTTCGCCTCGGCGCGCGCGGCTCTGGCGTCGGCGACGGCGGCGTCCACGGTGGCTTGCATCCGCGTCGCGTCGCGACGCGCCGTCTCCGCGGACTTCTCCGCGTCGCGCGCGATCGCGACCGCGCGGTTCGCGACGCCCTCGCGCTCGCCGATCGCGGCCGCCGCGCGCGTCTCCGCCTCCGCCGCGCGAAGCAGCGCGGCGTCCCTCTCCGCCGTCGCGCGACGCAGCGCCTCGGCGAGCCGCGAGCGCTCCTCTCGCGTCGACGACAGCTCCGCGCCCTCCTCCGCGGCGTGCCGCTCGAGCAGCGCCTGAACCTCCTCCGCGCCGCGTCGGAGCTCGACGAGCTCGTCCTCCATCGCGCGCTTCGCGGCGCCCGCGGCGTCGGCTTGCTCGCGCGCGGCGGCGGCGTGCCCGAGCGCGGCGCTGAGCTCCTCCCTGAGAGACTGCACGTGCTCCTTCGCCGCGTCGACGTGAAGCTCCATCTCGTCCCTCGACCGGGACACCGCCTCCAGGTCGCGCTCGAGGGAGTCCACCCGCGCCGCGAGCTCGCCCTTCTCTTCGCCGAGCGCGCGCGCGACGGCGACAGACGCGGCGAGCTGCTTCTCCGCGCGTTCTCTCGCCGCCGTCGCCGCGCTCGCGCGTCGTCGCGCTTCGTGCTCCGCGTCCTCCGACCGCGCGCTGATGGCTTCCTTCGCGCGGGAGAGCTCCGCGTTGAGCGCCCTCTGGTTCTCGTGCGCTTCCGTGACGCGCAGCCACGCGGCTTCGGTCTCGCGCGCCGCGGCGTCCGCGCGCTGCTTCTGCCGCGCGGCGTCCGCCTTGGCTTGATCTAGCTGAATCCGCAGACCCTCCGCCGCCGCGTGCGAGTGCATCGCGACCGCCGTCGCCGCCGCCGTCGCCGCCGCCGCGGCGTCGTCCCCGGGCTTCTCCACGTTCGCGTCTCGAAGCGCGTCCTCCACGAGCGCCGCGGCCGCGGCGTCCGCGTCCTCCACGGAGTCACCGGTTGGTAACGAGTGGTAATACGCCGCCGCCGCCGCCGCGTTGGTCGCCGCGCTGGACGCGAGCGTCGCCGCGCGCGCGCGCGCGGCGTCCGCCTCCGCCCTGGATCTCTCCGCCTCCGCGGCGAGCTCCGAAGCTTTCGCCTCCGCGGCGACGGCGCGGTCGCGAAGACGCGTCGTCGTCGCGTCCACCTCCGCGCGACGCACCCACCCGTGGTTCGGGCCGTCGCCGATCGCGATCGCGCCGCCGCTCGGGTCCGGCGGGGCCGGCGCGAGCGCGCCCGGGCCCGCGTCCTCGCATCCAATCGGGGACACCCCGGCGAGCATCCGCGCGCGCGCCTCCGCGGCCGCGGCGCGGCCCTCCGCGAGATCCGCTTGCTTCTCCGCGGCGTCCGCGCGCGCGCGCGCGGCGGAGACGTCCACCTCGTGTTTTCGCGTCGCCGCCGCGAGCCGCGTCCTCAACGACGCCGCGTCCTTCTCCGCGTCGTTCGCGCGGCGCGTCGCCGCCGCCGCGCGCTCCATCGCTTCCTCTCTCAGCGACCCGTCGCCGCCGAGGTCGTCGTAGGGCGCCGCGCCCGCGCCCGCGGCGTCGCCGACGGCGACGCGCGGCGACGGCGACGGCGACGGCGATGACCGCGACCTGGAGGACGGCGTCGTGCCGCCCGCCGCCGCCGCGGACGCCGCCTTGCTCGCGAGGTTCTCAGACACCGCCATCGCGGCGGAGGCTTCCGCTCTCGCCGCCGCGAGGTCCGCGCTGAGGCGCTCCGCGCGCGCTCTCCACTCCTCGAGTTCGCCCTCGACTTCCGCGATCCGGGCTCTGTACGACGCGAGCTGCTCCGAGGACGCGACCCTCGGCGACCGCGCGAGCTTGGACGCGCTCGCGCCGGGGGGAGACGACGCCGACGCCGACGCCGACGTCGCGACCGCGGTCGCGAGCGCTTCTTCCGCCTCCTTCCGTCGCGTCGTCTCGTCGAGGACGGTCTCTCGCAGCTCCCGCAGCTCCGCGCGAAGGTCCGCGTCGCCGGCGTCTCTCTCCCTGCGACTCACCTCTCTCTCCCTCGCGTCCGCCGCCTTCTCTCTCGCGGCGACGGCGACGCGCTTCTCGTCGCTCGAGACGTCGCGCGCGTTTTCCTCCGCCGCCGCGACGCGCATCGCGACCGCCTCGAGCTCCTGACGCGACGCCTCCGCAGCCTCGCGCTCCGCGCGCAGCCTCCGCGTCTCCTCCGTCAGCATCGCGCGCATCGACTCGAGCTCCGCCTCCGCTCTCGTCGCGCGGTCCTCCGCTTTTTTCGCGCGCTCCTCCGCCATCTGCCTCGAGACCGTCGCGTCCTCGGCCGCGATCTCCGCCGCGGTCGTCTTCGCGACGAGCTTTTGGTAGTCGCGGTTCTCCGGCGCGGACGCCGCGGCCTCCGCGGCGGCGAGTTTTCGCCGCAACGCCTCGACCTCGCCCCCCGCGTACGGATTCGCGTTCGCGTCCGTGGGGTCGTCCTCGTCGCTGACGCTGACGTCGCTGAGATCGATCGACTCCGACCCCGACCCCGACGCGTCGGCGGCGGCGGCGCCGCCGCCGCCGTCGGACGAGGACGCGTCGCTGAGCGGGGCCATCACGGGCAGGGACTCAAGCGCGTCGCCGTCCCCGAGAGTCGTCGTCGCGGGCGCGGGCGCGGGATCGGGGTCGGGGTCGGGGTCGGGTCTCGACGCCGCCGCGCCGGTCTCGGTCGACGCGCGCGCGTCGTCGTCCGCTGCCTTGTTCATGTCCTCCACGATCGCGTTCACGGTCGCGTCGATCGCGGCGAGGACGGCGTCGACGACGGACGCGCTCTCGCCCCACAGCGTGATCTCTCTCTGTCCGCCGTTCGCGACGACGACGAGCCCGAGCGCGGTGTCGTAGGCGCGCGACCACGACAGGATGGATTGGAACGGGAACGCGCCTAACGTCCCGTTCTCGCCCTCCAGGCGCACGCCGCGCTTGCTGACGTCCACGACGACCTCCGCGGTCGTCGTGCCATGGCGATCGCGGATCTTCAGACCCGGGAACGACCCCATGCCGACGCGACGCGCGTGTCTTGCCGCGGGGGAAGCGCGAGACGCCTGTGGTGAATTTTCTGAGAGACGTTGGGCTTTTTGACCTCGCGCGCTATCAAGTTGAAAGGAGATGTTCATAGGGACGTTGATCGGGCCGAACGGAGCTGAACGGTCGGTTGGATTTTTGGTCGGTCGTTTGGATAAAGTTTGACCCTAAAAACCTGAAAAAGCAATGAGTCATAGGTCAGTCCACCCGGGGCGCGTGGGCGGCGCGATGGCAGCGCGCTGTCGTCCCGCCGCGTGCCCGGCGCGGTCGCGTCCGCGGCCGGGGGGATCGCGTCGGCGAGCGCCGGTGCCATCGCCGGCGCCCCGGAGGCCGCCGGCGTCGCGCGGCGTCGCGCGCGCGACCGGCTCCGCCGCGAACGACGGCGACGGCGGGAAAGGGGATCCCGCCGGCGCCTCCGCGAGCGAACGCGGCGGCGTGTGGAACGGCCTAGCCGGCGCGAGGCGGTTCGTGGACAAGATGAAACTCACCAGGGCGTCGGCGGACGACGCGGACGCGGCGTCGGACGCGGCGGAGAGGAAGGCGAGGGCGCGAGCCGCGGCCGCGGACGGCGCGCGCGCGACCGGGGCGCAGAGCTTCGGTGACCCGTTGGGGGTTGCGAACGCTTGGGAGGGATCCGAGGAGGACGACGACGCCGCGGACGCCGCGAGCGGCGCGAGCGACGACGAGAAGAGCTCCGCGGAGGCGCGCGTCGGGTCCGGCGCGAACGCGGGGAGCACGGCGAGCGACGGCGACGACGACGCGATCGCCGCGGCGTCGTGGGGAGAAGAGGACGGCGCGAGGGATGACGCGGACGAGGACGACGCGCGCGGCGAAGAAAATCGACGCGACACGGCGGCGCGGTCCCGATCCGGCGTCTGGTCCGCGCTCGTGAACAGCGCGGAGGTCATCCTCCTCGCGACCGCGGGCGGCGTGAAAGCGACGCAGTTCCTCACGCAGCGCGCGGAGATGTCGCGGGCGCGGAGGGCGCACGAGAAGAAGCTGAGGGCGCACGACAAGGCTGTGAAAAAAGCGAAAGAAATCGCAGCGCAACGCGGGGGCGTCCCCGCGGTCCCCGTCCCGCCGCCGCCGCCGCCGACGCTCCCGGCGGCGACGCACGTCGGATGGCTCGCGGACGGCGCCCTCCTCGGCGCGATGGCGTTGGGGGTGATCGTTCGAAGGGCGGGCGGCGGCGCGGGGGGAGAAGAGAATCGCGCGCCGCCGCCGCTGCCCACCTACGGGTACGCGCAAGTCGACGCCGACACCCCCGCTGGCGCGGCGGCAGACGCGTCCAGCGCGGTCGGCGCGGTCGGCGCGGCGACGAGCTCGAACGACGATCACCTGGACGACATCTTGAAGCGCGTGAGAGCGCGCGCGGCGACCATCGCGGACGACGTGAGGGCGTCCAAGGAGGAGGCGGAGGCGGCGGCGGTGCGACTCGACGCCGCGGCGGCGGCGACGGCGGAGCGGCGTCGGCTTCGCGCGCCGAGCGAGCCGTTCGATCCGTTCCTGCCCATGCCCGGCGCCGCCGAGGATGGTGACGCGGCGACGATGGAGGACGGGGAGGAGAAGCAGGCGGCGTTGGGGACGAGCTCGATGACGAGCGTGGAGGCGCGAGCCGCTGAGGCGCTGGCGGAGATGCACAGAAAATCGCTCGAGATGGCTGTCGCGGCGGAGCGCGCGGCGACGGAAGCGCGCGCGGAGGCGGACGAGGCGAAGCGCGGGCGGCTCGCGGACGTCGCGGAGGCGAACGCGCGCGCGGAGGCTGCGGAGCGCGCGGCCGTCGAAGCGCGCGCGCGCGCGGAGGAGGCGGAGGAGCAGTCGCGAAGGATGCGCGAAAAGTTTTCTTCAGACGCGGATCGCGCGATGTCGTCCATTCGGTACCTCGCGGCTCAGAGCGGCGCGTTCGCCGCCGACGCCGGGCCGGAACTCCGCGACGGCGAGTGGAGGAGCGTGAACGAGGTGACGTACCGCTCCACGAGCACGGGCCGGTCGCCCCCGGGGGTGGGTGGGTTTCCGGGGTCGTCGCGCGGCGGCGACGCGGAGGAGGGCTCGCCGCCGTACGAGCTCACCGCGGGGGACGACTCCAGGACGATGGACGCGTGGACGAGCGGCGGGGCGGAGGAAGACGAGGAGACGATCGCGCTGAAGCGGGAGATCGAGGAGTTGAAGAGGAAAGCCGCGGAGGCGCGGTCGCGAAGGGAAGGGCTCGCGAGAGAGTTGGAATAGACGCGCCGTCGGTCGCGTGAGGTATTTTTACCCTTTTGATGGATTGAACAAAAGAGAGACGTCCGGAACGAAATTCGATCGAGCGCGTCGCGTCGTCGCCGTCCCCGCCTCGCGTCAGTCAAAGACGCGCGCCGATGGCGTCTCCCGCGCTCGCGCACGGCGCCACGACGCCGCGGGCGCCTCCCGCGGCGCGGAGACCCGCGAACCGCGCGTCCACGCCGCTCTCGTCGCGCCGGTGGACGTCGCGTTCGTCGTCGCCGCACGATCGGGGGGGCGCTCGGAATCCCACGCGGACGCGCGCGCGGACGTCCGTCCCCATCGAGGCCGCCGGGGACGCGAACGACGACGACGACGACGCCCTCGGCGGCGACCTCTCCAAGCCGCCGCCGCGCCGGCGGCCCGCGCCCGAATCCCAAAAGAAGAAAGCCGAACCGACGCCGGGCCCGCGGAACGCCGCGGACGCGGCCGCCGCGAGCGGCGGGTCGATGTTAAACGCGTTCGCCGAGGGCGCGGAGGTCTTCTGCCTCGTCGCCGCGGGGACGATGAAGCTCTCGTCGATGCGCGTCAACGACCGCCGCGCGAATCTCGCGACCGCGCGCGGACTTCCGCCGCCGCCGCCGGCGGTCGGCGGGTGGCACGCCGCGTCCGACGCCGCGCTCGTCGCCGCCGTTGCGCTCGGCGCGGCGGCGCGGAAACTCAAAGCCGCGCGCGACGCCGCGGACGCGCGCCGCGGCCCGCGCGCTTTCTCCGCCAACGCGCTCGAGGGCGACCGGAACCCGAACACGGTCCTCGCGCGCGTGCGCAACCTCGAGATGAACCAAGACCGCATCGCGGAGGGCGTGAACCGGGCGACGAGGGACGTGAGTAAGGTGGCGACGCGCGTGCGGTTGACGCGACGCGAGGTTTCGCCGCCGCTTCGAAAGGTGGAGGCGGCGCAGAGCGAGTTCGCCGCGATCGCGGCCGCGCTCGAGCGCAAGGTGATGAAGATGTCGGACGAGGTCGAGGCGGCGCAGGGGAGCATGCTCGCGCTGCACGACGTCACCGCGAAGCAGTTCGACGCGTTGTCGAGAGCGGTGACGGAGTTGAAGGCGGAGAAGCGACGCGCGGAGGCGGCGCTCGCGGACGTGAACGCTCGCGCCGCGGCGGTTACGACGACGACGACGACGACGACGACGACACCATCGGTGGGGGAAGCTCCGAAGGGCGGTGGCGGCGGCGGTGGCGCGGACGGACAGAGGGTCGCGCCGCGCCGCGCGGAGCGTCCGCCGGCGCCGCCTCGTCCGGGGTACGGCCCGGGGCCGTCGCCCTCGCCGAAGAAACCGCCGCCGCGGCGCCGCCCGCCGGGACGGAAACCGTGGTCCGGGCCCGGGTGGCCGGGCGCCGCGGCGGCGTTCATCGAGAAGGAGAAGGACGGCGAGCGCGGCGCGGAGGTGGGCGACACCGGGTCCGGGACCGACGCCGACGCCGACGCCGCCGGGGGGGATCCGAATTCGAATTCGAATCCGCGCGCCGCCGAGGTGGTCCAGGGCGAAGTCGTCGACGAGGACGTCGTCCCGCCGGCTTCGAAAGGGATCGGCGAGGAGACGACGCGGGTCACGCGCGTGGGGCGGCGGCGGTACACGAAGCTGCGGTTCAAGGGGTTGAAAGGCGGCGCGCGGCCGAAGCGAGAGGACGACGGGTAACGCGGGAGGGACGCCGCCGCGACGTGAGCGTAGACTGTACGAACTTAGGGCACCCCAGCTGTAGTTTTTTTGGTTTCAACACAGCCGGTGAACGCCTCGACTGAACCGAACGACCGATCGACGGAAACAAATCTCACCCGGTTCACCGGCCGTTTGCCACCGACGTCCCGGAGCCGAAATTCGCGCGCCAATGATTGGCGTTTGGCGACCGCAGGCTCGAGCAGGGCGTGGGACGACGCGGCGTCGCGCGCACTGCACTCCCGCGCGCGCCACACGAGCCACGCACCGAACACGATGAACGCCCTCGCCAGCTCCAACGCCGTCTACGCCGCGCCCAAGGTCGCGACGACGTCTCTGACGTCGCGCAAGACCACGCGCGCGCTCGCGTCCAGGTCCGTGTCCACGTAGACATCCGCGCGCGAACGCGCGGTCGGGGATAACCCTCCGTCCGCGGCGTCGGATCCCCCGCCGGTTGTCGTCGCGCCGTCCGCGGCCGCGCGGTCCCGAGCGCGCGCGTCCCTCGCGGAAACGATACGCGCGCGGATCGACGACGGTCGCGTCCGCGGGCGCGCCGTTCCCCGCGCGCGCGTCCGCGCGCCCCCGCCACCCTGGCACGTCATCTCGACCCGCCGCGCGCGGCGACCGACGGATCTTGTTTTATTTATTCTCCCTCCCTCTCCCCGCCTCTCCCCGCCTCGCAGGCCGCTCCAAACGAGAGCGCGCGTCTCCGTGATCACGACCGCGAAGGAGACGATCGACCGCACGACCGGCTACATCAACGCGGACAACTCCGGGTCCGGGAACATCTTCGCGATCGAGCCCAAGCAGCTGTACACCGAGTCGCCCACCTCGGACAAGTACGCGAAGCGGGGACTCGGCGGCATCCCGGGTATTCTCCTCGCGTGCGGCATCCTCGCGGGGGTGTACTTCGCGACGCAGACCCTGAACGGGTTCGAGGCGGGGAACCAGGAGTTCGTGGGGTTCGAGAAGACGGGGAAGAGCCTGTCGTACTACATCGAGGAGTTCGAGAAGAAGTAATGTGAGAGGCGGGAGCGCGAAGGATCGATTCGATTAAATTGATGAGACGACTTTTTTGCCGGCCGGCGCGCGAACGCGGACCGTATGAAGATACCGTGCCCGACGGTGGGGGCGACCTGACGACGCGAACCCATCGCGCGACGTTTTGTTTTGTTTGTAGCAGCGAGAGTATGTAACGAGAGCTAGTGTTTTCCCCGCCCCGCCCCGCCCGCCGGACGCCGTCGCGACCAAACTGATGACTGCATTCGTCTCGCGTCTCCGAATAATAATCTTTGTTCATTTTCCAACTGACGCCGCGACGCCCGTCGTCAGTCGTCCTCGCGCGTCCCCGGCATGGGGCACGACGAGGACGACGACGATGACGACGCCGACCACGCGCGCTTAGTCGCGCTGTGCGACGAGTTCGAGAACCTGTGCCACGAGCTGCGGTACCACCAGAAAGAGTGCGTCCCGTCCCGTCCGCGTCCGTCGCGCGCCCTCGTCGTCGGTCCGCCAGATCCGCGTCCGGTCCCGCCGCCGTCGTCGTCGTCGTCTGCCGCGCCGCTGAACCCCCCACCCCACCCCGCCCGTCGTCGTCGTCGCAGCTGGTGCCACAGGAACCCGTCGTTCGCGTACGCGGGCCCGCCCTCGATCGAGCTCGCGGAGAAGTTCGAGCGCGTCGCGAGGGCGGTGGCGGACGTGAGCGAAGACGACGCCGCGATGGCGTCGGCGATGGCGAGAGAGGTGCGGTCGGAGGCGACGAAGCACGCCGCGCGCGAGGCGACACGCGAGGCGAGAGAGGCGGAGGTCGCCGCGCGAGAGGAAGCGCGACTCGCGGAGCTGCGCGCGCGGGAGGCGGCGCGATTCGCGTCCGCGAGAGCCGAGGCTACGAAGGAGGAGGACGACAAATCGCGACGGCGCGAGGCGGAGGCGCGCGAAGCGACGCGATGCCCGCGCGGCTCGGATCTGTTGTCCGCGCGCGAGCGCGCGAGGCTCGCGGCCGCGAGCGTGCGCATGCGCTTCGACTTCGACGCGCTCCCGGACGAGGTCGCGGGCGCGGTGATGCGCGTCATGGGGCCGCACGAGGTGGCCGCGACGACGTGCGCGTCGACGCGCTTCAGGCGCGTTCTATCTCACACTGGTCCCCATACGACCGCGTCGGCGTGGTGAACGCCGATCCTTAAGGACTTTTGCCGGCGCATCTCTCCGCCCAGGGTCCCTCGGTTTCAATCCCGACACACCTCGACGCCTTTCAACTCCGCTTCTGACGCCTTTGAACTCCACCCCGACGTTCGCTCGTATGGAACGACCCTCAGGAACCTCGCGGAGACGGACGACGCGTTGTGGGAAGGGTTACAACGTCGCGCGCGGCGGCACCCGGCGTGGAAAGTCTCGCCCGACGACGACGGCGGCGGTTTGGGCGGCGGCGGTTCGCCGCCGACGTGGCGCGCGGCGTTCCGCGCGGGGACCCACGTCGACGCGCAGTGGCGCCGCGGGCGGTTCCGGAAGATTCAGCACCGCGCGCACAGCGAGTACGCGCAGTGCGTGGACATGCGCGGCGACGTCGCGTGCTCCGGCTCGGCGGATCACGAGGTGAAACTCATCGGGTTGCCTCCGCGGGCGCGGCGCGGGGCGATCGCGCGACGACCGGGGGGCTGGCAGCGCGTGTTGGGTCGATGCGTCGGGCACGAGGCCGCGGTGACGTGCTGCGCGCTGTTGCGTCTCGGGGACGGGGACGGGGACGGGGACGGTTTCGGCTTTGGTTTCGGCGGGAACGACGTCCCCGACCGACTCGTGAGCAGCACCGCGACCGGGGAGATCAAACTGTGGGACATCTCCGCCGTGGGGCTCGACCCGTGGGAGGGGACGCGCGACGAGCGCGACAACGCGCGCGGCGACGACGGCGCCGCCGCCGCGGAGTCCGCGGGCGTCGTCGTCGACGCGCGGTGCGTCGCCACGAAGCTCCTCACGACGCCGGAGACGTCGCAGCCGCACTCGCAATTCTTCGCCCTCCGACGCTCCCGCGCGGGCTCCGGCGGCGGCGCTCCCGACCTGTTCGCGAGCGCGGGCGACCGCCCCGGCGCGGGCGTGCACGTGTACGACATGTCGCGCTTTGGCGCGCCCGTCAGGCGCCTGAGGCGCGTTCTATTGTACTCTGGTCCCCGTACGACCCCGTTCGCGTGGTGAACGCCGTTTCTTAAGGACTTTCTCTCCCGGCATTCGTTTCTCTCCGCCCATCACCCCTCGCTTTCAATCCTCCCGACACACCTCGACGCCTTTCAACTCCAACCGACGCCTTTCAACTCCACCCCGACGTTTGCTCGTATAGAACCGACGGCTTCGGCGACGCGGAGACGTACGGCGTCGCTTGGGGCGGCGGCGACGTCGATCGCCACGTCGTCCACGCGGCGTGTTCGGACGGGATCGTCCGACGCTGGGACGTCCGCGATTCGTCGTCCAAACCCGACGTCGCCGCGACGACGAGGGGGGACCCGCGGGACGCGCGCAGGACGAAGCCGGCGCGGTGCGTCGACGCGGACGGCGGGCTGTTCGCGTTCGGCGGCGCCGCGGGGACGCTCCACGTGCACGACGCGCGGTTCCCATCGACACCGGTGGTGCCGCCGCGGCGGATCCACGACGACTGCGTGAACTGCGTGCGGATGAGCGCGACGCTGCGCAGGATCGTCACCGGCGGGGACGACTGCGCGATCGCCGTCGCGCGGTTGCCGGAGATCTACCGCGCCGAGGCGCCGACGACGACGGCGACGAC
>Ga0181561_10003434_pt1 | contig 13891 bp, 7 predicted proteins | sample 011ome_19_FD_133760 | JGI IMG/M metagenome (GOLD analysis project Ga0181561, IMG submission 133760) | Coastal salt marsh microbial communities from the Groves Creek Marsh, Skidaway Island, Georgia - 011510BT metaG (megahit assembly) | ecosystem: Environmental > Aquatic > Marine > Intertidal zone...
ACCGCGCCACCATGTGGGCCTTGGTCGCGGGCCTCACGACGAGGTTCGCCTTGAGCCACTGGCCGAGCTCCGTCGTGGACATGGCCGCGTACTTCGCCGTCAACTCGGGGCTCTGATCGAACTCGGTCAGGTCGATGCCGTAGCGCAGAGCATCGTCATTCTTCTTCTTCTTCGGGGAGGTTCCGTCGTCGCGATCCTGGGGCTCGCGCTTGGGTTTGGCCTTCTTCTTGGACGGCTTCTCCGCGGACGCGGGCGACGCCTCCGAGGAGGGATCGAAGTCGTCGTCAGAGTCGGAGAGGTCCGCCTTGCGCTTGTCCGCGACCATGACGAGAGGGAGGCGCGAGGCGGTGTGCGCGCCAGATCTCGTCCTCGTCATCACACGTGGCGATTTCGTCTTCGTTTCGTCCAAGCACAGCTGGTGCGCGTTTTGAACTTCCAGGATGCGCGACGGCGATTTTCGGATCATCAATGTTGATTGCAGAGCAAACAGTCACCAGCGTTCCGCGACCGACGACGATATTTCCATGTCGGACATTTGTCGTGCGACCTTTCGCGGGAAATTCATTCAACAGCGCGCGTCGGTCGTCCCATGGCCTCCCCGCCCGCCCTCGCGGGCCCCAAGCTGAGCTGGACCGCGGTTCTCGACGCGCACGACGCGGAGGTGGCCGGCCGAACCGGCGCGCGCCGGTTCGCGTGGCCGCTGGACCAGTTCAAGAGACCGGTGCACGATCCGCGCTCGTCCTCGCGGACGAGCGTCTCCGCCACCCTGATGTGGTTCTCCCTGGTGGTGGCGTTCTCGGGGGTGATCCTACACCGGCACATCCACAGGCCGTGGGTCACGAACCTCGTGATGGTGCCGGTCAAGTCCCTGCCCCCCATGCCTCTCACGCTCAACACGCTGTGCTCGGAGGGCTGGGCGTGCCTGCCGGGCGCGCAGTCGCTTCCCGGCGCGCAACAGCTCGGCCCGTGCCGGTACGAGGCGCCGTACAACCGCACGTACGCCTGCCCCGACAAGTTCCCCAACGCGCTGGACGCGACGGGCGGCTTCGGACTTGGTCGCCGGAAACTGCTGCACGACCACATCTGGACCTGGCACTGGACCACGCGCGTGACGCAAAAGTACAACGGCACCAACTCGCAGGGGTGCGCGCGCGAGCGCGTAGCGGCGGCGGACTCGTGGCAGGCGGAGTGGTCGGTGCTGGAGCTGGACGACGCGCTCGCGTCGAAACACTTCGACGCGGATCTCTTGCGAGAGCTCGCCTCGGACACGAATCGAACCGTGGACTTGCTGTTCGACGCGTTCGACGCGAACGGCGACGGCGAAATCACGGGCGACGACGAGAGCGGGTTCGGCACGCCGTTTTCGCGCATCATGCTGGCGCTGAACAACCACGGCGACTACCACGAAGGCAACGCGACTTGGATCGGCGGGTACAAAACATTCGACGAGCTGGATAACGTCGACCAGGTGTTGGCGGACGACACCGCGACCGTCGCTGAGCTGTCGGCGTACTTCGACGCGTTCGGGATCCCGTGCGTCACGCCCGCCGGCGACGCGTGCGCGACCACGTCGGAGTTCAAGGATGCCATCGCCGCCAACTGGGCGACGGAGGAGGCGCAGTTCACGTACTTCCTGGAGAACTACGAGGCGCTCACGGGCGAGAGCATGGCGTGGCACCCCTGGACGGGCATTCTCAGAGGCGACCCGTTCTACAACACCAGTGTGGGCATAGACGGGTTCCCCAAGGACGGCGTCGTGACGAGGTTCGAGTTACGCGAGGCGTTCCGGTACGCGCTGTTTCACGGCACCGTCACGAGGTGGACCCTCGCGCAGGCTGCGCTTTTGGCGCTCGGAGACGACGCGTACCCGGAGGCGGCGCAGCGCGCGCCGCTGGAGCTGTGCGACGTCGAGACCTCCGCGGGGGACGACGCGCTGGGGGGCATCCTGCTCGAGACGGACTTCCCGGCGGGCTGTCCGTACGGCGCCGCCGACTGCAACACGCGGCTCGCCGTGGAGCTCGGCGCCGTGTCTCCGAGCGGCGGCGAGCCCGTCGCGATGCAGTCGCTGGACCTCGAGCCCGGCCAGAGGAAGGCGGTGCAGATCGGCGTGACGGTGATTCGCAAGGCTGGCGCGAAAGACACGTACGAGCTGAGAGCCGCAGACCTGTTCTACGTCGGGAAGAATGACGACCGCCGCGCGTCGCTGAGAGTCGGTCTCAAGCCGTACGCGGAGGTGCTGGAGACGTCGCGGCCGGGGGACTTCGTCACCGTCTTCTCCGCCATCGGCGGGTTCGCGAGCCTGTCGCTCTCGCTGCTGGGGATGGCGGTGGGGGCCATATCCTCGGTGCTCGCCTCGGGGGACGACCTCGGGGCGGGGGGGATCTTGGCGTCGTGAGGGGCGCGAGAAGAGCGACGAACGACGCGCGTTACACATCTACGAATGTGAGAGGTACGTAGGAGGAACTGGGCTTTTTGGAACCGTGATGAAACGACGAACGAGCGTTTTTTTCGCTTTTTCAAAGTGGGTCACGGAGAACAGGCTACATATCTTTTAGTCTTGAATATTGAGAAATGTCGAAAATGATGACGTGTAACGAAACGAAAAAACATGACTGTACCCTCGTACGAGTCAATCTCGACAATGTTTTCAAGACTAAATAATTTGCCGAATGGTAATATCTGTTTTTTTTGTCCACACGTTGTCTGTCCCTTGAACGTGGAATAATTTCCACCTCGGTCGAGGCGCGCTTGACACGCTCGCGGGCCGGCAGGTCACCGCGCGCCGCGCGGGATCCGCACGGCGACTCTCCTGGTCGTTCCCGAGAGGCCGCACCGTCCTCTCGTCGCGTTCCAGCGGCTTTCGAGGCGCGAGACCCCGGGTCCGCGTCTCCGCGGCTCACAAACCCCAGAAAGCCTTCCGTGCCAGCGCAAGTCGCCATGCCGCCCACGGTCGAGAACTCGACGGGAGCCGACGCGCCGGCGGCGCGGAAAGGCTACGCCCCGAAACGCAAGAGAGAGCCCAACGCGCGCGTGGTGCGTTCCCCTCGCCGTCCCGCGCGTCACGCGCGACCGCGCGCGCGCGCGCCGCCCGCCGTCCCGCCGCGTCGTTCGATCGCGCCGTTCCCTCGAGTCCGCAGTCAGCGTGGTTTCCCGTAGTCAGCGTGGTTTCCGGGTTCTGACGGCGTTTTCTTTCTTCCACTCGAAAACCTCGCGACGGACGCGTCCCGCAGTGCCAAGTCATCGGGTGCACGGAGACGTACAGCTCCGTGCACGAGTGCCGCGCACGCACGTGCACCGCGCACTGCTCCGCGGAGGCTGTGGAGCTGGAGGGCCGCCCCCCGGGCACGCAGTGGCGCTACTGCTACCAGTGCCACAAGTTCCACGAGCTCGAGGCGTTTTCGTCGCCGGATGGGTCGGCGCTCGCGCTGCACAACTGCTACGGCAGCCAGCAGCGGCGGCTGAAGCGCCGGAAGCTCAAGGAGCAGGAGAAGCAACAGGACGTCGCGGCGAAGAGGCTCAAGGAGGAGATGGAGAGGCAGACCGGGGGCGCGCACGGCGGGCTCTTCGCGGCGCTGCACCAGCCCGCCTTCTCGGAGGCTGCCTCCGCCGCCATCGGGCCGTGGGCGGTGGTCGGGGCGACGATCGCCGCGCGGAGGCTGGGCATCAAGGCTGCGATGAGTGCGGGCACGTGGGCGGCGACCCCGCTCGCCACGCCGTCGCCGCCATCGTCGGGGGAGTCGTCGCCGAAAAAGGGCGCGGCGGCGACACAAAACGCTACGCCCGGCGAGCCGGACCTGGTCGTGTCGCCGAGCCTGCTGCCGCCCCTGGACGACAAGCTCATGTCCACGCTGGAAGAGTACCTCGCGCACTCGCCGTAGCGGTGTCCTCGTAGGATGCCGTATCCCGACGTTTAGGCGGAGGGACTGTAAAGGTTTGCAAAAGCGGAGGGATTGTAAAGATGGTAAAAGTACCCGGCGCGCCCGAGAGACGTTTTGGTTGCTTTTCGTATTTCGAATCGCCGACGTCGAATCGCCGACGTCGAATCGCCGACGTCGAATCGCGACGCCTTCTCATTCATCCTCCCGTCGGAGTCGGACGCGCTTTCGCTTCAGAACTCGTCCATCTCGTCGTCCTCCATGATGTGCGTCGCGAGCTCCTCCTCCAGCGCGAGCACGTCCTTGGCGCTGTGCCCGCCGCGCTTCGCCGTCTCCGCCGGCGGGTACCGCATCGCGCGCACGGCTTCGTTGTGCGCGTCGAGGCAAAACGCGATGCGCGCGTGGAACGCGGCTTGCGGCTCGCGCGTGGCGTACGCGTCCGTCGCCGCGGCGCCCACCAGCAGCTGCCGCTCGTGGTCCAGAGAGGCGTCCACGCCGCCGTCGCGGATCGCCTTGGCCACCACGCGCTCGACGTCCTCCGCGTTCGTCGCCAGCCCGAGCTTCGCCGCGACGTCCGCCAGCGAGATGGACGAGTAGGCGAGCGAGACGCGGCGCAAGCCGACGCGGATGACGTTGCGGCGCAGCCGCGCCACCAGCAGGTGCGTCTTGTCCGCCGCGAACGCCGCGGCGTGCGTCTCCGCCACCGCCTTGAACCCCGCCAGGTCGCCCGCGCGCACCGCCTGCGCGAGCGCCGCGTACGGCGCCAGCGCGTCGCGCGCCTTTCGCGACGCCCCTGTTCTTCCCTCGCGGGGCCCGGGCCCGGGCCCGCTCGGGAACAGGTCGCGCCGCTCCGGGATCTCGCCCAGCAGCAGGCGCACGACGGTGATCCACTTCGTGAGCTCGATCGCGAACCCGCGCGCCGCGGCGGGCGCCTTGCGGTGCGCCTGCGTGAGGCACGCCTTGGCCTCCGAGTACTCCAGCTGCACCGCGCGGATGCGCCCCAGGTAGTACAGGTGGCGGCACTGCTGCGGGTTGGAGCGCGACGCCGGCGTCTGCGCCTTCGAACGCAGCTTCTCCGCCTGCTCGTACTCCGAGTAGTGCAGGTAGTTGCGCAGCAGCAGGTTCAGGCACGTCTCCTGCCCGAGCCCGTCGCGCCGCGTCACCGCCGCGCGGTGCAGCCGCAGCAGCGTCGCGCGCGCGTCCGCCGGCGCGCCGTGCCGCTCGTGCGCCAGCGCGAAGTAAAAGGCGAGGCGCGCGCCGAGCGGGTCGAGCGCGCGGCGGTCGGCGGCGGCGGCGACGAAAGACAGCGCGCGCTCCGAGGCGTGCAGCACGCGCGCATCGCCGGCGTCCGTCAGCGCCAGCACGCAGAGCAGGTGCGCGTACGCCTCCGTCTCGGGAAGCGAACGCTGCGCGGCGCCGGGGGGGACGGGCGCCGCCGGCGCCGCCGGCGCCGGCGCGCCATCCGCGGGCGGGGCGGGCGGGGCGGGGGGCGGCGACCCCGCGCCCCCCGCGAGCGCCACCAGGCCAGCCTTGGAGGCGTTCGTGTCGTCCAGAGCGGCGTCCAGGAAGTCCACCAGCTTCGCGGGGGTGAGCTTCTTGCGCCACGCCATGGTCTGGGTCGATCGAGAGCACGTGTTTCGGGTGTTTTCGGGATGGTGGGGGTCAGCGGGCGACGCGGGACGCGCGGAGGGGGGTGCGCGCGGCACCGAACGCGGTCGCGCGCGCGTCGCGGGTCTCGGGATGACGCGTGCGACGTCGCGCGCGCGTCCGGCTCTCGCGGCTGGGCGATCGACTCGGACGTCCGCTCCAGATCTGGGGGGAGATGGGACAGATCTGAGGACCGTTTGCGTGTCACGCACCTGTCTGAGGACCTTCGCGGCGAATCTCGGCTCGCCCTTGGAGGCGACAGACTTTTCGAGGAGCGTCACGTTCTCGAAGAGCTGCGTCGGTCGGCGGGAGCGCGGGGGAGGGTCAGCGGAGGAACGTCAGCGTCCAGCGGCCGCGTCTCGGGAGAGGGCTCGGTCTGTTCGCGCGAAGCCCGATCCGGGAGCCCCGAACCGGTTGTGCACACTCCCGACATCCGAGGACTCGCGAGGCACGCACCACATCCAGCACGTCTTGCGGGGCGACGGGCGTCTCCTCCTTCGCCGTCTTCTTCTCATCTTTGTCCGCCCCGTCTTTCATCTCCACGTCCGCGCCCATCGTGGCCGACGGACGAGCGTGTCGAGGTGTGACGTCGCCGCGACCGAAAACCTGCGCCACCTGGTTCAAACGCGCCGATCGGCTGAACCAAGTTTCTGTGATTTCCAGCTTCGACAGCGCGCAGCGAATGTGTGTTGTTACTCTCCGCGCGGCGCTCCCGCCACTTTTCCCGGCGCCTCACACGCCGGCCGACATGGGCGATGGCGACGCCCCGGCGTCCCGCGCACCTCCGAGCATCGACTCCGAGGAGGCGGCCAACGCCTTTTTCGCCTCGGCGCCTCCCGCCCCCCGTCTGCACGAAACGCGCGGCGAGACGTCCGCGTTTTGCGTGCACCACGGGTATCGCGCCGGGGGCGACGGCGTCGGCGACCGCCCGATCGTGCTGGTGACCTCGGGGGGCACCACCGCGCCTCTGGAGCGCTCATCGGTGCGGTTCATCGACAACTTCTCGAGCGGCAGCCGCGGCGCCGCGAGCGCGGAGTACTTCCTCGAGCGGGGCTACGCGGTGGTGTTTCTGCATCGGGAGGGATCGCTGCGGCCGTTCGAGAGGCGCCTGCCGAACGTCGCCGCGGAGTGCGCCGAGAACGTGCGGAGCGTCGGCGCGAGCTCGATCCTGGGCGTCATGCGGGTCGTCGACGAGGACGGAGACGCGATGGACGACGCGCCGTCGAACGCGACGGACGAAGCGGAGAAACGCGGAACGCGTCGCGGCGGAAGAGTGGAGGCGATCCCGACCGCCGCGCCGGCGTTGGCGCCGGCGGTGCTTCGCCACCTGGACGCCGCGCGGCGCGGCGCTCTGCTGTGCGTGCCGTACACGAGCGTGTTCGAGTACCTGCAGTACCTGAGGGAGATCTGCACAGTGCTGGGCTCAGAGTGCGGGGAGAACGCCATGGTGTACCTCGCGGCGGCCGTCTCCGACTTCTTCGCGCCGTGGTCGACGCTGCCGGAGCACAAGATGCAGAGCCGCGAAAACGCTTCAAACTCATCCGCGCTCGTCATCCGCCTGGAGCAGACGCCCAAGATGCTCGGCCACGTGCGCCACTCGTGGTGCCCCGCGGCGTTCGTGGTGTCGTTCAAGCTGGAGACGGACCCCGAGATCCTGCACCGGAAGGCCAGCGCGAGCCTGCGGACCTACGGCGCGCACGTGGTGGTGGCCAACGAGATGGCCAAGCGGCGGGACGCGGTGTGGATGTGCTCGCTCGAGCGCGTGGCGGCGGACGGGTCGCGCGCGCCGGGGACGGTGGACGAGCTCACGCGCCCGCGCGGCGAACGCGACATAGAGCGGCGCATCGTGGACGACCTCGCGGAGAGGCACCACGCGTACGCGGCGTGGGAGCGAACCAAGAAGGCGCGGGGGGGGGAGGGAAAGTAGGAACGTCGAGAGGTTTTTCGCGCCTTCGAAAAACAAAACGTAGCTACTATGCGTACTTTCAGTAGCTAGTTAGTCTACGAAAGTACTATACTTGGCGCTATCTATACGCGGCCGTCGTCTCGCCTGACCGTCTCGGGTCGCCCACACACGCGATCGCGTCATATCACCACGCTCTTCAGCCCCATTGTGGACTCGAGCGCCGCGCGGAGCGGGAGCGCGCACCTCGCGCACACGCGCGAGGCGGAGCCCGCCGAGTCTTCGCGGGCGCCGCACGCGCGACACGCTAAGCCCTCCGGCGCGTCGGGGGGGATCGAAACCTCCGACGCCGAAACCAGCGCGTTTCTCATCCGCGCCGCGCGCGCCTTGGCCTGCTCGTCTCGCCCCGCGCGCTTCGCCGCGCCATCGGCGCCGCGCGATGCCGCGGCGTGGCCCTCGGCGCCGAGCGCCGCGGCCGCCGCGCGCACGTCCCAAAGCGACCCGAGTGACGTGTCTTTTTTCGAGCGCGCCGACGCGGCGCGCGCGACGGCGCGCTCGAGCGCCTCGGGGTTCGCCGAAACCAGCGCGTTTTCAATCGCGAGCGCGCCGCGGCGCATGCGCGCGGCGATCTGCGTCTTCCCGTCCTTCTCGTTCGCCTTCACGTGGGAGGAGGCGGTCGCCGAGTTGTGGAACGCGCGCGCGCGCGCCAAGAAGACGCCCGCGGGGGACGCCGCGATGCCGGCGTGGAACTCCGCGGGCACGTCCGCGCCGTCCGGCGCGGCGGCGCCCGGAACGCGGAGCGGCGTCGGCCCGACGACCGAGGGCGGCGTCAGCTCAAACGCCGCCGTGAGCGCGGGTCCGGGTGTGGCTCGGTCCGGCGCTTTTTCCGGCTCGGTCGCGTCCATCGACGCGGACCGCCCGGAGCTCGAGGTCACCACCAGGCGCGAGACGCCGGACGCGAGCGGCGACGCGCACCAGGCGGCGCCGGCGACGGGCTCGAAGAAGACGCGCGAGCTTTTGACCTGAGCTTTTGCCGGGGCGCCCGTTCGGGCGCCCGTTCGGAACACCGACACCGCTCCCGAGGCTTTCCCGGCCGCCACGAGCGAGCCACGACTCGCGGTCTCGTCCACGGCGAGCGCCGTGACCGTGACGCCGTCCGCCGCGCAGAACGTCTCGGAACGTTCCAGAAGCGGCGTTTTTGAAAACGTTTTTGAAAACGACCGCGCGGCGGCGTTTTCCGCGACGCGCCACGCGGTGACCGTCCCGTCGGACGCGCCGACCACCAGCGAGGCGCCGTCGTCCGCCCACGCTAACGCCGTGACCCAGCCGTTCGCGACGCGCGTCGAGCCGAGGCGGCACACCTCGACCCCGAGCATCGCGCGGGATAGCATCGCGCGGGATCCGTCTCCTTCACGCGGGAGCCGCGCGCGCGCCGACCACAGCACGGCGTCCCCCGACTTGGCGCCCACGGCGACGAGCGACGCGCCCGCCGCGTCGGACGACGAAGACCACGCCGCGCAGAGCGCAGCGAGGCGCTCGGCGCGTCGCAGCGAGGCCGCGTCGCTGGCGTCGCCGCAGCCCCCCGAACGCGCGCCGCGGTGATCGACCCCGACGCCGCGGTCCTGGGCGGTCCGGCCCGAGGCGGCGGGACGCGGCGAGCGCACCATGTCGATGATCGGCGCGTCGTCGCTGTCGCTGTCGCTGTCGACGACGACGACGGCGGCCGCGGAGCGCCGCGCGGCTCGCGGCGGCGGGGCGGCGGCGGCGCCGCCGGCACCGGCGGCGGAGGTGGTCGGTTCCCCGACTGCCAGTCGACTGAATTTCTTGGCTTCTTTCGCGAAAGCCTTCAAGTCCATCGACCCTTTCACGTTCGCCTTCTTCATCGCCCGCTCGATGAGCTCCTTCGCCGTCGCGATCGTCGCGTCCAGGCACTTCCCGTCCGGTGTGCCCGCCATGATGTGCTTCCCTTTGGCGTAGACGGCTTTAATGCCCACGCCCGCGCGCGCTTCCAGGAACGCGTCTCGCGCGCGGTGGGATAAGGCGACGAGCGCGTCGTTCCGCGCTCGCTTGACTTCGGACGCGTTGTCGATCGTCGCGACGCAGGCGAGCATCTTCTCGTCGGCGCTCGCCTTCTCGAACACCGCCTTCGTCGCCATCGCCGCGGCGTCCGCCGGCGCGAGGCTCCCGCCGGCCCGTGCCTTCTCGACCGCCGCCCGGGCCGCGCCACGCGCCTCGGCCGAGAGCTGCTCCGTGTACGCTTCCTTCAGCTTCTCGCCCACCTTCGCGGGCGCGGCGGTGCGCGCGCGCTTCGCCGCAGGCTTCGGAGGGTCCGGCGCCGGCGCCGGCGCCGCCGCCGCCAACATCGCGATGGGCGTGTCGTCGTCGCTGGCCGAGTCCGTGTGCACCGCGAAGGGACGTGCGTCCGCCAACTCGGGTTTCGGGTCGCCCGCGCCCGCCGCGCCCGCGCGCGGCTCGGGCCCGAGCGCAGCCGAGCGCAGCCGGTAGTTTTTTCCGGGAACGTTTCCGACCGCCGCGGCGTTCGCCGGCGGGAATTTGAAATGCGACGCGAACCGCTCGTCGCGTCGCATTTCGTCGATGCCGGTCCGCGAGACGACCAGCTCGGGGCGTTCCGCGAACACGAGCCACTCCTCCTCCGCGTCCTTCGCGGGCGGCACGACGTACCGCACCTTGACTCGGAACGGCCCGAACTCCCGCCCGAGCACCTCCTCCGCCGTCGCCGGGAGCCACTCGCCGTCGCCGCGATCCACCTCCGCCCGCGCGCCCTTCTCGAGCGCGTTCGGCGGCGGCGGGGAGGGCTCGCGCGCCGGCGCCGGCGCGGGGAGCGAGCACCTCGCCGTCGCCGCCGCAGCGGGCGTCGCGGGCGGCGCGGGAAGCGCGGGGAGCGCGGCGGCGGTGCGAAGGATCGACGCAACGTGCGCCGAGGTTTCGCGCGGCGCGCGCGGCGCCGGCGCCGCGTCGGCGCCGGCGCCGGCGGCGGTGGCGTCTTCCGCCTCGTCTTCTCGCTCGCGCGCCATGCGCTCGAGCTGCGACAGGTCGCACACCTCAGGCCACTCGCTGCCGGTATCGCGCGCGCTCGGCGCGTGCACGGTGACGGCGTGGGTGGTGCTGACGACGAGGAGCACGCTGCGGGGGGGCGTGTTTTTTTCCTTCACGTCCAAGACGGGCGACCACGCGACCTGTCGCGCGGCAACCTCCGGCCGCGCCGGGCGGTGCAGCATGCCCCGCATGGCGAGCGCGTCCGTGTGTCGGCGCTGGTTCTCGATGCCAGCGGGGAAGGCGGCGTCCTGCGCGCCGCTGCCCGGGGCGGTATCGTCTGCCAAGCGCACGAACCCGGCGTCGCCGTCGACGAGATCTGCGGGATTTAACAAAGCCACGCTGCGCTCCTGCCCGACCGCCAGGATGTTATCCCGCGACCACGCGACCGCGCCGGGGTATGGCGAGGGCTTCTGGCGCAGCGGACGCTCCATCGCGCGCCGCCGAGGAGTTTCGCTGCCCTCGCGCGACGCGCGCGCGAGATTTGACACGGCGTTCTGGACTATTATAGGACGCTTTCAAAGTCGCGTCTGGCGATCGAAAATCGCGCGAGCCTCCGCATCTGCGCGCGTCGGCGCTGGACTCCTGCGCCGTCTCTCGAGGACACCCTCCGGTCGTGGCCGCGGCAGTTCTCGCCGCGCGCTCGCGTCCGACACCCGCGCCGCCGCCGCGATGTCGTCCGCGCTCATGAAGTTCATCAACTCCCCCACGGGCCCGAAGACCACGCACTTCTGGGGCCCGGTCGCGAACTGGGGGTTCGTGCTCGCGGGTCTGGAGCAGACCACGAAACCGGAGCACATGATCTCGGGGCCGATGACGGGCGCCTTGACGGTGTACTCCGGGCTGTTCATGCGGTTCGCCTGGAGAGTGCAGCCGAGGAACTACATCCTGCTCGCGTGCCACACCGCGAACGGCTCGGTGCAGGTGCGTATACTACGTCGCGATACGACACACGAGCGCGCGTTCGCGCCGTCGCCGGAGCCCTTCCCAGCCACGCGCTCGTCTGACCCGAAATCCTTCTTTTCCACTTTCAGGGATACAACTTCTCCCGGTGGTACCAGTGGAGCCGGACGCAGGAGGCGGTGACCGCCGCGGAGGCGGGCAAGTGAGCGACGCACGCGCCGTAGGGATGGGGGGAAGCATCCAGTAGTACGTAGAACCATAGAGGCGACCGAGAGGGCGAAGAAGGTGAAATCTTACCATCAACCAGCCAACTCTTTGGACGCCGACCATGTTTTTACGCCGGCGCGACTCGCACGTCTGGCTTTTATCAGAGTTTGGCACGACCGGTAATACGACGGCACTGCCTCGGCGCGCGGCGCCATGTCGCCGTTTTTCGGCATCGAGTTGGCGCCCGGCGAGCCGGCGTACTTCCGCCCCGACGATGAGCTTCGGACCGTGCATCTCAGACGCGCCACGCTGGTGACCCTGGACGACGACGCCCCCGCCGAGCCCGCGCGCGTCGTCGTGAAATGTCGAGTCGACCGAGGTGCGCGGACGGTTTTCGCGTGTCTCCCCCCCCCGTCCCTCCGTCGCGCTGCCCCGCCTCCCTCTCGCTTTTGCTCACCTCCTCCGCCCCGCGCGCCGCAGGCCCGTCGTACGTGCTCGCATCGCTGGTCCCGAACCGCGCCGAGTCCGTGCCCCTGGACGTCGTGTTCAGCGAGGACGTGCGCATCAGCGCGCGCGTCGTAACCGCCGCCGCCGCCGCCTCCTCGCGCCGGTACGCCGTGCACCTCACCGGCGACGTGAACGACGCGATGTTCGACTTCGGAGAGGACGAGGGCGAGGGTGACGCCTCTTCGGAGGATGCGAGCGAGGAGGAGGACGTGCCCGCGCGAGAGGCGACGCGCGCCACCGGCGAGGACGACGACCGAGGCGGTTCCAGCAGCAGCGAGAGCTGGGGCAGCGACGCGGAGGCGGAGGAGGATGAAGACGCGCGCGTCGAGCTTGGCGACGCGGCGGCGAAGGCGAAGGCAGTCTGCAGCCACGTGAGCCACGGGGACACTGAGCGTGACGCGCTGGCGCGCGTGGCTGCCGCGCGGGCGGGCGCGGCCACGAACCGGTGGGTGGACCCCATCGAGGACGCCGGCGGGCTTCGGTCGGCGCGCGGCGCGAAGGCGGCGAGGCGCTGGGACGCGCCCGGGGCGGAGGATGACGAAAAAACAAAAACGAGTTGGGCGTATCACCTGCAGACTGCCGGCGCCAGGCACCACCGGCGGTCCACCTCGGCGCCGAAGTTCGCGTGGACCGGGTCGTTGCGTCCGCACCTGGTGAGTCCCCGGCGTTCGGTCCCGAGCATCGCCGCGGGGTGGCTGTGTCCCTTGCCCGACTACGCGACCACGGGCTGGCCGGAGGAGGAGTTCAACTCGAGGTGGCAGAGAAAGCTGGAGGTGAAGAGCGACGCGGCGATGGCGAAGATGCGCGCGGCGTGTCGTTTGGGGCGGCACGTCATGGACACGGTGGCGCGTGCGATCGAGCCGGGGGTCACCACCGACCTTCTCGACCGGATATGCCACGTGGTGACCGTCTCCAACGGCGCGTACCCCTCGCCGCGCAACTACATGGGCTTCCCCAAGTCGCTCTGCACGTCGGTGAACGAAACCGTGTGCCACGGCATCCCCGACGCGCGCCCGCTGCTGGACGGGGACATCGTCAACCTGGATGTCACCGTGTGTTTGGACGGGTACCACGGAGACTTAAACGAGACCTATTTCGTGGAAGCGACCGAAACGACCGAACGCGAAAAGCACGCGATGGCGCGCTCGGAACGCGAAGCGTCGAAAGCGCGCAGCGTCGCGTTGATGCGTTGCGCGCGCGAGTGCCTGGCGGACGCCATCGCTCTGTGCGCGCCGGGCGCGCGGTTCCGCGACCTGGGCGAGGCGATCCAGGCGCGCGCGGACCGAAGCGGCTTCGGGGTGGTGAGGGACTTCTGCGGGCACGGCATAGGCACGCTGTTCCACTGCGCGCCGAACGTGCCGCATTACGCGCGGAACAAAGCCGCGGGCGCCATGGCTCCGGGCATGACGTTCACGATCGAGCCGATGGTGAACGAGGGCAGCAGGAAGTGCGTGACGTGGCCGGACGGGTGGACCGCGGTCACCGCGGACGGCGGGAGGTCCGCGCAGTACGAGCACACGCTCGCGGTGACGGAAACGGGCGTGGAGATCCTCACCGAGCGCACGGAGAACAGCCGGCCGCTGTGGTGAGACGCGTGCCGGTACGCGCCGACTCTTCTTACGATAGTACTTTGTAGTAGGTAGCTACTTGTAAAAAAGAGTCTACTACGAAAGATTTCGCGCGTTCACGATTTCGCGAAGCTCGGGTCCCCTAGCAGGTCCGAGGTGTGCGCGCTGGGCGCGATGTTGGGCGACCCGCGCAGAAGCGGCGACCCCTCGTTCCCGCCGCGCTCCGC
>Ga0181561_10003435_pt1 | contig 13889 bp, 14 predicted proteins | sample 011ome_19_FD_133760 | JGI IMG/M metagenome (GOLD analysis project Ga0181561, IMG submission 133760) | Coastal salt marsh microbial communities from the Groves Creek Marsh, Skidaway Island, Georgia - 011510BT metaG (megahit assembly) | ecosystem: Environmental > Aquatic > Marine > Intertidal...
GCCGCGATAACCTCATCAGCAACCTCGCTCGCAAGGGCGAGGACCGCAGCGCGGTCCCGTCGTATCGCATCAATGACATCCTTGAGCGACTCTGTCACCATGAGGTGCTTGCCATCGACGAGCGTTATGTGGGTATCGGGAGTCTCTTCGACGCGTTCAATCAAGTCAGGATTCAGGGCGAACGCTTCGCCATTTATCCTCGTCAACAGAATCATGACCCGAACCCTTCCCCTCTCGTCTGCACATTCAGAAGCCGTCCCTGCATGGGACTTATCGTCACACCGGGCACAAACTTAAGCAATATCAGAAACGGAACTACGCAAAAGGTACATTTAGAACAGATACGCTCCAGAAGCGCTTGCCCGAGGCGCCCATACTAGTGGGTCGCCCCGGGCCGCTGAGCGAATTAGCGCTTGATGTTCATCAACTCCTGAAGCATCTCATCGGTTGCCGTCAAAGTCCGGGAGTTCGCTGCGAAACCCCTTTGCGCCACGATGAGGTTAGTGAACTCTCCCGCAAGGTCAACGTTGGACATTTCCAAAGTTCCACCCTGGATTGATCCCCGGCCATCAGCCATCGCCTCCCCGATCAGCGCGACACCAGAGTTCACCGTGTTCCGGTATGTGGTGTCGCCTACCTTCTCCAGAGCATTCGGGTTGTTGAAGTTTGCGATCGCCAATTGCGCGATCGGCTGCTTCACACCGTTGCTGTACACACCAATGAGCTGTCCATCTGCTGTCGTGGTGAAGGTAGACAACGCGCCCACTCCCTGACCATCCTGATTAGTGACGGCGAATGAGCTCGGCGACGCGTACTCCGTCAGTCCTGTGATGTCGACTACGTAGTCCTGGGTGTTAGCAATGTTGTCCGCAGGAACGTTGCCGCCGGTGACAGTAATCGGGTTCGCTTGAGCGTCCGCTAGGGCGCCCGTTGCCGCATTAAAGGCGATGGCAACACCAGCGCCTCCATTGATCGACATTTCGTAGGCGTTTGCACCGGTCTTGGTGATCGTGGCTGTTGCCGTCGCCGTGACCCCAATCGCGTCGTAAACGGTAATCGCGCTGGTCACAGTGCCAGCATCAGCGAGAGTCGATGGAATGTTGCCTGAGACAGTCAACGCATCAGTCACCACGGGCGGCGCGTACGTTGACACAGGAAGCGAAATATCTCCAATGACGCCGTTCGTGTCAATAGTTCCGGTCGCATCGGCCATCCACCCTTGAATAATGCTGCCATCCGGCGTCACCAACTGGCCTTCAGCGTCAGTCGTGAATGCGCCAGCTCGAGTGAAGAGATTCTCGGTGCCGTTGTTAGCAACGAAGAACCCGTCTCCTTGAATCATGAAGTCGGTCGACACTCCTGTCAATTGGGCAGACCCCTGATTAAAGTTCGTCGACACTCCACCGAGAGCAACGCCGAGTCCGATCTGGAGCCCGTTCTGGCCGCCTTGATTCTCGACGGCGACACCGGCCGCGACCGGGGCAGCGGGTGATTTAACGGCTTGCGAAATGACTGTCTCGAAGACCGCATTTTGGGCCTTGTACCCAGCCGTATTGACGTTGGCAATGTTGTTGCCAACCACGTCCATCATCTGTTGATGAGCACGTAATCCGGTAATACCGGAGAAGATTGAGCGAAGCACTATGTACCTCCAATTGGCGTTCAGTCAAGACTTACAGCTTGACTCTTGTGTTGGTCACGCCATCCATGGCGGTATTTGCGTAAACGCAGGCATCCCTGTCGCGTCATTTATGCAATTTTTCTGCTCAGCTAACTCACGCGTTTCCGTGAGCAGGGCGAGAAAGATGTCTATCTCACCCCTCTTCCTCGGTAGGCTCATCCGGATTCGAGCCCACATTGGAAGTCTCTGTCACGCTGTCGTTCTCGTCCGTCAGGGCGTCGGTCGACGTGGGCTCACCCTCTCGATCACCATCACCAGACACCTCGGCGGCACTGTCGATCTCAGCATCACTATCTGCTGTCCCCGCGGAGGCTTCCTGGATCGCCTCCACCAAGGCTGGTGTCAACGACGAGGCGAGAGACGGACCCAGGGCACTTACCGCCTCCGAGGCGCCGTCCACTCGATTGTTGCCAACAACCTTGGTGATGTTGTCTAGTTCCACCGCCTGTCCGCCGATGGTCAACGATTGGCCGTCGGGTGTGTATTCGGCGGATTCGACTACACCTTCAACGAGGTTACCTGTTGAGTCGACGTACGTAACTTGCCTACCAACAAGTTGCGCCGCTTGCATTTGCTGCTGACTTGTCACCGTGCTCTGGCCTTGCACCTCAAGGTCCGCCAACTTCTCCACCATGGTGAATTGCGCCGTCTGGGCGAGAAATTCTGCGCCGTCAGCCGGATTTAGCGGATCCTGATACTTCAGTTGAGCCACGAGCAGTTTCAAGAATGCGTCTTGGCCCAGTTCACTATTGGCATCGGTCGACTGAGGAGCTTCCCGAGTGGTCATGCCGCTTAAAGGCGTTGGCACGGCATCGGCCGGGTTAACAGTCATTGAGAGAACTCCCTTCTGTGTATGTCCGCTCTTGTCTCGAACTAGACGCGAATATCAACGCGGACTCCCTCGCCAGAATCGTCGATTTCCAAGATCTCTGTCGCTGCCATGTCGCTCGCAACAGTGGTACTCAGGGATCCGGTTGATTCACGCTTCTCGCGCGCACTATCGTCCAGGGACGATGTTGAATCATCATCACCAAACGATGACGGGTCTCGATCGACGTGACTGTCCACAAGGTCAAGTCCCGAGCGCAAAAGATCCTCACGAAGATCAGGCATAGCCTCTCGGAGCGCTTCTACTGCAACAGCGGTCATGCCTGTCGCCTGCAGAGAGACCATGCCGTTGTTGACCTGAATCTTTACCGTGACTTGACCCAGCTCCGCGGGACGCAAACTCATGGTGGTCTCATATGAGCCGTCCGGTCGGCCACGAAAATTACTCAAGTGTGCGGACAATTGATGAGCAACAGGCGTCTCTGCGGCTCGGGCATCGGCACTTGCCATCGGTGCTTGAGCAGCAGGGGTGGATGAGGGAGCGGTGACATTGGATGCTCCTTGCGGTCCAGCCCACATCGAATTAGCGGACGTTCCCGCTGAGCGAGCCTCCATCGAGGCGTCCGACTGAACAGCCATTGGTTGCAACCGTGAAGTCGCCGCTGCCTCGGAGGCCTCCGACGCCGCCTGAGCAGAGTTCTGCAATGGCGCCCCCGATACGGAAGTAGACCGATCAACCGGATTTCCCACAACACTTGGTGAGGGGACTTCACGTCCCAATCCCTGTCTACTAGCAGCACCAGAAGTTTCACGAGGGGCGGTGGTTGCGGATGCTGGTACTTCCGCCATCGTCCGTTGCGCAGTTGCGGGTGATGAAGGCGCTGCACCCTCTTCCCCGGGATGTGCCGTCAATTGCCGTCCAGGGGATGTCTCCGAGGGCTGTCCGATCGGCCGAGTTGTATCGGAGGGTCGCTGAGTCACCGCCGGCTCAGCCACAACGTCCAGAACTCCTTGAGTCGGATTCTGGGCAGCACCCTGAGCCGGATTCTGGGCAGCACTCTGTACAGCGCTTTTGACTTCAGTCGATGCTTGACTGGCTGGTTGGGAGTGCGTACCTGCAGTCACCTGCTCCGAAATGGCTGCACGGGAATTCGCACGGCCGACCTGCTCTGATGTGGACTGCGCGTTGGCGACTATGACCGGAGCCGCGCTGATCTCACCCGCTAAAGGCGCCTCCGCTGAGACACCTGTCGGCCCGACCTCTGCGGGAGATCCAGCGATAGCGCCTCCCGTTGGGTAGGCCGTGGCAGACTCCTCGATACGTGCACTAAGGCCCTTTGTCACTCCCTGAACGTCGAGGGCATCCACCCCTGCGTCAGACGCCGACAACTGCTCTCTCCCTCCAGTGCCGCCAACTCCGCCTTCGACCATCGTCACAGTTGCCGATTCCGATACGAATGCATCAGCATCGTCCGCGTTTTCGCTGCCGCCGATTGAATCGCCGCTTGGCGCCTTGTCGGTGGACGCCTCGCTTCTTCCTTCGTCACCCGTCAGCTTCCGCGTTGTTTGGCTTAAGGCGACTGCGAAGTCATCATTCCCATCTCCTGGCAAAGCGCCGTCCACATTAGATGCACCTGTTGGAGGAAAGAAGGAAACGGGTGAAACGGTTGTCATGAGGACTCCCCTTTGTTCATCGCGCTGCCCCTGATGGTGAGGCGACCTCGCGATAGATCTTCTGTTTCTTTTCGACCTTCTCGAGTGGCCGCATCAGCGAATTCCTGCTCCTGACGCTTGACGAGACGCTGACTGATGTCTTTGTCTCTGTTTGCTGTGATCCATTTGTCGCGCGCTTCAGCCTCACGAAACTGTGCCAACAGCAAGCTGTCGTTGATTTGACGCAAACGCGCCACCGAGCTGGATCGCTGGGTCGCTAAATTCTTCGCGTGATCGACATTCCTGGCTCCAGACATCACCAGGTGGGCAAGGTTGGAGGTCGCTTCCTCCAGCTTAGATTCCAGTCCGTTCACCTCCTGTCGAGCGGCACCGAGATCTGCAAGGGCCCTGCTCTCGCGGGCACTCCTCACCTTTAACAGCACATCAACGCTCTTCCGCCTCATGCCGCACCAACCAGATCAGCGAGTTGCCGTTGAGATTCTTCAAGTGACGGCGTTTCGCTAGTCGACTGTCGCAAGAACTCATTGAGTTGCGGCAACAAGCGCACCGCTGTGTCCACATCTGAGTTGGTGCCCGGAACGTAGGCACCCACCTCAATCAGTACTTGAGCGTCTCGGTACGCGGCGAGAAGTCGTTTGACCGTCGCTACCTGCAGGTCTAGATCCGGCGATGAAATTGCTGGTGCTACGCGCGATACGGAATTCAGCACGTCAATCGCCGGATAATGATTAGACGTCGCAAGATTTCTATCCAAGACGAGGTGACCATCAAGGATAGATCGGGCACTGTCGGCCACGGGATCTTGGAGATCGTCACCTTCCACCAAAACGGTGTAGATACCCGTGATCGAACCATGCTCTGAAGCTCCGGCTCGTTCGAGAAGACGAGGAAGCATGGCGAAGGCCGACGGTGGGTACGCCCGCGATGCCGGCGGCTCACCCGCAGACAGCCCTACTTCTCGCTGCGCTGTCATCGTTCGGGTGATGCTGTCCAAAAACAATAGGACGTTTGATCCCCTGTCTCGAAAATGTTCCGCGATACGGGTAGCCGTAAATGTCGCCTGCAGTCGGACCATCGGCGGCATGTCAGATGTCGCGACCACCACTACCGACTTGGCGAGGCCTTCCTCACCAAGATCGTTCTCGATAAATTCGCGTACTTCTCGTCCACGCTCGCCCACGAGCCCGACCACGACTACGTCTGCCGAGGTATTTCTTGCCATCATGGACATGAGCGTGGATTTGCCCACGCCTGATCCGGCGAAAATCCCAACCCGCTGCCCCTTGCCGATCGGCACGAGGGTGTCGATAGCCCGGATGCCGAGATGCAGTTGTTCATCTATGCGCTTGCGTTTCAAGGGATCAGGGGGTCGATTATCGGTAGCGGTGAGCGGCATCGCTGGCAACGGTCCTGCTTCATCAATGGGAGTACCTAGGGCGTCAATCACTCGCCCCAGTAATCCCTGCCCTATGGGGACCCGCAGCGGGGCGTTAGTGGCCTCCGCTAAAACCCCCGGCGCAATACCCGTCATCTCACCCAACGGCATGCACGCGAGGCGGTCTTCCGACACTCCAACCACCTGTGCGGGTAGTCGTTTGCCCTTTGTGGAGATTTCCACGACGTCGCCGATGGCTGAGCGCGCGCCCTCGACCCACACTGTCAGGCCGCTAACGCCGACAACCTGGCCCGAAACAGGAGGGCGCATTGCCTCCTGTCCCCGCTCAAGCACGTCGTTGAGCTTCATTGACCCAGTGCCTCTCGCAGTCGCGCCAAACGTGTTCGGATTTGCCCATCTACGTTGGTGTTGCCACTCAGTACGACTGCTCCATGGCGATCAATTGAGGAGTCCTGTTCGATGTGTACGGGTCTACTTAGCGAGTCCGCCAAATCAACTTCGAATCTTTCGAGCAAAGCAGCGTCGTCCGGATGGATACGCACGGTGATCTCGCCACTCTCAGGGATTTCTGCAACCGCTCGCGTGATCGCTCCCAGTACGTGTGCACGGTCTTCCGCGAGACGCTGCCCGAGAAGGTCCTCCACCAGCGCCACAACGACGTCCGCAAGATCTTGACCCACAGATTCATAGGTTGGCACGAACGAGGCATCCATCTCCTGGGCAAGTGCCTGCATAAGTTGCACAGCCTCAATTAGTTGATTGCGGACGTCAGCTTGATTGGCTATCAACGCTTCGTGTTCAGCACGCAAAACCTCGTTCTCTCGACCGAGCTCATCACGAACTGTCGCAGTTATTTCATCGCGCGCCTGTTGGTAACCGGCGGCATAGCCACGTTCGCGAGCCGCGGTCTCTGCTCGTCGCGCTGCCTCACTCACAATTTCCTCGAGTTGTGGATTCACGATTCGAGGATCCATGACAGTTCCCTGAGCAAGGGGACCATCGCTCAACGCGTAGTCAAGTCGAGCAAGCGACAGTGATTGCGCTCGATCTGGACTAACACGAGTAACTCTAAGCGACGAAATCATCAACACCACCCACATCGATTTCGATCTCGCCCTTGTCCTCAAGTCGCCGAATGACTGCAACAATCTTTCCTTGGGCCTCCTCCACACTGCTGCGGCGCACCCTGCCCATCAACTCCAATTCTTCTTCCAACATTTGCGCCGCACGGCGAGACAGGTTGCCCAAGACCTTCTCGTGAACTTCCTCGCTGACCCCCTTCAAAGACATCGCAAGGTCTTGCGGGCTGATCTCTCGCAAGACCACCTGCAACGAGCGGTCATCAATCTTGGCAATGTCCTCAAACAGGAACAGGTTTGCTCGAATGGTCTCGGCGAGCTTGGGGTCACGTTCCTCAATCGCTTCCAGCAAAATCTTTTCTGTTTGGCGATCGGACCGCTGAATGATGCTGATCAAGGGATCAATGCCGCCAATGTACGACGATTCAGTTGCCACGAGGACGTTTGACATTTTGCGCTGCAAAATGCCTTCCACCAGCCGGACTGCATCCGGATTGACCCGCCCCATCATGCCGATTCGTTCCGCCACCGTTCCCTGAATCTCTTCTTGCATGGACGCCAGCACATTCGAGGCAAGATCTGAGGGAAGGTACGCCAAGACAACGGCGATTATCTGCGGATGCTCATCTTTGATGAACGAAATGATCTGCGACGGGTCCATTTTGCGCATAAAATTGAAAGGAGCTTCAGCGATGGAGCTTTCCAGCTGCTCGAACATGTCGGCGGCTTCGTTCACGTCGAATACCTGCTCGAGGAGATCACGCGCAACATCGAGACCACCACTTCCAGCAAGCCGAGTACTGGCAGCAAAAGTCACGAACTCTCGGATAATCTCCAGAGCCAGCGCTGGATCCACTTCCTTCAGTCGAGCCACCTCACTGGCGAGCTCTTGGATCTCTTCAGACTGCATTTCTGCGAAGACTGGCTTGGCAACCTCAGGGCCGAGTTGAGCCACGATCACCGCCGCCTTGTAGCGGGCAGTGATCTCTTCTGGTCTTATCGGTGCCATGAAGTAGGTACCTAACTCGACATCCACGTCTTCAGGACACGCGCCACCTGCTCAGGCTCCTTCGTGGCGAAATCCTTCAGACTGTCATACGTGGCTGAGCCAGGACTTTGAATATACGTGGGCAACTCCTCTTCATCCTCTTCTCCCGCGGATGCCCCAGCCCCAACCGATGCGTAGACAGGTTGACCAGCTTCATCTAAGCGCTCCAGCAGAACTGTCTCGCTGGGGCCGCGGGATTCCAACGCTTCCATGTCCAACAAGGTTCTACGTTGCCTGCGAAGCGACAAAGCTCCAAGAACCATGATGGCGACAACCAAAAGGGCAATTCCCGCTTGGCGACCGATGTTCCAGAGCATCGCACTCTGCTCCGCAGCCTCTGCCGCCGCTGCGGCTTCTGCCGCCGCTTCGGCCGCAGATGTGTCGAAAGCCACCTGGGAAACCTGAATCGCATCTCCACGTCCGACATCAAGCCCGACGGCATTGGCAACAAGTGCTTCAACCTCGCCATAAGTTTCTGCGGGAACCGCGGTGTCTACCAGTACCGCAACAGTCAAGCGACGGATATCTCCAGGAGCTCCCACTCGTTCGGTAATTGTGCTATCAATCGGGTTCGTTTGAGTCGAAGTGGTCTTCTCATAGTCAGACTGGGCGTCGGCTGTTGTGCCTTCACCGATGACCTGCGGCGGATCTCCAACAACAGGGCCGTCGCTGGCGCTGTTATCCGTTGACGTGTACGTCTCCGTCGTTGTTTGACCGTTGAGCGCTGGCAATTCCTCCGGGTATTGGTATTGCTGCGTCTTCGTCGACCTTTGATCAAAATCCAAGTCGGCATTGACACTGACTGTTGATAAACCGGGACCTAGAACTTTGTCGAGCATCGTCTGTGCGGAATCAATCAGGCTTGCTTCAAGCCTTCTGCCTTGTTCAACAGACGCCGCGCCCGTAGCACCCCCACCCGACAGCAAGACACCGCTGGAGTCAGTGACCGTTACATCATCTGCCATCAGTCCGGGGACCGAGGAGGCCACGAGATTCGTGACAGCTTGTACCTGCTCACCGTTGAGCATCTGACCGCCACCCATGACAACCAACACTGACGCTGACGGCTTGTCCGAGGATTGGGTGAACACGGAGTCTTCGGGAATCGCCAGGAGAACGTTCGCTGACCGAACGCCGTCAATGCCCTCAATCGTCGAAGCTAGCTCACCCTCAAGAGCTCGCTGGAAAGTCACATTCTGCATGAATTCCGACGTGGTCATTCCTTGCTCGTCCAGGAGGGAATAGCCACTATTTGAATCAGCAGGAAGCCCCGCTGCACTCACCGCCAGACGTGCCTGCGAGACGTCTTCGGGGGCTACAAGAATCTGCGTTCCTCCGGCACTCATTTCGTAACTGGTGCCTTGTGCGTCCAACTCTTGCGAAATCGCAACAGCATCTTCGCTGGTGAGATTTGAATACAACGGGGTCATTGGTGCTGCGGATAAACGAAACAAGAGCACCGCCGCAGCTATGAGCGCCAAGAACCCAATAACGATCGCAGTGATCTGTCCCGGTGTAAAGCCGCGAAGAGCCGCCAAGGATCGGCGACCGAAAATGGTCAAAGTTTCGATCACAACGGCATCCTCATAATCTCATTGAAGGCCTCAAGAGCTTTGTTTCGCACAGCCACAGCCGCCTGTGTCGTGATCGAGGCTTCCTGGGCAGCCATCAGGTACTCATGGGGATTTTTCAACTCGCCGGTGGCCACCTTGGTGGCAAGCGCGTCGGCGTTCTCATGCAGCGCACCCAGGCGCTCCATCGCACTGGACAAACTTTCACCGAAGTTCAGCCCGGTATCCGGTGCAGAAACCCCTGGGGCACCGCTGGGCGAAACTGAAGGGGACCCGACAGGGTCGACAGTCGGCGCCATAGCCGCGGGAGCAGGCGGTATCGGAGGGAGCGGTGCGGAGATTGACACGCCCGGGATGCTGAAGGACATGTGACTTACCTACCCAACCTGAGGGCGGCCTGGTAAGCCTCCGTGGCTCGCTGAACGACCGCCAAGTTGGCCTGGTAACCGCGTTGCGCAATGATCATGTCCGTCATTTCTTGAGACAAATCAATATCCGGGTGACGCACGTAGCCGGTCTCATCAGCGAGCACGTGCTCAGGGTCATAAACCAAGCGCCCCTCCGTGCTGGAACCATGGGCTACACGGAAAGACACGCCAGAGCCAACTACCCCACCAGCGCCCACGATGCCGGGCGCAGGACTCTCGTTTGCGGACCCCACGACAACTTGTCGTTGCACTGCGAACTCATCTCGCGCGCGCACTGTGTTGAGATTGGCCACGTTATGAGCGATCGCGTCAAGCGAACTGCGGTAGAAGTTAACCCCTGTACTCGCTACGCCGAAAATCGACAGCATGACTACTGACCTCCGATGACGTTCTTCACAGCGTTGAATCGCCCTTCGGCAGCCCGAAGAGCCAGTTCAAGCCGGAGATTAGTCTCGGATCCCAGCAGTGTCTGCTCCTCAAGGCTTACGTTATTGCCATTTTGCTGACGGGGTGCACCTGACGCTTCGGTTGTGAGGAAGTCGGCCGTGGAGGCTACCCCTGCGGCGTGGGGGGTCTCGAGAGCGGACTTCAGCTCGCTTTCGAACTCAACATTTGTCGCGGTGAAATTCGGTGTCGTCAAATTGGCCACGTTGTGGGCGATGGCTTCTTGGCGAGCCATCAAACCATCAAGGGCAACGCGTACCGCTGGATTGACAAGACCCAAATCCATGGGAACCCCACCTACCGTTTAGGCATCCGGGCCAAATCCATGGCAAATCTTGAGAGCCTCCTGCTCAACTGCTTCGTCGGCAAGCGGGGATAGAACCTGAGGGAAAGTGAGAACAAAATTTGATTCTCGACCCTCACCACACCAAGTCACGGGTGGGAAGAGTTATGCGACCACCGGTCCCGAAAGACGCCGAATGCCAACCAGCTTGTTCACGTCAACATCGCTAATCCGGGTCCCGGCGCTGGGATTGGCGGCCTCCACCATTTTTCCATCACCTAAATACAGGCCTACGTGATTCACTTTCAGTGGTGACGGATCATGCCTGTGACCCGATGGTTCGTGAAAGAAAACCAAATCTCCGACACGCGCCTCGCTGAGAGAACCGATCTGTTCCCCCACCTTAATTTGCTCCCACGACACCGGAGGGATGTTGACCCCATGCTGCTCCGCGACCCACTCGGTCATCGCCGCGCAATCCCACCCTGTTGCAGGACTGTTTCCTCCCGCCACGTAGGGCGTCCCGACGTATTGGACGGCTTGAGCAGCCATTTTCGTTCCCAAGTCAGCGTCGTGTGCGAGGTACCCGGCACCCGGATAGAAACTTAAGGGATTTGTCGGCGCCACAGGCACGGTGCCGGCTAGAGCCTGATTCTGAACATTTTCCAGGGTCGCTTGAAAGCTACCGTCGGGCACCTGCCCCGTTCGCGCTGTGGGAACGGCTGAAGGCATAGGCGCCAGCGCGCGCATGGGGGCAAGTTCCATTCGAGCTCTGATTTCCCCGACGCGCGCGAGAACCTCATTGACGCTCACGTGAACTCCTAAGGCCAACGAATCTTCTTCACACGCCCTATCGGCTCAATCACCTCGCATCTGAGTGGAAAGATGACTGGAACGTCAATTTATTATCGCCTCAACACCTTCGACCTGAGAAAAGTGAGCGGCGTTGGCGAGGATTTGCGGTACTCCATCGCGAAGCGACAGCGCGAAAGCCTTGTTCGGCACCGCCTCCTTGTTCATCAGACGTTCATACATTTCCTCGAGACGAACCGCTTCTCTCCACAGGCTCAAGGTTTGGAACCAAGGAAGATCGTTGGTCTCCAAATGCGTGGCAATCCGAAAGACGTTGCTGAGTTCATTGCGAGACAAAAAACCATCCTCTTCCCGGGTCACCACCGCGGTATCAAGAGGGGTTTCCGGTAAATCCTTCGCCGCATAGGTGGCCGTGAAGTACCCCAAGTCCATGAGGGGGTCACTAACTGTCGCTCGCTCCCACCCAAAAATGCCCGTAATGGACGCCGGGGGGCGAGGCCCGAACAGCAGGTTTTGCATCGCGTAACGACCGTGGCAAATTACTGAAGGACGAGGCTCCGGAGAATTCTCAAGGAGATATTCCCCGAGAATCTCGAATCCCGGAATGCGGCGCATCTTTAGCTGCCTAGCCATCCGCTTTGATTCCAGCACCATCTTTCTGAGTTCACCACCCCCACGGTCGAAGCGCTTCACCTCGTCCGGGGTTATCTCGACTTGAATGCGCGCCAAATCGTCTATAGCACGACGAGACATCCCCACCTTCTCCTCGACGGAATCGAGCCCCTTGGGTACCGTCTTGACGGCGGCTTCACCTGGCAGGAAAGCACTAAGGTAGAAGGGAGCGCCAATGATGGACGGGTCGTTGCACTCGTGGAGAATCTCGGGCGAATGTAGCCCGTGCCCCCTCAACATCTTCAGTAATTCGACCTCCGTCTGCAGATCCATTACTTCGCTCGGCTGGGGTCCCCCCAGGCGGCGCTTGAGAACGACCTCAAAGCCCTCATCGCGTTGCAAATGGAAGGTGCCCGACGTCGACTGAAGCCCCAAACGCCCCCACAACAGATCCCCTTCCCCGAAGCCGTGCTCGTCGAGATACTCCTGAAGCGGCTCCAGAATCAGCAGCGGATCGGGTTTTTTGCGTTCACGTAAGCGTTCGGCCTTTTCGAAAGAGGCAACGACAGTGACACCGTCGGGCACTGGGCTCAGCACTGGCATTCTCCTCCCTGCACATCTCACGGGTATCGGCCTAAACAGATCGATCCCACTTCCTCAATTCTATTGTCGGCAACGCTTCCCTAAATCTGAGCGACCTTGCCAGAGACGGACAGAACGCCTCCACCCTGGCTTTTACTTCCCACCGGCTGACATTGTGCACAATCGACCTATGCCTGCGGATCTCGCGATAAGCATCATTGCCATCACTGCTGGGGTAGTTGCACTCGCCATACCAGCCGATGAAATCCTGCACCTCTCCCCTAAGCGACGCGTGGACCTGAAAAAGCCTTGGAATCACCCCGCAAAGCCGTCATTCAAGAACCGCCTCGCTTCACCGTCTACCAGGAAGACATTTGTCGCCTCCACGGCAATCAAGGCCGTGAAGGTTCTGCTGTTTTGCTTCCTCGTTTGGTGGGTCGTCGAAATCACCAGCGATTACTTCCGTGGGTAGCGATCCGTCGGTGAGCGGAGGGGTCGATTATTGGCCTATTTCGACGCACTCCCACATGAATTCGAGCGCGACATCTACCACCTGGCGAGCCTGTCCCTGAATTTCGCGCGGATCCGGTTGCCAGGTTTTGCGGGTCATTAGACCCAGGGTTGCTTGCTGAGCGGTCAACGTGACGCTCGCGTCAGGCTGCACGTAGATCTGAATCATCATTCTTCCTCTGCGGCGGGGTCTGAAGCGCCGCACCCGAAGAAGTTTTTCCGTTCCTTGAATCTTGATTTGTATTTGGCCGCTTGAGTCAGGCGAGTCGTGTTCAAGCGACATGCGATCCACTTGAAGCGATCCTCGCGGATACTCAGAGAGCAGTTGGAAAACTGTGAGTTGGAGCCAGTTCGCATGAACCCACTCGTCGTAGGGAAAGTTCTCTCGAATAATGGGATCAACGGTTGACAACAGCTCTTCCGCTCGATCAATGCTGTAGTCGAAAACATAACTTTTGGACCCAATCTCATCGACGTCCCTCTCGGGCGGAAAAATCAACGCCGAGCGTGTTCCATCCGTGATCCAATGCCGATTTCCCTGATCCCTGCACGCCATGACGGGGAGGCCCATGCCCTGCTCAAGCCCGATGTATCTCTCGACCGGAAGGCCGCTTACCCGTCCGCGCACATCCCAATCTTTCCACCTGAGGTGCAGAAATTGGCACTCACCGGAGTGCCCTAACACCCAAAGTTGCCCAATGCCAATTGGCCCATGCAACCGGTGACCACTCCTCGTGCAGCGGCACCAGATGGGTTATGATTAAAGCATGGAAATCTGGGCGTTGGCGCTAGTGCTTCTCATTGCTGCCCTCGGCGATTTGGGCATGATGGGATACACCAAAAATGAGACGGAAAAACTTGAACTGAAGCACATGCTGGCCACCGAGCAGTTCCGACGGGAAATCAGTGACTTGGAAGATAAACATTCTAGTGAAGAGGC
>Ga0181561_10003441_pt1 | contig 13871 bp, 8 predicted proteins | sample 011ome_19_FD_133760 | JGI IMG/M metagenome (GOLD analysis project Ga0181561, IMG submission 133760) | Coastal salt marsh microbial communities from the Groves Creek Marsh, Skidaway Island, Georgia - 011510BT metaG (megahit assembly) | ecosystem: Environmental > Aquatic > Marine > Intertidal zone...
CGTGGTGACAAAGAAGAGCCGGATCCGATTTCGGACGGTGTGTAGCTACGTATCTGTGGTGTACTTTTCTCTCAGATCGCGCGCTAGTGACGACGACGCCGTGTGACGAAAAAGGCTTTTCGAACCTCGGACGCTTCGTCACTCTCGTGCGCGCGAGCGCGCGTCGTCCGCCCCGATGCCGAGTTCGGAGCCGAAAAGTGCGTACCGCGACGTCGATGTGCCCGCGACGATACGCCCGCGTCCACGAGCGTTTCGTGCGCCCGGCTCCGTTCCCCGCGCTCGCGCTCACCGCCATCCCCCGAACCCGTCCGCACGTCTCCCGCAGATTCCAAGTTCACGCAGCAGGAGCTGCCGGCGTGGCGCCCGACGCTGACGCCCGCGTGGGTACGTCTCCCGCGCGCGCTCCCACGACCGCCCCGCGACCGCGTCACAGCTCGCCGCGCGCGCGGCGCGCCGAGCCCTTCCCGAGCGCGCGCGAAGACGTCCGGGCGGCGTCGTTTCGTTCTCCCCCCAAAACAGGCGCGCCGCGTTTCGTCACCTTCTCACCGTCGTCGCGTTCTTACCGTCGTCGTCGCCGACGCGAGCGCTTCCCGACGACGCGTACTATCGCCGACTGACTCACCGCCGTACCCCTGACTCACCGCCACGCGTTCGCAGACGTGCGCGATCCTATTCCTGGTGGGGTGCGTGTTCGTGCCCCTGGGCGCGGCGTGCTACGCCGCGAACCGAAACGTGGTGGAGGTTGGCGCGCGCTACGACGACGCGTGCTTCGACGGGTTCTTCGCGAACGACGCCGAAATCGCGACGCGCGCGCAAACAAACGGAGAGGGCACCGAGTGCGAGGTGTCGCTCGTGGTGCCGAGAACGATGCGCGCGCCCGTGTTCGTGTACTACGAGCTGACGAACTTCCACCAGAACCACCGCCGGTTCGTGAAGAGCCGCTCGGACGAGCAGCTGGCGGGAGAGACGAGCGCGCCGGGCAATTCGTTTTGCGACCCGAAAGCGGTTCGTTTGGACGAAAACGGCGACACGGTGAAGATCGACCCGTGCGGGCTCGCGGCGTGGTCGTACTTCAACGACACGTACGCGCTGGAGATGACGACCGCGGTCGAACCCGACGAGGTACGCGCTTTGCCGGTGAACGAGCGCGGCATCGCGTGGCCCTCGGACTTGAAGCACAAGTTCGCGGACAAGGCGCCGCGGCACCACAACGACGACCCGGCGACGCGCGGCGGCGGCGCGGTGAACGGTACTTTACGCGAAGACGAGCACTTTGTCGTGTGGATGCGCACGGCGGCGATGAGCACGTTCCGGAAGCTGTGGGGGCGGATCGAGGAGGACATTCCGGAGGGCGCGCTCGTGACCGTTCGCGTCAACAACCGGTTCAACTCGTACAAGTACGGTGGCGAGAAGCGGTTCGTGCTCTCCACCACGTCGTGGCTGGGCGGGAAAAACGCGTTCCTCGGCGTCGCGTACCTCGTCGTCGGTTCGCTGTGCTTCGGCGCATCCGGGGTGTTTGCGTACTTCGCCATGTACCCGCCGCGCGCGCTCGGGGACGTCGCGGAGTTCATGTCCACCGCCAGGCGAGACTGACGACTGACGGCGAGTGTAAACGTATCTTTATTTACAAAAGCGATTCAGTATCGGATATACGTGTCATCGTGTCATATCGTTTTTCGGCTGATACGTGCGCGGTACCTTCGTCTCTCGTCGTCTCGTGTCCCATCGCGAGCGCTTCACGCTTCACGCGTCGGCGAGAAAACGAACGCGGCGCGAGCGCGCGTTGAAAAAATCGTTGGCGATTTTGGACGACTCGTGCACTCGTCCGAAATCGCGCCGGTCAAGAATTGCACCCTCGGCGCGCCGCGAGGTCCCGGGCCGTGGCCATTCGCGCGCGCGCGTTCTGTCCGTCCCCGCGACCGGAGTTGCAGGAGGACGCACCGCAGAGGAGCATGACCGAGGCGGCCGCCACGGAGGAGGCCCCGGAGGAGGTACGGAGACGAAGAAGCAAGACCGCGCCTGTTTTAGATGCGCACCTCGGTCTCGCTTTGTTTTCTTCCTTTGGGACGGAGCCCGGACGGGGGTTCTCCCGCGCGTCCACGCGTCGTCCACGCGCGTCGCCCGATGTTTTCGCCCCCCCGCGTCACGTGCTGACTCGCCATCCCCCACGAACGCGCTCTCGCTCCTCAGGCCATCTTCGTGGGCGACGACGTGGAGGCCATCGTCAAGGAATCCATCGACGCGGTGCTGGCGAACGCGCCGTACAAGCACGCGTTCGTGGGCCAGTGGACGAACGACGTGGTGGAGACGTGCGTGAAGCGCCTGGCCGGCCTGAACAAGCCGTTCAAGTACGTCGTGACGTGCGTCATCATGCAGAGAAACGGCGCGGGCCTGCACACGGCGGCGTCGTGTTTCTGGGACAACGACACCGACGGGAGTCGCACGGTCCGGTGGGAGAACAAGAGCATGTACTGCGTCGTCACGGCTTTCGGTTTGGCGTTGTAAACGAAGAAAGATAACGCAGACCCGACCCTCGCTCTCCCAGTCGACACAGCGCGTCGCCGCCGCCGCGATGGCCACCGTGGGCGCGCCGCCGCTGAAGGTGACCATGAAGGCGGACCCGTCGTCGCTCGAGGGCTCCGCGGCGAAGAGACCCAGGGCGTCCGCGCCCTGGTTCGACGAGGGCTGGGTGCGTCAGTTCAAAGATCTCGCACCGAACCCCGTGCCGGTGGACCGAACGACGCTCCTGGAGCTGCGCGGCGCGGCGCCCCCCGCGGCGCCCCCCGTGGCGCTCGCCGAGGCCACCGCGCGCGCGCTGAAGCCGGTGCACACGCAGGATGACCACCTGGACGAGACAGAGCGCACGTTCAGGGATGACCTCGCCTCCTTTTTGAAATTCCGGTCCCGGCACGAGCTGTACAGCCCCATCTTCCTGGGCGTCCCGCTCCCGATGCGCAAGGTGTTCAAGAAGGTGCGCGCGATGGGCGGGTACCGCGCGGTGTGCGACAGCAAGCTCTGGATGCGCGTCTGCCGCGAGGCGGCGGGGGGCAAGGACCTGAGCGGGCAGACCAGCGCGTCGTTCGCGATGCGGCGCAACTACGAAAAAACCGGCATGCTGGAGTGGGAACAGACGCTGGACGGCACCAGCCTGGGCGGCGGCGCGGTCGCGATCGACCGGCCGATCGACCCGAACGCCGGTAAGACCTTCGTCCCCGTCGCGAGCGGAGAAATCGTGCCGACCGGAACACGCGTGCGCGTGCTGTGGAACGAGGAGAACGGCGAGAGCGCGTGGTACGGCGCGTCGGTGCGGGGGTTCGAAGAGGCGAGCGGAAAGCACCACGTCGCCTACGACGACGAAACCGAAGAGACCATCGACTTCGGCGAGGAGAAGGTGGAGAAGGCGGCGGAGGAGGAGTGACGAGACGACGAACGCGCGCGCGGCGCGTGCGGTGACTGTCGTGTCTGTAAAAAGAGCCTGTAACGACGCGTCGCGCTTTGCACTACGCGTTCGCGCTCGACGGCGGTGACGTCATATTTTCGGTGACCCATTTTTTTTTTTGCCTCGTCGTTCTCGACGTGCAGCCGGCGTCGTTCGCGTCTCGAGCCGCAGAAGGACCCGCGCGGCGAGGCGGCGAGGCGGCGTCGCGCGGCGCCTGCGTGAGGAGGGAGGCATGTCGCGGGCGATTCGCGCGGTCGCGCGGCACCGTGTCGCGTGTCGAGCGACGTTCGCGTCGCCGTTCCATCGCGGCGTCTCGTGGGAGACGTGGTCGTCTCGGAGGCGGTGGTCGACCGTCTCTTCTCCTCCCCCCGCGGACGTCCCCGTGGTGATCGTCGGCGGCGGCCCCGTGGGCCTGACGCTCTCCATCCTGCTGTCGCGCCTGGGCGTGGACTCGCAGCTGGTCGAGCGCCGAGCCGCGCCCACCGCGCACCCCCAGGCGCACTTCGTGAACACCCGCACGAGGGAGATTTTCCGCCCGATGCTCGGCCTCGACGACGCGGTGGCGCGCGCGCAGCCCCCGCTGGAGGACTGGAGGCACTTCATCTACTCCACGCGCATGCTGGGCGGTGTCGAGCTCGGCCGCGTGGACCACTTCGACGAGAAAGGCTCTGAGCGTGGCTCTGTTGAAATCTCGCCAACCTCCGTCGCGCACCTGTCGCAGCACCGCCTCGAGCCGATGCTCCTCGCGCGCGCGCTCGACGCGCACCCGCGGGGCGCCGCCGGGATCTCGCTGCGCACCGAGTGCGTCGGGTTCACGCAGGACGACGCCGGGGTCACCGCCGAGCTCGCTTCTTCATTCGACGATGATCGAGATGATGGTGAAGTCGACGTTGAAGTCGTTCGTTCGCCGTTCACGCAAAAAAAAAAAACGTCGTCGCTTCGCGGCGCGTTCCTGGTGGCGGCGGACGGCGCCGGCGGAGGCGCGCGCGCGCGGCTGGGCGTCTCCGTGACCGGCTCGCCCGCCATGCAGCACCTCGTGAACGTGCACTTCACGTCCCCGAAGCTCGCGGACGCGCTGCGCGCCGCCGGCCGAGCCGCTATGCTGTATTTCGTGTTCAACCCGGACGTCGTCGCGGTGGTGGTGGCGCACGACGTGACCGAAGGCGGCGGCGGCGACTTCGTCGCGCAGATTCCGTTTTTCCCGCCGACGCAGAGTTTGGCGGAGGATTTCGGCGCGTCGAGGTGCGCGGCGTTGGTGCGGCGCGCGATCGGGGACGACGTGGACGTGGACGACGTCTCGATACGGAGCGTGCGCGCCTGGACCATGGGCGCGACGGTGGCGGACCGCTTCGCGGAGGGGCGCGTCTTCCTGGCGGGCGACGCCGCGCACGCGTTCCCCCCCGCCGGCGGGTTCGGCATGAACACGGGCGTGCAGGACGCGCACAACCTGGCCTGGAAGCTGGCGGCGGCGGCGTTGGGTCGCGGCGGCGCGTTTCCAGACGTCGCGAAGCTCGCGGCGAGCTACGACGCCGAGCGACGACCGGTGGCGATCGGGAACGCGCGCGTCTCCGTGCGCAACTTCAAGCAGGTTTTGCGCGTCCCGTCGGCCATCGGGCTCGAGCCCGCCGCCGCCGACGCGCTGCGGGTCGGCGTCGAAACGACGGAGGCGCTCGTAGCGTCGGCGACGGAGGCGTTGCTGAGCCCTTTGATGCGCCCTTTCGGCGTTTCTTCATCGAGCGGGTCCCTCGACGCGGCGAAGTCGGCTTCGCGCGACGCCGCCAGGCGCGCGCTCGCCGCCGGCCTCGCGCTGGGGCGCGCGCAGTGCGGCGCGCTGCTGGAGACGGACAACGCCGTGGGGAACGCGCGGCGCGCGGCGGTGGCGCGTCTGTGCGGCGCCGCGGACGGGACGCTCCGGCTGCGGTTCCCCGCGGAGGACTTGGGGTTTGTGTACGGTACGAGTGAAGACGGCGGTAGTGAACCGCCGCGGTTCGCGAACCGCGAAGAAGTGGAGTCCGCCGGGATCGTCGGCGACGCCGCGCGCGTCGTGCCGCCGGGGACGCTCGCGCTGGGCGCTCGGCTTCCGCACGCGCGCCTGCGTTTGAAAAACGTGGCGGGCCTGGAGAACGCGGACGCGTCCACGCTGGACCTGGTGGAGTGCGTCGTCGCGGACGCGTTCGTGAGCGCGCGCGCGTCGGGTTCGTCACGAACAGCTTCGAGAAGCTTCGGAGACACGACCGATCGCGCGCCGACCTTCGCGGTGCTCGTCTCGGCGAGCGCCGAGAGGTACGACCGCGAGTCGCTCGCGGCGCTCGTCGCGTGGGCGGACGCCGTCGCGGCGGCGTGCCCCGCGGGCGCGCGTCTGCGCCTGGCGCTCATCGGGACGGAGGCGGAGGCGACAGCGGCGGTGGCGAACGGCGCGAACGCGTTCGCCGAGGTTTCCGACGTCGTCAGCCTCCGCGTCGCGGCGGTCGACCGCGACGGCGCGTGGGCGCGCGCGGCGGGCGCGAACGCGGTGCTGGCGCGGCCGGACGGGCACGGCGCGGGGATCGGGGCGGGGGGGGGGGGGACGGCGGACGTCGACCGCGCGTTGCGTCGCGCGCTGGGGCGCGACGCACCGACGTGACCGGCGGGACGGTATCTCCATTTTTAGCACACCGTAGCTCTTTATAACGTTCGCCAAAAAACGCTATTTGCAGAAATTAACGACTGTGCGATCATGTACACAATCCGAGAATTCAATTTGTTCTCCTGGGACTTGCCGACAGGTGGGGCTTCGTCAGAGTTGGACGCGCGAGGCGATTGGTCGGCGCGATGGCGTCTCCCCCGGCGTCGGGGGCGTCCCCGCCGAGCCTGGTGATCGATCTTAAGACCGGTTCGAACATCAGGGTACGTCGATGCGCCCGCCTCCCCGCCCTCCGCGTCCACGTGAGTCGACGCGTCCGAGACTGACCCTCGCATTCCCCCCGCCGTCCTCCCGTGCCCCGCACGCCTCTCGCAGACCTGCGCGTTCCGCGTCCCCCGCCTGGTCGCCGCGGTGGAGGTGGGCGACGCGCGCTTCGTGAGCGACGCGCGGTCCATGACGTCCAACCCGCGCTGGATGCAGCGAGCGGAGCTGGTCCTGGCGGGCGAGGACGTGGACGAGCAGGTGGCGCGGGTCAGCGTGTGGAACAAACGAACCTCCAACAGGAAAAGCGGCGAAAACGTTAAACCGATGACGTGTCTCGGCGCGGCGGTGTTTCCGCTCGCGCGGCTCGAGGCGTTCCGGCCCACCGCGCTGGACCTCGCGCTGGAGGGGGGCACGCGCGACGGCGCGCGCGTCGCGATCGTACTCGAGCTGCGGGACGCGGGCAGGGAAACCCGGCGCGCGCGCGAGAAAACGAAAAGAGCCGAAGCGACGCGGGCGCGCCGCGCGTCGGCGGCGACCCCGACTCTAATTACTCATACGCGCGCGCGCCCGATGCGCGAGGCGGACGCGCTCGCGCACGCCCCGGGAGACTTTCGGGAGACTTCTTCCGGGACACACGTTGTCTCTTTAACGGCAAACGACGAACGTCACACGTCACGCGCGGAAGAAGAGGCGGCGAAATCGCCGCCGCTTGAAAAAAAAGAAACCGAACGGACGCCGCGCGAAGAAACGCGCGAGCGGATGAGTTCCGCGGATGAGGCTCGCGAAAAAAACGCTTTCGCGCCCGCGCCGTTGAAAGACGGCGAACGCGATGTCTCAGCTTCGAATCGGTGTGTGGATTCGAATCACACACCGCGTGAAGTACTCACTTCACGCGGTGGATCCCACGCGGACTCGCCCCCGCCTTCCTCGCCGGCTTCGGCGCCGCGTCGCCGCGCGCCGGAGGTGAGCTTCTTCGGGATGACCACGCCGCCGCCGCGCGTTTCGCGTACTACTCGCGCGTCGCCCGCCGCGCGTTTCGCGAATGAGCGCGTCACCGTCTCTGCCGAAGACTCGGAGCCGCTTCGAAGCGATTCGAAGCGAACCTGTTTTCCGACCGGGCCTATCACGCCCGCCGTCGGCGGCGAGGCGGTGGCGAGCGACGTCGTTCCGACGACGCGGTTAAACCGGGGAAAAGCAGAAGACGCGCGCGTCGACTCGGCCGAGGCGGAGACCCAAACGGAAGAACCCGAACGAGAAGGAAAAAACGATCCGAGCGCGGATCCGACGCGAACGCCACTCGTTGGCGAGACGTCGCGAGACGTCGAGACGCCGTTCGTATCGCGAAACGAACGGGACGATTTCGGACCGACCGACCGCGCGTCGCCCGGAGCTCCGCCGCGCCCCGTCGCGTCGTACGGCGAGCGGTCCGCCGCGCCGGTCCCGCCGCCGCGCCGCGCGTCTCCGTTCGGGTCCGGACCAAATACCCATAGGGGCTCACCCGCGCGCCCGCCGCTCCGCCCGCGTCTCGATAGGCCCGGTCCCGAAAGGGAAGGTTCGCTTCTTCGTCCCCGTTTTCCTTCCCCGCCGGTTCCCCGGTTCCCGGCGGGGAAGGAAAACGGCCGAGGCGCGAAAGACGCGTTTTCACTTAAAAAAAAAAACGTCGAGAACGCGCGTCGGGCGTTTCCCCCGGACGACGCCGCGGTGGCGGCGGCGACGACGCGCGCCGTCGTGGCGGTGGAGCTGGACGAAGCGCGGCGGCTGGGCCGAAGGTTGGCGCGCGCTGAGGCGGCGCTGGACGCGTTTTAACTGGTTTTAACGCCCGGTTTTTCATCTATGATATTTTTTAAAAAACGCGGAGTCCGTCGCGTACGTCTCACACCTTTTTGACAATCTGCACGACGTCCTCGTCTTCGAGGACGTGCTCCTTCCCCACGCGCTGCGGCCTGTGCTTCGCCGAGACCCCCCAGACGAGCGCCGTCTTGAAGTTCTTGATGATGCCTTTGTGCAGCCGGTTGCAGAAGTCCTCCACCGTGCAGTGCTTCCGCGGGAGGATGATCGGGTCGTCGTAGTCGGGCGTGACCCCGCGCGGCTTGGTGTACACGCGGACCATGTCCAGGTAGTCCCACACCGTCTCCAGCAAACCGTCCAGGTTCCACTCCTTGTGCGCCGAGACGGGGACGTAGTGCTTCATCTTGTCCAGCAGATTCAGCTCCTCCACCGTGATCTGGTCCACCTTGTTGATCGCGTACACCGCGGGGATGTACACGCGCGAGCCCTCGATGACGTCGATCAGATCTTCATCCGTCGCGTCCTCGTGCAGCTTGACGTCGGCGTTGACGACGCCGTACTCCTTCAAGACGCGCGCCACGGTTTCCTCGTCCAGAAACGTCGTGTCGCCGTTGGTGTTCGGGGTGAACGCCACGCCTCCGCGGTCCTTCTTCTTGAACGTGATCTTCGGCGGCTCTTTGTTCAGGCGGATGCCCATCCCGAACAGCTCGTGCTCGATGAGCTTCTTGTGCGTCAAAGGTTTGAGCGCGTCGAGGGTGATGACGATGAGCGAACACGTGCGCGCCGTCGAGATCACCTGCCGGCCGCGGCCCTTCCCGTCCTTCGCGCCCTCGATGATCCCGGGCAGATCCAGCAGCTGAATCTTCGCGCCGCGGTACTTGATCACGCCCGGAATGCACGTCAGCGTCGTGAACTCGTACGCCGCAACCTCGGAGAAGGTTCCGGTGAGCTTGTTCAGGAGCGTCGACTTGCCCACAGACGGGAAACCCACCAAACCGACCCGGCAGTCGCCCGTCTTGGTCACGTCGAATCCCTCCCCTTTGGGGCCGGACTTGCCGCTCGGCTCGATCAGGTCGCGTCTGAGCTTCGCCAGCTTCGCCTTGAGCGACCCGAGGTGCGCGGCGGTGGCCTTGTTCTTCTGCGTGCGGCTCATCTCCAGCTCGATCGAGGCGATCTTCTCCATGATGTCCGACATGGCGAAAAATGCGCACTACGGACGCGCGTGTCACGTCGCGCTCCGCGAGCGCAGATGAAGCGAGCCCGTCGTCGGCGCGCTGTGACCACGAGACTGGAAGGCTCCGACCTCTCGAGCGAACGCGGCGTGCGTCGCCCGTGCTTCTGCTGCGCGCTTCCTCGCGAGACCCTCGGCGGACGGCGCTCGTGAGCGCTCGCGTGCTGTGCGGCGGGCGCGAGTGTGCGGTCGAAGCGCCGAGTCGTGGCTTTTGTGGCGCCTCCGCCGCCAAAACGCCGGAGATTGCTCCTCCCGAAAAGCGCCGCTCGTGGGACCACATACTGGTATCGGCCTCGACTACGTGATATATTGACTGGCGAATCCGGGGTTCGATAGACCAAGAACGTAGCGGACGTTCGAAACGCCCGCCATACTCGATCCTTATAGCGTTATTGGACTCGCCTCGCCGGCCATCCTCGCGGGCGCGGCGACCGCCCGGCGCGGGGATGCGTCTCGGCGGGGAGACGCCCGCGCCGGTGTCCCTCGCGTCCGAGGCGCGCGCGGGAAACCCCGGGACGAGCGACGCAGACGCGCTCGCGCTTCGAGATCGGCATGTCGCGCCCCTGGATCCACCCGTCGCGGCGGCGACGTGCGTGGGGGCCACGAGGGGAGACGGACTGCCCCCCCTCGGCGGATGGCCGGACGTGCTCTTCGCCGCCCTGGCGCAGGCTGCTGCCATGAGCGGCTTCGGCGTGGTGGTCGCCGCGCTGGCCATCGCCGCGGAGCGCGTCACGGGGAGCGGGGCGCTGGGCACCTTCGCGCTTGCGCTCGAGTTTTTCGCCAGGGCGTGCGCGGCGGTCCCCGCGGCGCGCGCGGCGGCTCGGCGCGGGCGCAGAGCGGTGTTGCTTCTCGGCGCGGCGTGCGGCGTCGTCGGGTCCCTTCTCGTCGCGCTCGATATGTTTTTAAAGTCGTACGTTTTAGGTGTCGTCGGCGTCTTCGGCGTCGGCGTCGCGAACGGCGTCGCGCAGCAGGCGCGTTTCGTCGCCGCCGACGCCGTCGCCGTCTCCGACAAACGACGCGCGCTCTCCGTCTGCGTCGCGGGCGGCGCGGTGGCGGCGTTCGCGGGACCCGAGCTCGCGAAAGCCTCAAGGATGTGGCTCCCTGATTTAGAATACGGCGGGTGTTTCGTGGCGATGGCGCTGTGCTACGCGTCATTCGGCGTCTGCGCCGCCGGGATTACGCGAACGGTCGCGGAGGTGCCGGAGGATTCGGTTCATCACGTCTCGAATTACAAGTATTTTTTCCATCTCGAGACGTTCAACAAGAGCGCCTCCGCGAACGCGCGCAAGGGCACGGCGTGCGTCGCGATCGCGTGGCCTCTGATGTTCCTGGTTATGTCCGCCGCGCCGCTGGCGATGATGGGCGCGAAGGAAGGCGGACACGGCTTCGACGAAACCGCCGACGCGATCCAGGCGCACCTCCTGGCGATGTTCGCGCCCGGCGCGCTGGGCACTACTGGCGATTTAGTCAGGAGATTTGGTCCGGATTTCGTCGCGCACGTCGGGTGCGGTTTGTTCATCGCCTGCGCGGTCTTCTCGAACGCGTTCGTTCCCGTCACCGCCGCCGACGACGTGGGCGGAGGCGGACGCGTTCCGTACTGGGCGTTCCGCGACGGGCTCGTCGTGTTGGGGTTGGCGTGGCACTTGGTGTTCGTGGCGGGAAGCGCCATGCTGAGCGACGAATCCGTCAACACGCAAGGCGCGTGCGAGTCGCTGGCGTTCGCGCTCGTCGCGGTGTGCGCGGGCACGAGCGGCGCGATCCTCCAGCGAGTGGGCTGGCGCGCGCTGAACGCGTTCGCGGCGGCGAGCGCCGCGCTGTCGCTGTACCTCCTTCGCGAACGGTTTCTGTTGGCCGAAAAGACGCGAAAAGACGCCGACGTCGCTCGCGACCCCGGTACGGTCGCGAGCGCCGCGTAACGGTATGAGCATAGCGCGTACGACGGGCGCGAGACGCCGACGCGCGATCCAATCATAGTCACATACATAGTTTATTTTTACCAAAATAGAATACTACAATATCGCCGCGGCTTTGCTCCCGACGTGCGTCCCGAGGTGCTGGTCGTTGTACGCGCGCCGCTTCGCGTCTTCCTTGGCGAGTTTCTTCTTCGCCGCGTGGTGCGCGATGAGGTTCGTCGGCGACGCGGAATCCAAGTCGCGCCGCCGGGAGCCGTCGGTCGGGTCCCCCGCCGATCCGGCGCCGCGGTCGTCGTCGGCGGAACCGAATTTTGCCGACTGGATACCTTCGGTATCGGCCGCGTCTTCGGCCGCGTCTCCGAGACGCGGCTCTCCTCGATGTGGCTGCTCTCCGCTTCTCTCACCGCTTCTCTCACCCTGGCTCCCGCTCGAGCCGAACGACCACGCGCTCGGGTTGACGAAGGACGCGGTGGACCACGTCTTGGCGGCGCCGCCGCCGGGCATCGTCCTGTCCTCGCCGGCGCCGCGCCACAGCTTCCCGTCCGCCTTCCCCCCGAGCGCGTCCTCGTCCACGGGTTCCTCGTCCCCGAGCACGCCGCGCGAGAACTTGACGCGCTCCTTGAAGACGTGCACCGCGGGCGCGATCTCGTACGGGTCGTCCGCGTCGGGCTTCCCCCCCAGCTCCTCGCGCCAGTAGTGCACGAGCGAGCCCGTGCTGAACAGCAGGTTGCTGGTTTTGGCGAAATTCCTCAGCACGTACGCGAGCAGCGCGGCGATCCACACCACGGCGTCCCAGCCGATGTACTCCAGCGACACCGCGGCGATCGCGAGCATGACGAATGCCGCGCCGCGCCGGAACGCCTGCTGGCACTTGAACGTCGCCAGGTACCCCTGTCCGCGCGCGAACATGCGGAACACGTCCGCTTCGCGCGCGGTTTCGTTCAGGGCGTTGACGAACGCCATCGCGAGGATGATGCTGTAGAAGTGCATGACGATCGCGGCGAGCAACGCGTACACCGCGACTCTGCGCGCCACCTGGCACTGCACGCTCGCCGCCTCGGTGTCGAACTCGCGATCGGCGCACTGCATCGCGTCCGGCGGCGACATCACGGCTTGGATCGTGCACGACAAGAAGAGCGCCGAGTAGATGGCGTAGTTTTCAACCTTCGCGCGCAGGCGTCCAGAAACCTCGGGGACGCCGTGCATCATCAGCAGCGCGGCCCAGCAGCTGGGGTGCTTGCGGTAGCTCAGCACCCACTTATCCACGGTGTGCAGCCCGGAGCACTGCAACCAGGCGCTCAGCTTGTCCTCCAGCTCGTCCAAATCCTCGGGGGGCATGTCGTGCGACGCGGAGATCTCAACCGGGTCCGCCGCCGCCGGTTTCACCCCGTGCGCCGTCGCCTCGACGCGCTCTTCGGGTCTCCTCTCCTCGGCGCCTTTCTCGCCGCGCGCCTGCTCGAGCTCACTCAGGCGCAGGCCGCGGCTGCTCACCTTCGCCATCACCGCGAGCTGGCGCATGACCGAGCGGCTGCGCAGCTGGCGCCAGTAATCCTTCGCGCCGTCCTCGCGCTCGAGCGCGCGCGCGGACGACGCGCCGGCGAGGAGGGAGGAGGTCGCCGCGTCGCCGCGAAGCGTCGGACGCGCAGTTCGCGTCTGCACCGTGACGTCCTCCGCGTCGACGCCCAGACCGCCGGACGCGTCGCTTTGGGGGAGCGCCTTCTCCTCCGCCGGCGGCTCGGTCGTGAACGGCGCGTCGTTCGCGTGCTGTGCGCCGTCCTCGGACGACATGTCCTGGAGTGGGTCTTCGGGGGACGCGCCGGTCCCGCCCGGTCGACCGTACGCGCCCGCGCTCGCGGCTCGAGGCTTCGCGCCGGCACGCGAGCTGCGCATCGCGGGGAGGGGGCTCGCGTCTCGGTGGGAGGGCGCGTGCGTCTTCGAGTCTGCTGCGAGCGCGTCGTTGTTAACAAAACTATGACGTTATCACGCCTCGCGCCTCGATCGAGACTCGCGCCCGTCACAGCTCTCCCTTGACCGCGCGGGTCATCCGCCCCACCTCGCGCCCGACCGCGCGCACGCCCTCCCACCCGTTCACCAGGTGCATCACCCAGCAGCACGCCGCGACCGCGCTGATGTGCCACGCGGTGTGCCAGGCGACGTACCGCGGCCAGTCCCCGCGCGCGATGGCGTTCTTGCTGTTGTACAGGCAGAAGAGCGGCGGCACCGCGATGGCGCAGTGTTTCGGCGAGAGCGCGGCGTGCGCGTACCACAGCATGAACACGGTCATCCCGCTGGACATCCAGCGGTCCAGCCCGTGCCACACGCTGTCCCTCCCCGTGCGCACGTAGTCGGACATCACCGAGAGCACCGCCTGCGCGACGAACGCGCACAGCATCACCGTCGTCGCGCCGTCCGCCTCCTTGAACGCCACCAAACCGGGAAGCGCGAACAACGCGCCGCTGCACCCCGCGGCGACGCTCCGCTTCACGCCCCAGGGCATGCACGTCCTCCCGAAGTTGGAGGTCATGTTGCGCAGGTGCGTCGTGACCGTCTTCGCGAAACCCATCTCGCGGCGCACACCGCGCCGGGCGGAGTGAAAGCCGCGCTCGGGTCGAC
>Ga0181561_10003449_pt1 | contig 13858 bp, 8 predicted proteins | sample 011ome_19_FD_133760 | JGI IMG/M metagenome (GOLD analysis project Ga0181561, IMG submission 133760) | Coastal salt marsh microbial communities from the Groves Creek Marsh, Skidaway Island, Georgia - 011510BT metaG (megahit assembly) | ecosystem: Environmental > Aquatic > Marine > Intertidal zone...
CGCGCGCGCGGAGCACGACGAGCTGAAATTCAAGACGGACGACGCCGTGCGACGAGAGCACGGCGGAGGCGCGAAATCGCCCGAAGAGTTGATCGAACTCGTCATGGACATGACGAACCCGGGGCGGTGGTACCCCACCGCGCGGACGATCAAACGCAACGTGCACCTCCACGTCGGTCCGACGAACAGCGGGAAGACGTGGAACGCGCTGCAGAGGCTGAAGGAGGCGGAGAGCGGCGTGTACTGCTCGCCGTTGCGTTTGCTCGCGTGGGAAGTCGCGGAGGGTCTGAACAAAAAAGACAACCTCCCGTGCGACCTCGTGACCGGGCAGGAGAAGTCGAGGGCGCAGAACGCGCGGCACGTCGCGTGCACGGTCGAGATGGCGGACGTGCACAAGATGCGCGAGATTGGCGTCATCGACGAAGGGCACTTGATGGGCGATGCTCACCGCGGGTACGCGTTCACGAGGGCGCTCATCGGGTTACCCGTGAAGGAGCTGCACGTCTGCGGCGACCCCGCGATGGTGCCGCTCGTGGAGAAAATCGTCGCCGAGCTCGGTGACACGCTCACGATCAACCGTTACGATCGGCTTCAAGAGCTGAACGTGATAGAGACGCCGTTGAAGAGCTTGAAGGACGTCGAAGCCGGGGACTGCTTGGTCGCGTTTTCGCGCAAAGCCGTGCATCAGTTGAAGGATCAGGTTGAACGCGAAGCGGGGAAACGCGCGTGCATCATCTACGGCTCGCTCCCGCCCGAGGCGCGCTCGAAGCAAGCGGAACTCTTCAACAACCGCGAGGAGAGCGGGTACGACGTGTTGATCGCCTCGGACGCGATCGGGATGGGTCTGAACCTGAGCATCCGACGCGTGATCTTCGCGTCGATGCGGAAATTCGACGGCGAATTCTTACGCAACCTCGAGCCGCCGGAGGTGAAGCAGATCGCGGGCAGGGCGGGCAGGTACGGCAAGGGCAGCACCGAAGGCGGCGCGACGACGATGAGCGCGGACACGCTGCCGTTGATGAAAGCCGCGCTGGCGGCGCCCGTCGTGGACTTGACGCGCTGCTCCATCGCGCCGACGCTGGATCAGATCGCGTTGTATTGCGAGGCGAAGCCGGACGCCGGCTTGGTCGCCGCGCTGTCCGCGTTCACGAGCGACGCGAAGACGTCGCCGCATTATTTCATGAACGCCGCGGAGCAGATGACCGACGCCGCGAAGCTCGTCGCGCACTTGCCGCTGTCCTTGGAAGACCACTGGATGTTCGCGGTCGCGCCCGTGAGCGTGGCGGATCCGTCGTCCCCGAGCGCGAGGGCCCTCGTGACTTTCGCCGAGGCGTTCGTCAAACGCGGTCGCGTGTCCGTTCGGATCATCGACTCGCCGCCCATGCGCGCGCCCGCGACGCTCGCGGAACTCGACGTGCACGAGCAGTCGCACGCGGCGTACGATTTATACCTCTGGTTTTCGTTGCGGTGCCCCGAGGTGTTCCCGGAGCGCGACCTCGCGCAGGCGATGCGGCAGATGTGCGCGGCGGCGATCGACGAACACTTGCGCGGCGGCGACGTCGACGTCGCGAGGCCGGGGAAGGATGGCCCGAGCGCCGGGTTGAGCGTGTTCAACTCTAGGCTCGGCAAGCGGCTGAACGCGACGATCGCGGCGGTGCAGAGAGAGGAGGAGAAGCTCGAGGAGGCGGGGTTCGGCGAGGACGACGACGAGGATGGGATTTTTTCATCCGTGTCGTTCGACGCGCCGTCGCAGTTTACCGCCGGCGCCGCGTTGAAGTCGTCGTCGTCGTCGTCGCACGGAGGGCACGGGAGCGGGAAAGGGAAGCGATCCAAGTTGAAGAGAGACGCGCGCGGGAAGTGGACGAGGGTGTGCGACAACGGAGGAGGAGGGGCGGCGAAGAAGAAAGCCGCGGCGGCGGGGAAACTAAACGGCGGCGGCGGGAGGCAGTCGAGCAAATCGGCGGCGACGCCCGCGGAGCTGAGCACGCGGCAACTCCTCGCGGAGCTCGCGAGGCGGGGGATCAAGGGTATGAAGGAGTGAAGTTATTCCTGAGAGTGGGGAAGCATACACTACAACTAGGCTATATTACACTAGGGCTACTAGGAGTCGTAGGAGATCGAACGAAGGTGAAACTCACCCTGACACCGCGCTGCGCGTCTCGGAGCCGCCATCTCGTTTCGCATCACAACGAGAGACGCACCTCGCTTCGCGGTGTCGTCGTCGAAGCTTCTTCCCTCCGCGCGATGAGCGCCGCCGCGGGCGTCGTCGCGGCGATCGCGAGCGGCCTCGCGAACGGGAGCTGGAACGTCCCGACGAAGTCCCAGGCGCCGCGCTGTCTTCACGCCGGCGAGGTCTGGAAGTGGGAGAACATCTGGTTCCTCTTCAACGCGATGTTGCCGTTCATCAACACCGCGTTCGTCGTCGCCGTCGTCGGCGCGGAGACGCTCGGGACGATATACGGCAACGCGGAGAGCAGCGAGCTGTGGGCGATATGCGCGAGTTCGCTCCTGTGGGGCTTCGGCGGCGTCGGGTTCGGGCAGGCGGTGAAGCGATGCGGGATCGCGTTGGGCACGAGCATCTGCATGGCGGTCATCATCGCGTTAGGCACGGCGCTGCCCGCGATCGTGGAAGCGGAGAACCTGACGACCGCGCAGGCGGTCGGGACGAGCGTCGGCGCGTCGTTAGGCATCGTCGGCTTCGCGCTCGGGGCGAAAGCGGGATTGATACGCGACGCCGGCGCCGCCGCGGAGGCCGAGGCCGAGGCGGAGGCGAAGGCGAAGATTCTTAGCGTCGAAGACGTCGAAGACGCCGCGGCGGCGGCCGCGCCCGCGCCCGCGGGAGCGGCGAACGACGGCGTCTCCATCTCCGAAGTTGGCGTCCACGCCGGCGGCGAGATGCAGGTAACGTCGGGCGCGGCGACGACGACGGCCGACGCGGCGGCGACGCGACGGAGGATCTTCGCGGCGGACATCGCGTGGTGCCTTCTCGGCGGCGTGCTATCCAGCATGCTTCAGTTCGCGTTCGTCTTCGGCGGCGGTCTGGTCGACGTCGCCAGGGACGCGGGGGTTTCTAAAGTCGCCGCCGCGATGCCCATATGGCTCTTGTGCTTCTTAGGGAACGCGTTCGGGCACCTCGCGTACAGCTGCGCGGAGCTCACCTCTAACGACGCGTGGGGGCTCTTCGCGAGCGCCGACCGAAAGACGACGGCGAAGTCGAGCGCGCTGTGCGTCGCGATGGCGGTGGGGATGCCGTTCCACATCCACACGTACGGCATCGCCGCGGTGTTGATGGGCGACGCCGGCGCCGTGTTCGCGTGGCCGGTGGTGATGTCGAGCACCGTGTTTACCGCGCAGCTGTGGAGCGTTTTTTTGCGGGAGTGGGACGGCGCGCCGCGCGAGGCGATTCGATGCAACGCGGCGTCGTTGGTCGTCCTCGTGTCGAGCGTCCTCGTCGTGAGCGTGTGCTCGTTTTATTAGATAGGAAATACGTGTTTATTTAGACTAGTCTGAGGAGGTGTACCGTTGAGCGAAGCGTAGGCGTCGATCGCGGCGCGGCTGGCACATTTTTCGGCGTGTTTGGTCGGTCGACCAGACACCGCACTCTGCGAACGAAAGGCGCCCGCTCGCGCTCCTTAACGAGACTGGGCGGGCCGCGCTCGGGTCACTGTCGGCGTCGCGCCCGCGCACGGACACGCCGCGCGAGTCGCCGCGAACGACGCGACCATGGCGGCCATGCAGTACAACTTCAAGAAGATAACACACGTGCGTCCCCGCGCGACTCGCCGCGCGCGCGTCGCGTCGCCTCGCCTCGCCTCGCGCGCCGCCCGCGAAATTTGCGGCCGTCTTTCGGCGGCGGCGGCGTTTCCGCCAACCGTCCGTTTCGTTCGCTGACCTCCGCTTCCCTCCGCCGCACCCTCCTCAGGTCCCGACCGCGAAAGACTTCATCGACGTCGTTTTATCGCGCACGCAGAGGCAAACCCCCACGGTCGTCCACCGCGGGTACGCGATAACGCGGATCCGCGCCTTCTACATGCGAAAAGTGAAATTCACGCAGACGTCGTGGAACGAAAAGCTGACGCGCATCTTGGAAGACTTCCCGCGCGTGGACGACATCCACCCCTTCTACAGCGACCTCCTCAACGTCCTGTACGACAAGGACCACTACAAGCTCGCGCTCGGGCAGTTGAACACGGCGAAGAACATCATCGACAAGATCGCGAAAGACTACGTCAAGCTACTCAAGTACGGCGACTCTCTGTACCGGTGTAAGCAGCTCAAACGCGCCGCGCTCGGGCGCATGTGCACGATCATGAAGAAGCACGCGGCGTCGTTGGCGTACTTGGAGCAGGTGAGGCAGCACATGTCGCGCCTGCCGTCGATAGACCCGAACACGCGGACGATCTTGGTGTGCGGCTATCCGAACGTCGGGAAGAGCTCGTTCATGAACAAAGTCACGCGCGCGGACGTGGAAGTGCAGCCGTACGCGTTCACGACCAAGTCCATCTACGTCGGGCACACGGACTACAAGTACTTGCGGTGGCAGGTGCTGGACACGCCGGGTATTCTCGACCGACCGCTGGAGGAGCGGAACACGATCGAGATGCAGTCGATCACCGCGATGGCGCACTTACGCGCGGTGGTGTTATACATCGTCGACGCGAGCGAGCAGTGCGGGTTCACGATCAAGCAGCAGGCGGACCTGTTCCACTCGATCAAGCCGCTCTTCTCGAACAAGCCGCTGGTGATCGCGATCAACAAGGTGGATCAACGTCGGTTGGAGGATTTGAAACCGGAAGACGCGGCGCTCGTCGAAGGCATGCGCGCGGCGACGCGAGGCCCCGCGGCGTTGCAGCTCGGCGACGACGAAGAGCTCCCGTGCATGTCCACGCTGAGCGAAGAGGGCGTCATGGACGTGAAGCGCGTGTGCTGCGATAAGCTCCTCGCCGCGCGAGTGGAGCAGAAGCTCGCGTCGCGCAGAGCCGGGGAGGTTCTCAACCGTCTGCACGTCGCGATGCCGAAGCCGCGCGACTCGAGGTCGCGCCCGGTGGTGATACCGCACAGCGTCGCGATCAACCGCGCGAAGAAGGCGTCGGGCGAGTTGCCGCCGATGATCACCGAGAAGATGCTCCAGGAGGAGAACGGCGGCGCCGGGGTGTACAGCGCGGATCTTCGTAAAAACTACCTCCTGGACGACGACGACTGGAAATACGACATCGTTCCGGAGATTTACAACGGGAAGAACGTCAGCGACTTCATCGACCCGGAGATCGAAGAGAAGCTCGCGGAGCTCGAGCGCGAGGAGGAAGAGCTCGAGGCGGCGTGGGAGCGGGAGAAGGCGGAGGAGGAGATGGAGGCGGAGAGCGACATGGACGAGGACGACAAGGAGCTCCTGAAGCAACTGAGAAGCAAGAAGGCGACGATGATCGCGGAGCACCGAAGGAAAAAGTCCGCGGGCAACAACGCGGCCAACATGCCGAGGACCGCGGACCCGGAAAGGCGCGCGACGACGACGCGGATGAAGCAATCGCTCGGCGAGATGGGCATCGACGCCAGCCTCGCGGTGAAACGCGCGCGAGAGCGGAGCGCGTCCCGCGTCGGAAGAAAGCGCGAGCGGTCGACGGCGGCGATGGACGACGCGGAGGACATGGACGCGGAAGATGGGGAAGGCGAGAAGAAGCGCGCGCACAGCAGCAAGTCGCGCAGCGTCTCCGTCGCGCGGCGGACGGCGCGCGCGGACAAGTCGCCGGGGAGCGGGTTGCGGAACGACGACGAGAGGATGCGCGCGCAAAAGCTGGCGGACAAGGCGCAGAGGAAGGCGAACAAACGCGCGAAGATTGGCGAGGCGGACCGCCAGATCATCACGAAGATGCCGAAGCATCTGTTCAGCGGGAAGAGAGGGATCGGGAAGACGGACCGCCGGTAGACGAGGCGGGCGAACGACCCGACCGCGACGACGAGGTTACGCGTAAGGTTAGTAATGTTTGTAAGAGGAGAACGAGAAGAGCTCTCAGTCATCAAACAGAAAGAACGCGACGACGTCGACATCGCGTCACTCGCGCCTCGCGCGGTCCCGTCCCGTCCGCCCGCGCGGGATGGCCGGCCGCGGGCGTCCGCCGCCGGCGGCGTTCGCGGTGCCGACGATCGACGTCTCCGCGTTCGAGGGCGCCGACGCGACCGCGTCGGACGACGTCGTGCGTCGCGTCAAGGAGGCGTGCGAGCGCGTCGGTTTCTTCGTCGTGATAAACCACGGCGTGTCCGACGCGCGCGCGCGCGACGCGATGGCCGCCGCGCGCGGGTTCTTCGCGCGCCCGCTCGAGGAGAAGATGAAGATCGCGAGCCTGAAGAAAGGGTACATCCCCGTCGGCGGGTGCGACAACGCGGTCAGGCCGACCAACATGCACGAGAAGTACAGCTGCTCGCGCGTCGACGGCGTGGATGCTGTCTCGGGTCCGTACTACGACGCCTCCGCGTCGCCGGACGCGGCGTTGTACTTTGGCGAACAGAATCGCTGGCCGGAGTCCCCGAGCGGGTTTCGCGAGGCGTGGGAGGAGTACTACCGCGCGATGGAGACCCTCGCGTCGCGGCTGATGCGAATGTTCGCGCTGGCGCTGGGCGCGGACGCGCATCACTTCGAGACGAGGATCGACAAACACGTCACGAACCTCGTCGCGTTACGATATCCTCCCCTCGACCTCGACCTCGACGCGCGCGCGGACGCGGACGCGGACGAGGGCCCTGATGAGACGATCGTCGAGCGCGTGAAGCCGCACACGGACCCGACGACGCTGACGATCCTCGCGTTCGAAACGGGCGAGGCGGGGGGGTTACAGGTGCTTCCGGACCGTCGCAGCGACGGCGGCGACGCGTCCGGGTCCGACGCCGGCGCCGAGGTTGACGAGTGGATCGACGTCCCGAGCGTCGCCGGCGGTTTGCTCGTCAACCTCGGCGACGTCATGCGGTTCTGGACGAACGACGCGTGGAAATCGACGCGGCACCGCGTCGTCGCGCGACGCGAAACATTAGCGCTCGACCGCCTGTCGTTGATCTTCTTCCACATGCCCAACTACGACGCGGTCGTGGACGCGGGAGACTTCGGCGCCGCGGTGGTGAACGACGCGCGGCCGCGGAAGTACCCGGCGTTCAAGTCCGGCGAGCGAAGTCACTTTAATCAGCTGATGCGGGACGAGGAGGGGTTGCCGGACCGGCAGACGCTGAAGGAGGGGACGAACGCCCGAGGCGACTAGCGTAGCGCGGATGTGTAGAGTACTGTACTTTACAACCAGGCTGTCGGCGGCGCTTCGCGTCTCTCCGCCGTCCCTCCCAACTCGCTTCCGACGCCCCGGTCGCCGTTTACTTCCTGTTCGGGTTCGCTTTCTTGATGTAATCGCCCAAGAATTCGAAAGGATCCGCCGGGCGCGCCTTCACGAGCTCTCGCAACCCTTGCCTCAACACCGGCACGACGGTCTCGTCGAGGTACTGACGCACCGGCGGTCCTTTCCTCGCGGGAACCGCCGCGGCGGCGACGGGCGCCGCGGGCTCCGCCGCCGCGGGGGCTTCCTCCGCCGCGGGGGCTTCCTCCGCCGCGGGGGCCTCCTCCTCCGCGGGCGCGGCCTCCTCCGCGGGCGCGGCCTCTTCCGCGGGCGCGGCCTCCTCGGCGGGAGGCGCCTCCTGACGACGCGAGCGGTGGACGGGGACGGCGACGGGACGCGGAGGTCAGCTCGAGGACGTCGCGGCGCGCGCGAGACGCTGAGACGCTTTTGAATCATGCCGCGAGGCTCGACGCCGCGACGATGCGCCGGGAGAGAGCGCGCGCGGCGAGCGCGTCGTCGCGAACGCGCGGGGCGTCGCGAAGGCGAAGATCGTTGTTCGATTTGGGATTCGGATGTTGTCGTTTTTCGACGCTCGGGCGTTGACGACGACGCGACGACGACGACGCGCGCGATTTCGCGCGCGCACCTCGGCGGGGACGTCTGGTGGGGTCTCTTCGGACATGCTTGAAGCGCGCGTGGGCGGCGTGACCGAGCGCGTGCAGTTCTGACCGCGCGCGCGCGACGCGAATCTTGTTCCCCTGGCTGGAAAATGACCGACCGCGCCCGGGCGGCATGAGTCGTCGTTGGTCGGCTTCCGCTTCCCGGTCGAAAACGACGCGACGCCTCCTCGCGCGGTCACAAGCGGGTCGCGCCGTCGTCGCCGCGAGGGACGAGGACGAGCTCGGCGGACGCGCGCGAGGGACGCATCGCGAGATCCGCGGCGACGGAGCGATCGATCGATCGCGCCGAAGCGTGAGGCGGACGGGAAGGGATCATCTCGCCAGATCTGAGCGGGCGCGGGGAAGAAGAGCGGATTCGTTTGAAGATGGCCACCCCGGGCGCTTCGAACGCGGAGGCGCTCAAGACGCAGATGGCCGCCGCGGTCGAGCTCGCGGGAACGAACCCCGCGGAGGCGGTCAAAGCCTACCGCGCGGTCGTGTTCTGCCCGAACGGCGCGGACACGGAGAGCGTCAAGGTCAAGGAGCAGGGCATCGACGCGCTCTCGAAGCTCCTCGCGAAGCTCCAGGACGCGCCCGCGCTGAAACTTCTGCTCACGGAGCTCCGCCCGCTCTTCGCGGTCGTCCCGAAGGCGAAGACGGCGAAGATCGTGCGCAACGTCATCGATGTCTTCGCGACCGTCCCGGGGTCCGACGACCTCCAGGTGGAGCTGTGCAAAGAGCAGGTCGCGTGGGCGAAGGAAGAGAAGCGGACGTTCCTGAGGCATCGCGTGGAGTTGCGCCTGAGCACGCTCTACTTGGAGAAGAAGGCGTTCCAAGACGCGCTGAAGCTGATCGGCGCGCTCGCGTTCGAGGTGAAGAAGTTAGACGACAAGCTCCTGCTCGTGGACATCCACTTGCTCGAGAGTAGGATCCACTACGCGCTGAGGAACATGCCGAAGGTGCGCGAGAGCGCCGATGGATCGTTCGTTCGATTTAACGAACCCCGCGAAGAACCCAAACCCGCTCGGCTCCTCGTTCCCCTCGATCGCACCGTCGCACCTCTCCTGACCCTCTCCTTCTCCTGACCGACCGTAGGCTAAAGCCGCGCTCACCGCGGCGAGGACGAACTCGAACGCGATCTACGTCCCCCCCTCGGTGCAGTGCATGATCGACTCCCAGTCTGGCATCTTACACGCGGAGGAAAAAGACTACAAAACCGCCTTTTCGTATTTTTTCGAGGCGTTCGAGCAGCTGAACAACCTGGACGACGACGCGAAAGCCGTGAACGCGCTGAAGTACATGCTCATGTGCAAAGTCATGTGCGGCGCCGCGGACGACGTGAACGCGTTGATCTCGTCCAAGGGTGGGTTAAAGCACCAAGGCGAGGCGTTGGACGCGATGAAAGCCGTGGCGCAGGCGTACAAGGACCGGTCCTTGAAAGACATGCAGCGCGTGTTGGCGACGTACCAGGCGCAGCTGAGCGAAGATCCGATCATCGCCGCGCACCTCGGCGCGCTGCAGGACTCGTTGATGGAGCAGAACCTGATGCGCGTGATCGAGCCGTTCTCGCAGGTTGAGATCGCGCACGTCGCGAGTCTGATCGAACTGCCGCTGAGCGTCGTGGAGTCGAAGCTGTCGCAGATGATTTTGGACGGGAAGTTCGAGGGCATCTTGGACCAAGGCGCGGGGTGCCTCATCGTGTACGACGACGGGACGCCGGTGACGATGTACCGCGCGACGTTGGACACGATCGCGAACATGGACAAGGTGGTGGACACCCTCCTGGTGAAGTCACAGAAGATCGTCGCGTGAGCGCGAGCGCGAGAGCGACCGCCCTCGACGAGGCGAGGCGAGGCTTCTTGTTGGTCTATAGGTTCGTCGATGTGACACGACAACGTATAAATCGCGCACGTCGTCGCCGTCGTCGTCGCCGTCGTCGTCGCCGCGTCTAAGAAACATTCGCGCGCGTACGTGTACTGTACGCGTGCGCGTACTGCGTCCTCCTTCCTCACTTTCCAAACTTCCGCGACTTGGTGACGGAGGTTTTGATCCCCGTTTGTTCCCCTCCGTACGCGCCGCCGTCGTCGCGCATGCTCCGCACTTGCCCCTTCCTCCGAACCACCGCCTTGGCGAACTTGTCGCGCAGACGCTTCCGCGGGTTCTTGTGGTCCTTGTTCCGGTGCGGCGTGAGCCCACGGTTTGCCATGATCTTCTTCCCGACGTCCCTCTTCGCGTCGTCGTCCTCCATCTCTCGCTCCGGCACGGCGATGATCCCGGCTCGGCGGCGGTACTTGTCCTCCTTCGCCCGCCGCTTCGCGTCCCTCGTCGCCGCGGCGTCGACGTACGCGTCGTCGTCCTCAACGTGCTGCTTCGGGGTGTCGTCCTCGTACATGCCCTCGTTCTTCGCCGCCTCGCGCTCGGCGATCTTCCGGTTGACGCCCTTCTCGTACTTGCTCCTGCGGTCGCCGAGGGTGTCTCTCGTCGGCTCCAGAGCGTCGCCGCCGACTGGCTTCGGCCGCTTTTGAATCGCCGGCGCGCCCATGGACACGGCGTCCACGAGCCGCTGTCGTTTGCGTCCGTCCGCCTGCTCCGCGACCTCGACGAGGTCCGCGACGTCGTCGCCGAAGTCGCCAACCTGGGACAGCGAGTTGACGGACCTCGTCGTCGCTTTTTGTCGACGCCGTTCAGTCTTGGACAACGGCACGCGCGTGAAGAGGTCCTCTTCAATCTTCGCGCGGGCTTCCATTCGCGCAAACTCGCGCTTCGCGAAGGCGCTGGACATGTCGCCCTCGCCGCCGCCGAGCTCTTCGGGGGCTTCCCCGAGCTCTTGCGCGAGTTCCTGTGGTGGGTGGTGGAGAGAGAGAGAGAGAGACGCGAGGGAGGGAGAGAGATTCAGCGCGTCGGTCGAGACTCGAGGGGGAAAAAGGAAAAAGCGAGGCGAGGCGGCGGAGAACGAGATGTCCAACGCTTGATTGGGAAAACTCCGCTCATGGCATTTGAGCGGTACCCTGCCCAAGATTTAGTACGTTTGCTCTAGCACCAAGAATGACGACGATTGACCACAGAGAGGCCACCGCCGCTTCGATAGATTGATGCGACGAACGACGACGACGACGCGAAAAAAAACGCAACCCGACCGGCTGAAAGAAACCACGAAACCCTCGCGTACCTTGATGAGCGCGCTTCGACTCGCGCGTCGCCGCGCTTCCTTCTCCTTCCTCTTCTCCTTGTTGCTCTTCCCGCCCTCTTCGAAGTCCTCCATGGACGTCGGGAGCATCTTCGGCGGGCGGTACACGCCGCCGTCGCCGTCGCCGTCCGCGGCGTCCTCCTCAACTTTGCTCACGAGCGCGTCCGGGTTGGGCCTGAACGCGAGCGGGTCCTCGCCGGCGTCGCCGCCGCCGCCGCCGTCGCCGTCGCCGAGCTCTTCCCTCTCGTTCTGTTCGCTCGCGAGCTTCAGAAGCTTCTCGATCTGGTACTTGAGCTTCCGATCGATCGGTCGCAGCTTTTCCAAGTACGTTCGAATCTCCACGAGCCTCACGACGACGGGGTGGTCCTTCACGGCGACCCCTTCCGACTTCAACAAGAGGTACATCACGATGTTGACGCAGTACGACAGCATGAGCATGTGCTTCGTTTCCAAGTACGATATCCCGAGCTCCGTGGCGTAGCCGCCTTTTTTCGCCACCTGGAGCGCCGGCTCGACGACGTTCTTGACCTCTTCCAAGTTCTTCGCGAGCTCTCTCTGCAGGGCCATGATCTCCGGCGCGTCCGCCGTCACCGCGTCCGTCGCGGCCGCGCCAGCGCCGTGGGCGTCGTCCTCGCCCAGGGCTTCGATCACGGCGGCGGCGGCGTCGGCGTCTTTCCCGTCGCTCTTCGGCTTTTTCTTCGCCCTCTTCGCCCTCTTCTTGTCATCCTTCGCGGCGGCCTCGCCCGTCTTGGTCTTCTTCCCGGACGACGCGAGCTTCTCCGCTTTCGCGCCCAGCGTCTTCTCCTCGGACGCGGACTCGGACTCGGACTCGGACTCGGATAAACCGTAGTCCGCTGCGTCCATCCCCTCGGCGAGCGATCGCTGCATCCGCCGCGCTTCCTTCTCTTCCTCTTCGCGGTCCTCCTCGTCCTCGAGCCCCTCGTGGTCCACCTCGCGGTCGTCGCCGTAGAAGTCGGACTTCTTCTTCCCCCTGATGCCCGGGCCGTCGCTCTCGGACTCGGACTCGGACTCGGACTCGTCGTCGTCCTTCTTCGCCCGCGTGATCCCGGAGGCGTTGAGCTTTTTCTGCTGCGCCTTCATCGCGCGGATGAGCGCCGCGTCCTCCTCGTCCTCCTGCGAATCGTACGCGTCGCCGTCGTCGGCGGCGGCGTCTTCGTCGTCCTTCTCCTCCTCATCCTCGTCGTCGTCGTCGTCGTCGCTGTCGTCGCTGTCTTCCTCGTCGTCGCTGTCGTCGTCGAGGTCCATGACCGCGTCCGCGGCGTCGTCGAAGTCGTCCTCGCTGTCCTCATCGTCGTCGTCGGGATCGAGCGAAATCTTGTCGCGGCCGCGATGATGCGCGTCCACCTCGTCGTCCATCCACTCCTCGTGCCCGCCCTGGCGCTTCTTCTTCGCGCCCGCGGACGACGGGCGCGTGCTGCTGGGTTTACCGCCGCGAGCCATCGTGCGGACGATGTGCGGCGCGGTGTGATTGGGAAGGGCGGCGGCCGGGAGATTGCGTTCCTCTCGCTCGCCGCCGCAAAAAAAGCGCGCATAGCGCGCGTCGGTTCCGTGAGACGTTGCGACTTGCGAAGCGAGGCCGCGCGCGCGGCGACGAACGTAAACGCTCGCCGAGTACCCCTCCGAGAGCCACCCTCGCGAGCGCGTCGCGCGCGTCGCACGCCTCTCGCGAGGGTTCAGATACGCGGGTTCTCGCATCGGCGAACACCCGATATCGACGCCGCGGCCGCGGAGCCCGCGCGTCGGGCCGCGATGCGGCGCCGCCGCGCGATGGCGACGCGAGCGGGAGGCCGCGGCCGCGGAGACATCGGAATCCTCCCGCTCGTCGCGCTGACGTTGTTGTCGCTCTTCCCGTCCGCCGTGGACGCGACGCCGCGGCTCACGGCGCTGAGCGTCAGCTCTGTCTCCGCGCCGCTCACGCCGAGCGCGTTCGACCCAGACGTGTTATCGTACGCCGCGTCGGTGGAGAACACGGTGTTTCAGGTGGCGCTGGATTACGCGCTGGAGACGCCCTCCGATACGACCGTCTCCGTCGGCGTCGTCGCCGTCGGCGCGAGCGGCCGACGCCGACTGATGTCGCGGCGGAAACTCCTGGACACGACCGCGATGCAGCCCGTGAGCGTCGGACGAAACGACATCACGCTGACGCTGACGCGGTCGTCCGACGGCACGACGCGGTCGTACGTCGTGTCCCTCACGCGCCTGTCGTTGTCCACGCACGCGACGCTGACGTCGTTGACGTTTTCGCACGGAACGCTGACGCCCGGGCCGTCGTACAGCGTCCTGACGACGTCGTACGACCTCAACACGGCGTTCGCGGAGAGCTCGGTGACGTTGACGCCGACGTCGCAGGACTCCGGGGCGACGATCCAGGTGAACGGCGTCGCGTCGGCGAGCGGCGTCGGCGTCGTCGCGAGTTTACCAATCTACAGCGACGCGGGGGCGAACGTCGTCGCGATACTCGTCACCGCCCCGGACGGGGTGACGACGACGACGTACACGATCAGCGTGTACCGCGCGCCGCCTCCGCCGCCGCCGCCGCCGCCGTCGTCGCCGTCGCCGCCGCCGCCGCCGCCGCCGCCGAGCCCGCCGCCGCCGCCGAGCCCGCCGAGCCCGCCGCCGCCGCCGTCGCCGCCGCCGCCGCCGAGCCCGCCGCCGCCGCCGCCGAGCCCGCCGTCGCCGCC
>Ga0181561_10003469_pt1 | contig 13824 bp, 9 predicted proteins | sample 011ome_19_FD_133760 | JGI IMG/M metagenome (GOLD analysis project Ga0181561, IMG submission 133760) | Coastal salt marsh microbial communities from the Groves Creek Marsh, Skidaway Island, Georgia - 011510BT metaG (megahit assembly) | ecosystem: Environmental > Aquatic > Marine > Intertidal zone...
AACATCCGACAGCTTCTTTATCGCACGCCCCGTCGCGTCCACGGCGTTGCGCATCCAGTGACTCACCGCGCGAAGCCGACCGAGATCCCCGGGCTCCGGCAGAAAGTCAGATCTGAGAATGTGCGTGGAGATCACGTGGGGGGGAAGGCTCGAGAAATCGCCTCGCGGCTTCGCGGCGGGATTCACGAGAGTATCGTCGTTCTTCGACGTAACACAGTTCATCGTGGACGTGGAAGTGCGCGTGGTGTCGGTATCGTGCGTCGCGCGCGAATGTTTGTGCGCCGAAGCGTTTTTATCGGACGTTACGATAAAAAAGAAGATTAAAAGCACAAAGCTGACGTGGAAATATCTTTCGCGAAAATACCGCAATGTCGGAAGCCGGTCTTAGCTCCGTTCCGCGCTCACTTCCACTCTCACTTCCCTCGACGCACGTTCACCGCGCGTCTTCTTCCCACCAGGCCACTTCCCGGTCCAAGCTCCCGTCGACCTCGCTCGACCGCCCCGCAACAGTCGCCCGTTCACGGACGAACTCCATCCGCTTTTTCACGCTTTTCGACGAAAAGCGCACCTCGTGTCGACTCGGATCCCGAAACCGACGATGTTCAACGCCATCTCTGCCTCCGCGTCGCTCGTGCCGACCCGCGTGCCCCTCGGCAAGAAGCACCGCCGCCCCGTGCGCACGGTGAACACGCAGACCAAGGCCTACGTGAACTGGGTGATGGACGGCGTCGGGTGCGCGGCGGTGAGGTCCGGGGACGAGCAGTTGCTGAAGAGCACCAAGAACGTCGCGAACAACGTGCTTCACTGTCCGACCAAGCCGATGAACCTCACGGCGTTGTGCCAGGAGAAGGGCGAGGGCTTCTTCAAGCTGGGCGTCGCCGCCTTCGAGCAGAGAGGCGACGAGCTGTTCGTCACCAACGTGGACTGCGACAGCAGCAGCTGCGTGCTCCTGAACGGCAAGGCCATCTCCTACGACCAGCGCATCAAGCTCAAGCCGGGCGCCGTGCTCCTCATCGACGGCGAGACCTGGCAGCTCAACCGCAACGCGCACGCGCACGCGTGAAAATGAGAAGAAGGGGCGCGCCGCAGCCTACGCGTGAAGAAGAACCACACACGCGGTCGCGAGCGCGGTCGCGTGCGAGACCAAAAAAAGAAAACGACACGAGACACGACGTTGTAATGCACACGCGAGTGAGATATCAAGAAGGGAGCGTGCGCGCGGATCGACGCGTCACTCTACGTCGTCGTCGCGGCGCTCGTCGGGCGTCGCGCGCGTCTCGACGGGTACCTGGTTTCTCCCCACGACCCTCGCGACGGCGCCCTGGACCAGAACCGCCGCAGCCGCCGCCACCGCCTGGTCCCGGAAGGTTTCCCGGGAGTCGCTCAGCCCTACACCGTCACCGCCGCCCCCGCCGCGGACGCGGCGCGCGTCGCTCGACGCGCGCGCGTCGTCCCCGGATGCGCGCCTCGACGACGAAGAAACAGAGTCAGAGGCGTCGCGACGCGCCTCACGAAACTCGGCTCGGGTCTCGGCCGTTCGCGCCGCGTCGGCTTCGCCGCGCTTCTTGACGCGCGCGTAGTACGCGTCCACCTTCCGGATGCGCGCGTCCGCCGCCTCGAGCGCGGCGCGCTCGCGCGCGGCGCGCTCGGCAGACTCGGGGCCCGCAAGCGCGCGCGCCTTCTCGCGCGCGCCGTCGCCCAGGAACGACCAAGGGTCGTTTTCGGCGCCGTCGAGACGCGGCGCTCGCGCGCGGTCACCTTTCGCGTTCTTTTTCGTCGGCTCGCCGGCGCGGCGCGCGCGGCCGGTGGCCGCCACCTCCGCCGCCTCCGCGCGCTTGTTCGCGCGTGACACCGCCAGGTCGCACAGGTGCTGCGTGCGCTCGAGCTGGACCTCGTACCCGCTCCGCACCGCGCGGACGGTCCGCTCCGCCTCCGCGGCGCGCGCGCGCGCCGCGGCGTCCGCGGAGACGCGCAGCCGCCACAGCCGGAACGCCTCGCGCCGCTCGGCGCGGCGCCTGGCGGAGGCGAGCGCCTCGCGGCACGCCGCGGCGCGCTCGCCCGCGCGTCGCGCGCGGGTGGTCTCGCGCTCGAGGGCTTCGCTCGATTCTATCGAGGCTCGGCTCGAATCGTGCATCGCCGAGCCGAGCTGGTTGCGCAGATCGGCGGCGCGCGCCTCGGCGAAGGCGGCGCGGTCGTTGAGCGCGGCGATGGTTGACGCGTTCGCCTCGAAATCGCGCCCGCGCGCGGCGCGCTCGGACGCGAGCTGGTGCTCCAGCGTTTGAATGCGGCGCGCGGGCGCCTCGCGCGCCTCCCGCAGCTGCATGTGAAGCAAAGCGAGCTCCTCCTCGTGCGCGCGCTGCCGGTTCAAAACCTCGGCTTTGTCCTCCGCGTACTCGCGGACAGCTTCGTCGCGCGCTTCGGCGACGGCGTCCAAAAGCTCGCGCCGGTCCCGGCTCGCCTTCTCGCGTTTCTCCCGGCCGAAAGCGAGCACGAGCCTGCGCGTCGCCGCGCGCGCCTCGTCGCGGTCCCGGCGCAGCTTGACGCATATGTCGTACAGGCGAGGAAGCTCGCCCTGGTCGCGGCGCAGCGCTTCCCTGGCGGCGTTCGCGATCATGTGCGTCGCGTCGCGCACGAGATGCTCAGCCTCCGCGACGTCGCTCATGAAGCCCGACCCGGCGGGGCCGTCCCCGAGCGCGCGCGTCAGCGCCGCGGCCGCCGCGACGAGCGTGGTTTGGTGCGCGTCGTGGTACAGGGATTTGTACGCCCTACCGCCGTGCGCGGCGATGCTCGCCTCCGTCAGCCGCTCCGCGTCTGCGCGCCGCGAGTCCACCTCAGCGTCCAGCAGGGGCGTGGGCGAAACAAGTCGTTGCAGCTTGGCCATGGCGTCCCGAATCTCGTTCGCCTCCGCCTCCGCCTCCTCGTCCACCTCGACCGGCTCGCGGACCTCGACCGCGCGCGAGGGGTCGTCATCAAGAGTGGAGAGAGGGGACACCGCGCTCATCGTGGCCTCGGCGCGGGAGGGCGTGATGATGGGCGCGGGGTCGTGTGGGGAGAGCCTGAAGAAAACGGCATCGGACCGTTTCTCGGAACCCCCCTCCGAGAGCCGAAGCAGACAGCTGATGACCGCTTTTTCGAGATTTTCGGCGCGCGGCGACGTCGACGTCGTCCTCCTCGACCGCGCACAGATCTCCGCGCGTTCGTGCCCCGCCGGCGACGCGGACGCACACGCAGGGTCCAGGGATCGGGGGCGAGGTCGTTCGTATCGTCGGGTCTCCCGTGGCGCGTGCCGGAGGACAAACACCGGCCATGTCGAAGCGCCCCGCGAGCGCGATGGATGCGGGATCGATGCCGCCGCCGCCGAGTCAGACTGGCGCGTCTTCCTCGCGTGCGCCTCCGCCCCAGGCGCAGTACTTGCCTTGCAAGACGTTCCAGGGCGCGCGTCCGGGGTACTTCTTCCGCCTGGGCGCGCAGGGCCCGGGGTATTACCTCGATCGCGTCGCGCGTGACGCGGCGACGCTCGCGATGCCGCCTCCCAAGCGTCGCAGGACCGCCGAGGAGCTCCTGGCCGAGGCGGAGGCGGAGGCGGACCGCGCGGGGTCCTCCGGGCGCGGTCCCGACGCCGACTTCGCGGACGCGTCCACCGTGCTCGACGCCAAGGCCCTCCGGAAACTCGTGCTGTCGTTCGAGAGGCGCTTCGCCGCGAACCAAGCCGCGCGCGTGAAGCATCCCGACGCGCCCGAGAAGTTCGTGGACTCGGAGGTGGACCTCGACGAGTCGCTCCGCGCGCTCTCGGCGCTCGCGGGCTACCCCGAGCTGTACCCCGAGTTCGTGCGCCTCAACGCCGTGCCCTCCATCCTGCAGCTGCTCGCGCACGACAACGCGGACGTCGCCGCGCACGCGCTCGAGCTCCTGCACGAGCTCACGGACGCCGACGCCGTCGAGTCGCACGAGGAGGGCGGCGCCGCGCTCGCCAAATCCTTCGCGCGCGAGAGCGGGTACGAGCTCCTGCTCCAGGCGCTGGAGCGCTTCGCGAAGCGCGAGCGGGACGTCCCCGAGGACGCCGCAGCCGTGCACCACGCGCTGGGCGTCGTGGAGAACCTGCTGGAGATTGAGCCCGAGCAGGCGGCCGAGCTCGCGGGCGCGCGCGGCGGCGCGTTGCCGCGTTGGATCGCGCGCCGCGCGACCAAGGCTTCGAAGGGCAAGCCGAGCGTCGGCGGCGGCGGCGCCGCCGACGACGTCCGCGCGTACGCCGCGGAGGTGTTCGCGATCCTCGCGCAGACCGGCGGTGAGGCCGTGAAGCAGCTCCTCGGCGGCGACGGCGGCATCGACGCCGTGCTCACTTGTTTGGCGCCGTTCAAGTCGCGCGACCCGGCGGACGAGGCGGAGGAGGAGTGGCTGGAGAACGTCTTCGACGCGCTCTGCGCGTTGCTTTCGTCGCCCGCCAACCGCGACGCGTTTCTGGCGTGCGAGGGCACGGAGCTGATGCTGCTCATCCTGCGGTCCAAGAAGATCGCCAAGCACGCCTCCGTCGCGCGGCTCGCGGCGATCAAGACGCTGGACCACGCGCTGACCAACTGTCCGCGCGCGTGCGCCGCGTTCGTGGACGCGCTCGGGCTGAAGAGCGCCTTCGCCGCCTTCATGGGCAAGGGCCGAAAGGGGGTAGAGTCGAGGAGAAACGGCGGTGGAGAAACCGAGGAGCGCGCGGTGTCCGTGATCGCGTCCCTGTTCGCGAACGTCGAGCCGGGCACGGAGCCGCACGCGCGCCTGTGCGCCAAGTTCGTGGAGGACGACCACGCCAAGGTGGACCGGCTCGTCGAGCTCTGGCGCGCGTACGCCGCGCGCGTCGCCGGCGTCGAGGCGGCGCAGCGACGGAGCGCCGCGCCGGGCGGCGCGCTGGAGGGCGCGGACGAGGACGAGCTGTACGTCGAGCGGCTCGGGGGCGGCCTGTACACGCTCGAGCGCCTCGCGTGCATACTCGGCGCGGCGTTCGCCACCGGACACGCGGGGATACGGGAGAGGACGCTGCTGCAGATGGAGCTGAGCGCCGGGGACGCGGACGCGGACGGGGACGGGGACGGGGACGGGGACGGGGACGCGCGCGAGGCGCGACTGCTGCGGCCGGTGCGCGACGTGCTGGAGACGCACGCGGAGAACATCGGGGACGCGGACGGGGAGGAGGAGCAGATGCGCAGACGCATGCGCGTGGTGAAGCTCATCGTCGCGCTGGGGGGGGGGAGGGAGGAAGCCGCGGGCGAGTAGGCGGGACGGCGGAGCGTCGCGCGGAACGCCGGATGACATTTTTCACGTTTTCGAAATAGAAAGTATTCACCCGTCGTTTCGAGCTCCTCACGAGCGTGGTCATCGCGCGGCAGCGCAGTCTCGCGCGCGCGGTGCGCGCTGTCGGGCGAGGATGTTCGTCCGCGCGCGCGTGTTCGGGACGCTGGGGGCGCTCCTGGGGTTTCTCGCGCTCATACCTCCCTGGTGCGCGCCAGCCCGCCCACCCCTCGTCCGCTCCGATGGTCGTTTCGATTCCTGCTCCTCGCGCTCGCCACGACGCTGACCCCTCTCGCGCACGCAGGTTCCGCGGGTGTGACTTACGGGCGAGGTGCCAGACCGCGGGCGCGACCGCGTGGGCCAGTGACTGGGCCGCGCCCGGCTTGGCGGCGTTCCTGCTGCCCGCGCTCGGGAACGGCGCGTGGGTCATCTTGTTGACGCTGCACATAAACGGTTCGCGCCGGACGCGCGGCGGTTCCGGCGCCGCGAACGGCGCGTTCGGCGTCCCCGCGCGCCTGGTGCGTCCGCTGGGCAGACTCGCCGGCGCTCTCGTGGCAATACTCGGGGGCTTCGTGGCGTACTTGACGTACGAGAACGCGTCCGAGACGGCGCGCGCCGCCTCCGCCGGCGCCGGCGCGGTGACGCCGCGCACGCAGCACGTCGGTTGGTACCTGGCGATTTTCGCCGACGGCGTCACCGCTTTCGCCGGGTTCGTCGCGTGCGTCTTCGGGCGCGGCGCGCCCTGCGGCCCGAGCAAGAAGCAGCTCTCCGCGCGCGTCGCGGACGACGAGCTGCTCCGCGTCATGTCCACCAGGCCGGAGCCCACGCAGGTGGGCGTCACCCCGCGCGGCGAGCGGGTGATGCGCGTCGGCAGGCCCGCGCCGAGCGGCGAGGCGCACCGGAAGCACGGCGGCGCGTTCGCGCGCCGTTTTTCGCCGGAGAGGATGGAGAAGCCCCGGAGCTTCTCGCACGTGTCCCGCGCGAGCGAGCGCGAGCGCACCAGGGAGCGCGCCGCGCGCGAGCGCGCTGAAACCCTGAACGCGCGCTCGGGCGCCGGGAACGGCGGCCGCGGCGCCGGGCGGCCGCGGCGGTACGCGGACGCCGCGTACACTTTTCGCGAGGCGTCGAGCTCGGAGGCGGGCACGAGCTCGGGAGAAGAGGGCACCTCGAGCGACGAGAGCTCGGAGACGTACGAGGACGTGGAACGGGGGAGACGGCACGCGCGAACGAGCGCGCGCGCGCGCGTGCCGGATCCCGCTGGCGGGCAGGGCGGCTGGGAAAGCTGGAAAGCCGCGTTTTGGAAATCGTCGGCGGGCGCGGCGGCGGCGGCGGCGACGGCGGCGGCGGCGCGCGCCGCGGGGGGAGGGGACGGTTCCGGCGCCGCCTCCGGCGACCTCCGGACTTTGTCGGGCGGTTCGGCGCCCGAGGAGGACATCGCGTACCGCGCCGAGCGCGACGCTCGCGCGGCGCGGTTGAAGAGCCTGGCGAAGTCTCCCGAGACGCGCGCGGCGCGTCCGCGCGCGTTGGCGTTCGATCCGGCGCCGCCGGCGCGGACGCTCCCGAAACCGCCGCGCGACGAAATCGGCGCGGCGCCGCCGATCGAGGCGTCTCCCGTTCGCGCGCAGATGCGCGCGCACGCGAGCGGTCGCCGAAATCGGTCGCCCGCGCCCGTGTACGAGCTCTCGTCGTCGGACGAGGAGTTCCTGGAGCCTCCTCGGCCGGACGAGTCGCCGGACTCGGTCGAGGAGGCGAGGTCACCGCTGTTGTCTCCCGTTGTCTCTGGAACGCGCGGGCGCCTCTCGGGTGCCGCGTCCGAGCCCGAGGCGCTCTCGCTGCGGCAAAGAGCCGAGCTGGGGCGTCGCGCGTAGGAAGGTTGGTAGCGACAGAGGGCGCGACGGTGTGTCTACTACCGTATTAGCGAAGGTACCGGTACGCTACTCTCGGTGCGGTTTTTTTCGGACGACAGACACCGGCGACGCGGATGATGGTATAAATATCGGTAGACTTACGAATTCGTGACGCTTCACTTCAACTTGGAGTGCCCCCTGAAGTACGACGGCGCCGCCGGCGCGCACGTGCGGTTGGCGTTTTCGATCGCCTCCAGCACGACGGCGGGGAGCGGTTCACCGGCGGCGGCGACGCGCGCGGCGTCGAGGTTTGCGGCGAGGTGCGCGACGGAGCTGGCGCCCAGGATCACGCCGTCGCCCTTCGCGCCGTCCAGCTGCGAGTGCGAGTACAGCCACCGCAGCGCCGCGGAGGCGGGCGTCAAGCCAGCCTCTCCGGAGGCGGCGCACGCGTCCGAGACGGCGTCAACCGCGTCGAAGTACGCCTCGTTCCAGAAACGGTCCACGTACATTTGATTCCCGGTGAAGCGGCCTCGGCCGCTGTCCGAGGCGCCGGGGCTGCCGAGTTTGCCTGCGTGCTTGCCAGTCAGCAGCCCGCCCGCCAGCGGGTTGTACACCACGAACCGCATGTTCAGCGCGCGCAGCGCCGGGACCAGCTCCGGCTCGCACGCGCGGGTCACGCAGTTGTACATCCCCTGGTACGTGTCCGGTCTCGGCAAGCCCCGCGCCTCGCACAACCCGCAGACGCGCACGACTTCCCACGCCGCAAAGTTGGAGAGCCCGAGCCTTTTGAACGCGCCCTCGTCGTACAGCTTCGCGAGCTCGTCCAGCGTGTCCTCGATGGGGGTCGCGGCGTCGGGCGCGTGCAGGTACAGCAAGTCGATCTTCGCCGGGGCCAACGACGCGAGGCTCTGCTCCACTTGCTGCCGCAGGTCCGCGGGGGACAGGCCCCCCTCGCCTGAGCTCGAGCTCATCACGCCTCCCGGCCACGGGTTGGCCTTCGTGGCCACCGAGCACTTCGCAAGGAGATCCGGGTTCTCGCTCAGCACGCGCGCCATTATCTTCTCGGTCTCGCCTCCGGCGTACGCCAAAGCCGTGTCCAGCTCGTGGTGGCCGGCGTCGACGAAGGTCGCGATAAGGTCGCGAGTGACGTCGTCGTCGCACTCCGCGGATGCGAATTTCCACCCCATGGTCATGCACCCGAGAATGGACTGAACGGGCGTCGGCGCCGCAGAGGCCATGGTCCGGACGGCCGTTCGCGCGGTAGAGGCTCGTCTCACTGCACGTCTCGCGACGGGTCTCGCGACAGGAGCAGTCGCCGCAGCGGCCATCGAGACGACGCAACGAAAAGTGACGTCGACTCCGAACGAGGCTTTCAGACTTTTGCGCCTTCCCGAAAACGTTTTCCACGTCAGCCACTTTGGGTTTTACCAGTGCCGAACCACAGCGGACTGCGCACCGCGACGCGACCCCAGCCGCAAATGACCGTCGCGCTCGCCTCGGCGGTTCGAGTTGGTATCACCCCTGCCCTCGCGCACCCCGTCGCGCGCGCGAAAGGTTCGGCCAGCGCCGCGCGAGTGTCCCGATGTCGTTCGGTCGTCCCGAAAAGCGCTTTTCGTCCCTTCCCGGGGCTCGTCGAGCGCGTTTCGGTTTCGCACGCCGCGCCGCGCGCGCCGCGCGGCCGGGTCATCGCCTCCGCCGAGGGCGACGGCGCGTCCTCGAGCGGCGACGCGCTTGACGTCGACGCGCTGGTGAAGGAAGTCACGGACTTCTCCAAGATCGGGCAAAGGGACGAAGCGTACTTCGTGGGACAGATGGTGCTGCTCTTCTGCATCGCGTTCCCGCCCGCGGGCGGCGACCTCACTAAAGCCGACTTGGGCCTGCAACCGTCCCTGACCGACCCCGTGATCGGCGTGTCGCTCCTGCTCCTGTGCGGCGTGATGATCAAGCAGGGCGTCGCGGACCTGGGCAACTCGCTCACGCCGTTCCCTAAGCCGCGGGACGACGCCGCGCTCGTCACGGCGGGCGCGTACCAGTGCACGAGGCACCCCATGTATTCCGGGCTCGTCTTCGGCGCGTGCGGCGCGGCGCTGGTCACCGGGTCCCCGGTTCGAACCCTGCTGGCGGCGGCGCTCGCGGCGCTGCTGTACTTCAAGTCCGGGAAGGAGGAGGCCTACCTCGAGCAGAAGCACGGCGAGGCGTACGCCGAGTACAAAGCCAAAGTGCCGAGGCTGGTGCCCAACGTCGCCGGCATCGGCGCGCTGCTCGAAGCCGCCTTCGGCGGGGAAGCCGAGAGTTGAGAGTTGAGCGAGTACGAGTACTCGACGAGTACGCGAACGCGAGTCATGGTCGCGTGTCTTTGTAAAGTCTGTGTTAAAGAGCGCGCGCAACGAAGTCCATCCCAGCCTCCCACGCCCGACTCAACAGCGCCTCGCTCGGCGCGACGCACCGCTCGATGATCGCGACGTCGAACAGACTGAGGAACCCCCAGAGCCACAGCATCGCGTCGATGCTCGGCGCGTCGTGTCGCAGGAAAGGGTTGAGCGCGCGGTTGCTCCACCCGTTGACGATCCCGAAATTTTTGCCGTGCGGCGCGACGTGGTGGCCGCCGACGTGGTGCTTCGGATGCAGCAACAGGCGCGCTCTCTGCGCCGCTTTCACCCACGCCGGCCGCGAGCTCCCTCCCCCGTGCGCGTAGAAGTGCCCCGTGGCGCCCCCGTACGCAGACACCGCGAGCTTCATCAGGCAGACGCGCGCGGTCATCGCGTTCCACCGGCCGAACACCAGCGCGCTTACGATCGTGATGACCTGGATCCTGTGCGTGTCGCAGATCATGCGGTACAGACCGCGGCCGCGCGTCGAGGCGTACGGGAACTCGTGGTGCGCCTGGAAGCCTCGCGCGGCGCCGTTGAGGATGGACACCTTCAGGCACTCCGGGCGGTCCAGCGCGCAGTGCAGCACCGCGGTGTACGCGTCTCCGTACCACAGCATCCAGAGCGTGAGGGGCAGGGAGTGGAAGAACCCCCCGCCCGGTGAAGTGGCGAAGTGCAGAACCACGCAGGCGGCCAGCGCGAGCGCGTGGTGCGCGGCGTGCCACCACTTGGTGGGCAACACGGGCTCGGGTCCCGTGAACCGCTCGGGTCGATCGCGCTCGTCGTCCGGGAAATCCTTCGCAACCGGGGGCGCGCCCCCGACGGGACCCTCGGCGGGCCCGGCGCCCGCGCCCGCCTTGGACAGGGACCGCTGCCGCACCGCGGTCTTGGCGTCGCCGCCCCTGCCGCCGCCCTTCCCCATGCCGGCCGGGACAAACTTCGGGAGTCCGGGCGCTTTTTATTTACCCTAGGGAAATCGACACGGACCGCGACCGCGAAGGCGGGCACTCGAGGCAGACGACGATCCCGAGACGCGAACCCGCGAGCGCGCGGCCGAGCGCGACTAGGAAGACGCGGAGAACCCTGTCCGCGACCCCGCGCGACGCGTTGTGCACGCGAACCCCGCGGATCTGCGCTCAAGGGGACGTATAATATCTCGTGCTTCGTGCGTTTCCCGTCGGTTTTGTCGACGTGGGGCGCTCGCGCCCTCGACCGAATCGCGATTCGCGACAGGGTGGCGCCCGCGAACCAGGATTGTCGGGTTCGAACGGCTCGGGTCCTTCATCAAGACGTGCGCTTTTTCGCGAAAAAAAGGCGACGTTTATTTTACGAGAAAGAAGGCGCGACTCATCGCGCGCGGCGCGCGCGCCTACGACGTTCACTACGATCGCGGACGCCTCGCGTCGGTCTCCTCTCCGCTCAGTTTCTCCAAAGCCTGAGCATCTTGTCCTTCCCCCCGCTCGCCGCCTTCGTGCCCACCGGCGACCAGTCCACCGCGTACACCTCGTCCTCGTGCCCAGGCAGGTCCAGCTCTATTTTCTTCGTGCGCGCGCTCCACACCTTGAGCGTGCTGTCCTTGCTGGCGCTCACCACCATGCGCGAGTCCGCGCTCCACGCGATCTGGTACACGGGCCCGACGTGCCCGCGCATGGTCGCCACGAACACGCCCGTGTGCCCGTCCCACAGCTTCACTGCCTTGTCGAAGCTCGCGGAGGCGCAGAAGCGCCCATCCGGCGAGAACAAAACGTGGTTGATGAGCTGCACGTGCCCGGTCATGCGGCTCACCGGGGTCTTAGACGTCGCCGGCGTCCACATGAACATGGTGAAGTCGTCCGACCCGCTCACCAGCCGCTCGGGCTTGCCCCCCGTCGCGAGTTTGTACCGCTCCAGCGCCTTGGCTTTGGCGTCCGCGTCCGATTCCGGTCGCACCGCTTTGTGGTCAAACGGGCCGGTGCGCGTGACGTACTCGGACGAGAGCGCCAGCGTGTTCACCCAATGCCCGTGCCCCTTCAGCTGGCGCACAACCTTGCCGCACTCCTTCCCCTCCGTGCCGTCCCACACCATCACGGTGGTATCGCGGCTCGCGGTGTATATCAGCCCGTCGCCGCCCCACTTCACCGAGGTCACGGAGTTGGTGTGCGCCGTGAGCGCCACCTCGCAGTTGCGGTGCACCGTGTTCCAGATGCGCACCGTGCCGTCGCCCGACGCTGAGGCGAGTCGCACCGGCGGGTACCGCACGTGCGCCGGCTCCCACGCCAGCGCGGTGACGTGCTTCTTGTGCCCGCGCATTGCGCCGCCCACGGCCGCGCCCGTGGCTGGGTCCCAGAGCCGCACGTCCTTGTCCATCCCCCCGGACGCCACGACGCGGCCGTCAGGCGCCCAAGCGATGCACAGCACCCAGTTGGTGTGCCCCTTGCACGTGAACTTGGGGGCCTGCGTCTCGTGGTTCCAGAGGCGCACGGTGGTGTCCCCCGAGCCCGAGGCGAGGTGCTTGCCGTCCGGCGAGAACTGGCACGAGAGCACCGCCTCGGCGTGGCCGGGGATCGCGGACGAGCACCGCGTCACCGGCTTGACGCGGAACAGCGCCTGCGGCTGATACACGATGCGGAGCACGTGCTCCACCGAGGCGGCGCGCGCGCGCAGGTGCTCTCCGAGCTGGCCGGTCACCTCGGCGTCGTCCGCGTAGAACGCGAAGGGCACTTTGTCCTCGTTCTGCAGCAGCGCGTTCAATAGCTCCTCGAGCTGTTTCGGGTCCGCGTCGTGCGGCAGATCGAGCTGCGGACCGGTGGGGTTGCCCTCCGCATCCTCGAGCTGCGCGATGATGTTGACGCGATTGTCGCCTCCGCCGGAAGGTGCCGTGAGCTTCGCCTCCTCGGCGAGCTTGCGCTTCTTCGCCCGGTCGGGGACGTAGAGCGTCGCCATCTTCCGGTACCGCTAGCCTCCTCGACCCCACGCGCGAGGCGGCGTGTCCGTACCGTTCTCGGGAGGCCTTCCCGCCGTGGAACGACGAGAGTGGGCGCGCGCCGCGGAGTGCGGCGTGATGATGACCGCCGCCGCCGCCCGAAAACAAGCCCGATCTCGAGATGCGTGTCGGAAAGAATTGAGAATTCCGTCAAATTTCCGCTTTTGTTGGCATGACGTGGCATCCGACGAGGACGATTTTTTTCCAATCCGTCCCCGCGCGCTCGGCACTCCCCGCGACGCCTCGCCGCCGCACCGAACACGCGCACCGCGTCTCCGCCTAAGCGGAACCCACCAGCTCCCCCCGACGCCCCTCCGCGCGCTCGAACGCGCACGCCGAGTCTCCTCATCCACGCGTCGAGGAAACCACACGAAAAAGCAATTCTTCGCTTTTTTCCGAGACCACCTTCACGTCCTCGCGCGAAAGTAACAACGCGCGTCGCCACCACACCTATACGTCGATCGAGCACGAACCATCGACCACCATAACCTACGCTATGAACTACGGATTGAACGCCGGGTACCACGAGACGCTCGATTGCAAGGACACCGCCCCCCCGCCTTTGCCTCCCTGGCTCCGCGGGTTCCTCGTCACCGCCAAGCACAAGACCAAGATGCGCCTCGCCGGGTCGGAGGTGGAGCGTCTGCTGAATGACGCGTCGTTCCCGCACCGCGCGCTCTACGCGCGCGCCGAGGCGCTGCTCGTCCCGGGGTGCCCCGGGACGGTGTTCGTGGCGCTGCGTCCGGACGACACGGACGCGCGCGGGCGGCAGAACGTGCGTCTGATCGCGGAGACGCTCGTGAAGGAGATTGACCGCTCCCTGGACGACGCCGCCGCGTTTACCGCCTTCACCAAAACCGCCGTCGCGCCCAAGGCGCCGCACGTCGCGCGCGTCTTGCCCGTCGAGCGCGTGGCGCCCGAGGCGGACATCGACCTCATCGCGCGCTCGGTGATTCGCGAGCACTTCCCCGCGGTCTCCACGCCGGAGGGCACCGCGAAGTGGGCCTCCGACACGGGGCTGCCCACGTTCCGCGTGCGCTACGAGGAGCACTCGCCGGCGGCGCGCCTCTCCTCGACCGCCGTGGCGCGCCGCGTCGCCGACCTCGTCCCCGACGACTACGCCGTCGATCTGGCGGCGCCGGACGAGACCGTGCTGGTGGTGGTCGCGGGCGGGTCCGCGATGATGAGCGTCGTGCGCGGGTACGACGCCGAGGAGAAGTTCCACCACTTCAGGCTCGGGCGGAAGAGCCTGAAGTCGGGAGCGGACGCGCCCGCCGCGTCGCGCGCCCTCGCGGCGTGACTCGTTTTTTTACTAAAAAAAAAAAAAAAAAAAAAACGGCGGGGCACCAAACGCGCCCCCCCCCCCCGACCG
>Ga0181561_10003474_pt1 | contig 13819 bp, 10 predicted proteins | sample 011ome_19_FD_133760 | JGI IMG/M metagenome (GOLD analysis project Ga0181561, IMG submission 133760) | Coastal salt marsh microbial communities from the Groves Creek Marsh, Skidaway Island, Georgia - 011510BT metaG (megahit assembly) | ecosystem: Environmental > Aquatic > Marine > Intertidal...
ACGACGACGGCGATGGCGGCAGATGCCGCGGAAGGTGAACGCCAAAATACAATCGTCGTCGTCGACGCCGATGACTTTGATGACGACGACGACGGTGGCGGCAGTGGTGCGACGCGCACATCACTTCAAAGTCGCGGGCGCGTCCGCGATCGACGGCGATCGACGGCGCGCGGCAGAGATACTTTTGCATCGCCGTGCGTCGCCATCTTCGACGCCTGTCGCTGCGTCTACGCCTCGCGCGTCATCATTGCATTCATCGTGTGTTTTCTTGCCCTTCTCGCCGTCGTGTTCAACGTGTCGTTTCTCGGTGACGTGTATTAACGACGCGCGCGCGTCGATAGGGGAACGACGACGCGAACAGACATTCGGATTTGCCAAACCATGTTGATGACGTCACTCGGCGACGACGCGGACGACGACGGCGGCGGCGCGCATCGTCGCGTGGAAAACAGCCCCCTAACGCGATCGCTCTGTATCGCCGCGGGAAAGATCATCGCGAGAAACGACCGTCGCACGATCTTTCGTCGCAACGTCCGAGACGGATTTGATTTGATTTTAAATCAATGACGGATGTCGTGCAGCACACGCCACCACCGCGCGCGACGTCGTCGTCATCGCCCGGACGCGATGCGTACTCTCCATCATCGGTGATGCACACCCCGGAGTGCGCGGTGCGGTCGTTGGATATCGGCGAAGACGCCGCGTCGGCGGAGGCGCTCGCGGATGCGATTCGCGACGCCATGTATCTCACGCCTCGTCGCACGCCAAACGGCGGCGGTGCCGTGAGTGGTGGTCGGGCGTATACGATGGCATCATCATCATCGGCGTCGGCGTCGGCGTCGGCGTCGTCGTGTTCGGCGTCGTCGTTGCGATATAGTACGCCGATTATGGATGCAAAGTCATCATCGTCGTACGCGTACGGCGAACGCGACTGCGCGGTGTGTCATTCACCGCTCGATCGCACGCGCCCCGAGGCGTCGGATGACCCTGAAAAACACGATCTCGTCACTGGTTTAACCTGCCGGCACGTGTTTCATAAGTGTTGCTTGGTGCAGTGTCGCGCGCATGATATTCAAAAGTGTCCGACGTGTCAGCAACCGTTGCCGCGCGGATTCACGCCCGAAGCCGTGCGCGAAGAGAGGAATAGGAATAGAATGCGGGATAGGATTATCGCGCGGAGTCGACGAGCGACGGATGCGATTCGATTAGCGCGCGCGCGTGCGATTGTGAATGGTTCGGGTGGACACGGAGGGAGTCCGGGGATGTCATCGCCGGGAACGCCCGTCGGATTTGGGATTTCGTTGTCGCAAGACGCGGGCGCGGCGGCGTACGCCGGGATTGGATTACCACCGCTCGCGCCTCGCACGTGCGAACGCCCTGGGCGACATCACCCGTATTCTCCAGTGTCGCGGTCGCCAAGTTCGGGTTCGGAGGAGGATGAATTCTTCGTCAGTCTCACGCAATGATTGATTGATGACCACTCGCGCGCGCGCCGAAGAGGCGTGGTACTATTTCTACACACACATTGTTGATGATATATACATACGTACTAGTAATATAAGCTATCGCAGTATTAAAACCTCGGCATGCGATCGCCCGGGTTTAACACCATGGGATCGCCCTTCCAATCCGCGACGACTTGTCTACCATCCGGAAGCGTTTGTCCGACGACGAGGGCGTCTTCGTCGACGTCAGCCATCGACATCGTCGCTCGTTTCGACGCCACTGGCGGTGGCGGTGGCGGCGCGTTCGCCACCGCCGTGCGCGCACCGCGCGGTAACGGTGATCCAACGCCGCTGGTACGCATGATGACCCATTCCGTGCTCCCATCGACGACGAATTCCGCAAACGCGCGCGTCCAATCGGCGTGCGCCTCGCGCGGAATAGCCGCGAAAAATGCATCCACCTCTCCGACGGATTTAAACCCATCAATCTCCATTTCGATCGCACAATCGCGTCCACCGATGTGGGATGAATAAAAAGTAAATCGTTCCGGGTCGATGCCCGCGGCCGGGGCGATTTCACGAGCCCATTCGCGCAACGCGTCGGTAGCCGCCGTCTTGCGTCCAAAGCGCGCATCCACGCGCCACCGCGCGATGATCCCACGCGCCGCGCGCAACGGCACCGGAACCGACGCCTCGATCACCGAAGATGCATCCTTCTGTTTCCCCGCGCGCGCAACGGCGTCTGATGCCGCGGCGTTGGCGGAAATGCGCTCGAACGCGTCGTCGCCCGGCAACAAGAGCTCAAAATTCGTCCCCGCGCGAATCGCGCTCGTCCCACGCCGTCGCGTCGCCGCCGCCGGTGCGCCGCGCAGCGCGCGCGTTCTGTTCGCCGTCGATGGTGCGTGCGCGCAGCGCGCCACCGCAGTCGTCGGCATTGTCGGCGTCGGCGTCGTCATCATGATGCAAGTGTGCGTCGCGCAATGACCACACACGTCGACGTCGTTCTATTCGAATGCGCGACAGCGACGATGACGTCGGCCCCGCCGACGGCGCCGCATCGCGTAGCGACAGCGATGATTCGCTCTTCACGCTCCCCGACGCGCTCATGGGGTTCGGCATCGACGACGACGACGACGTCGACGTCGATGGGAAAGATGAGGCGCGAACGCCCGCGTGGATAGCCGTCGGTCGTCAGCGACGACGCGGACGACGACGATACAGCGACGACGAGCGAGCGAGTGGTGACGATGAGAACGATACCATCGATGCGCTGCGACGGGAGAACGCGCGCTTACGGGCGCGCATGGAGGACATGGAGCGCGATTTCGATGCGACGTGGGCGGATGAGATGCGCGCGACAAGACGCGCCGTCGTGGCACGCGACGCGCAGTGGTCACGACGGGTCGAGCGGTATCGTAAAATTGCGAATGATACTCGCGCGGCGCATGAGCTCGATCGGGCGACGTGGAGCGTCGAACGTGATGCGCTGAGGTTGGGGAAAACGACGTCGTCGGAGGCTTCGGCGTTGAACGCCAAACGCCTCGCCGCGCTGAAAAGTGATGTACGCGCGTTAAAGGCGGCGCATCGGGAATTAAGGAGCGCAGCGGAATTAACGCAGCGGCTCATTGCACCAGCTGTAGATGCCGCACTAGATGGCGTGCGTCGAGCGTTATGATTCGCTCGGCGCGCGCGCGGTAGTTAGTTAGCACACGTTCGTACGTTTGTACCTTTGCGTCAAAATTCTTCATCGTAACATTACAAGTGTTGTTGTAACACATATACACAGCGTTGAGGAGCGGTTAAGGAGCGCCGCTGCCAAAGTAGTACGAAAAATCCGCCTTGAGCCCGTCCGAGTACCACCCGCGGGGTACCCAACTCTCGTCGCGCGCGTCGTACCATGATAACCTCGGCTTCGTCCTCGGTGCGCGCTCATCCACCACGAGCACACTCCGCATAAACTCACTATCTCTCGCGAGCCGCGTGGCGCACAAAAAGCTCGGAATCGACGGCACATACAACTCATTCGTCGTCGACCCGACGGCGCCCGTTCCCCCAACCTCGCGTCGCGTCTGCTCCTCGACGATCGCATCCAGCGCCGGCGCGAACGCATCACCGATCGCATCCGCCACCGAACGCATGGGCATCTCCTCCGAATACCTCGCATCGAACCACCCTTTCGCCTTCACCGCATCCGTCGACACCGAACGACCACCACCACCGTGCCAATCCTCGGCATCGAATTGCCGCGTCAGCACGCGAAAAGACGACGACGAAGACGTCGTCGTCGCGCGCACCGTCGCGCCCACGCGCGCCGCCGTCCTCGCCAGCATGTCACGAAATCAACGCTCACGAATTTTCCCTCGCGTGTCGTCGCGATCGTCGAACTCTCGATCGCGTCGCGTCGTGCGTCCGTGCGTCCGCGCGTCAGCCAATGCCGACACGCGCACCCAGGCGCACGCATCCACGCATGCATCCATGCATGCATGCATGCGAACACCGAGACGCACGCGACGCGCGCATGGATGCTCGACGCGCACGACGCGATGCATACATATCTTTACCATCCCATGCGTTCGCACGACGACCGACGACCGACGACCGACGACCGACGACCGACGACCGACGATCGACGCAGCCACCGACGCGAACGCGCTCGCGCCAAACGCGAAGAACGTTCCCGCGCAAAAATATCTCACTTTTCGATGGGGGACCCAACGAGACCAATCACGACCAGGAGGATCGCGCATCAGGGGTCCGCGTCCGCGCCGGTCGATCGACCGCGACGATGCGGGTTCCATCGATGGCGATGATCGATCGCGAGGGGGACATGATCGATCGCGTGCGCTTTCGTGATGATGATGATGATGATGATGCGCCGTCGTCGTCGTCGTCGTGCGCGCCATCATCATCATCATCGTGAAGGATGATGATGATCTTCAGAGCGGTACGCGGGACGCGGTGTGGAGGTGATGTCGTCGTGGTTTTACGTCGCGGATGGGGACGATGAGAGCCGACACGGGTACGTCGTCACCGGGTTCGGTGGTGGTGCGGTGGCGACGACGACGGCGCTGGGGGGTGTGGATGTGGAGCGAGGCGGTGGTGGGACCACCACCACCGCGTCGGGGCTGCCGCCGACGATGTCGGTGCATGCGCGTCATGAGAGCGATGTGAGCGTGATGAGTTATGCGAGCGCGATGTCGGTGGTGGCACCGACGATGGTGGAGGAGCACGCGCGGATGAGCATAGCGGTGGGGGATGTCATTCGGTGCGAGTGTTCGTCGACGCGCGGGGCGATTGGGGACGACCAGGTATGGGCGGTGGTTATTAAAGCGAATCATAGGGTAAGGATAGGGCCAATATTGAAGAAGAAGCGATCGTCAAAGGTGAAGGAGTATCGGTTTGAGTTTACGAGCGAAGCGGCGATGAGGAGTGCGGCGCTCGAGGCGGCGCTGGCGTGCGGATTGAAGGACCGAGGCGATTACGATCTCAGCGCGTCAGGCAGGCGGCGGTTATTAGTGATTGTCAATCCAAAGTCTGGTAAAGGGGATGGGGTGAAGATATGGGAAACCAAGGCAGCGGTGGTGCTGCGCGCGGCGGGGTTTGAATTTGATGTGCAGACGACGACTGGAGCCAAGGAGGCGACGCGCGTGGCGAGAAGCGCCGACTTGTCCAAGTACACTGGCATCGTCGCCGTAGGCGGCGATGGTACCGTGGCAGAGTTGTTTCAGGGTTTGGGCGAACGTGACGACGCCGTGCGAGCAATGAAGGTGCCGATTGGGATCATTCCAGCTGGTTCAGGGAACGCGTTGTGCAAGTCTATTCAAAGCGACGCCAACGAGTTCTGCGACCCAGTGAGCTGTGCGGTGACAATCGCACGCGGGCACGCACGAGCTCTCGATCGGGCAGAAATTAAGTTTCAAGACCAATCGACGAAAGGTTGGAGCTCGACAAAGACGACGCACTCGCTTTTATCGACGTCCTGGGGATTCTTTTCTGACGTCGACATCGAGAGCGAGAAATTCAGATGTCTCGGAGGTTTACGATTCACGTTACAAGCGATCGTACGAATCATATCTCGACGTATGTATCGTTGCAAGTTAATGTACGAGACGAATGAGTTGGGTGAAACGCACAACGCAACGCATTCTTTGGGTCCAATTGGTGAACCTGTCGCCAACCGTCCCGGATGGCGCGTGATCGAAGGTGAAATCTTAGGTTTATGGGCGCTCAACGTGCCTTGGGGAACTGAAACCACCCTCGCCGCACCGCACGCAAAGTTCGATGACGGCTCCATTGACCTCGTTATCGTTCGCCCGACGAATCGAAGGAACATGCTCAAACTGTTGCTCGCTTTTGACGCCGGCGAGCATGTACATAACCGCGCGGTCGAGTACATCAAAGCTAAATCTTTCGAGCTCTACCCGGAAGAAAATTGCTCAAATAAAGCCGGTGGTTTCATCGCCGTCGATGGAGAAGTCGCAGCGCAGCGTTATGACCCAAAGCGGAGCCAGGAAAAATATGGTCCTTTTCGATGCGACGTCTCGCGAGCCGGATGTCAAGTCTTCGCCCCCAGCAGTACTTTGTAGCAATCGTGCACGTTAGCATTTACGATACCGTAATACATCCTATATTTATTAGTGTCTTCTCTTTCATCAGAAAGCTCTTCCATCATCACCAAAACAACGCCTCTCGCGCGCCGAGCTGCTCGTATTCACCAGACTACGTCGACCCGCGTGCCTAGTAGCAGATCCCTTTGGATAGACCGATCCGGCGCCACTCTACCGCCACTGATCGACTCTCGTGCGTGTGCGCAGCACAACGAGCAGACGAAATAAACATGTCGGACGAAACTCCGATCGATCCCGTGCCCGCGGCCGAAGGCGAAGACGGTGCGCCGTCAAAAAAGGCGCTTAAGAAGGCTGCGGCGGCGGCTGAAAAAGCTCGCTTAAAAGCCGAACGTGCTGCCGCGGTGGCGGAGAAACTCGCCGCTGTGCAAGTCACCGATGATCCGTTAAAGCACTTGTATGGCGATGCGCCGATGGTGCAAAGTCAAGAGGTTTCCGGGCGCGTGTGGACGCGCGTGGATGAGTTGGATGCGAGTAAGATTGACACAGAGGTTTTGGTTCGAGGACGCATCCATAACGTGCGCGGGAAGGGTAAGAGCGCGTTTATTGTCTTGAGACAACAAACTGCAAACGTGCAAATCACTCTCTTCGTGGATGACGTGAACGTGAGCAAAGGGATGGTGAAATATGTGTGCGCCTTGCCACGGGAGACGGTGGTGGACATCAGAGGTTTGGTCGTAAAACCCGAAGTCCCGGTCGAGTCGTGCACGCAGAATGAGATTGAAATCGTGTGCCGTAGTATTCATTGCATCTCGCGTTCGGCCCCGGATCTGCCATTCTTGATTGAGGATGCGTCGAGACCAGACTCGGCGTTTGAAGCTGAGGATACGCAATACGTCCGCGTATTGCAGGATACGCGCTTAAACAATCGAGTGATCGATTTGCGTACGCCGGCGAACAACGCCATTTTCAGAATCCAATCTGGTGTCGGTACTCTTTTCCGTGAAGCGTTGCTGAAGCGCAACTTTGTGGAAATTCACACTCCAAAGCTCATAGGCGGGGCATCCGAAGGCGGCGCCTCAGTGTTCACCCTCGATTACATGACTCTCGGCAAGGCGTGCTTGGCGCAATCTCCGCAGTTGTACAAGCAAATGGCAATCATGGGTGATTTGGAAGGTGTTTTTGAAATCGGTCCAGTATTCCGTGCTGAAAATTCCAACACGCACCGACACTTGTGCGAGTTTACAGGTTTGGACATGGAAATGAACATCAAGGAGCACTACAACGAAGTCTTAGACGTGCTTGATGACTTGTTCGTGAACATGTTTGATGGCTTGAACGAGCGCTTCGCCAAAGAACTCAGCGTTGTGAACGTGCAGCACCCTTTCGAGCCTTTGCAGTACTTGAAGCCGTCGTTGCGTATCACTTTTGAGGAAGGCGTGAAAATGTTGCAAGAAGCCGGCGTGGAGATTGACCCGCTTGATGACATCGGCACCGAAACCGAACGTATCCTCGGTGGTTTAGTGAAGGAAAAGTATAAGACGGACTTCTACATGCTTACGCGTTACCCCAAGAACGCACGTCCGTTCTACACCATGCCTGCTCCGGATGACCCGAACTACACCAACTCGTTCGACATTTTCATTCGCGGTGAAGAAATTATCTCTGGTGCTCAGCGCATCCACGAACCGGATATGCTCGCCCAACGCGCTGCTGAGTGTGGAATTGAAGTATCGACGATCCAATCGTACATCGACTCCTTCAAGTACGGTGCCATGCCGCACGGCGGTTGCGGCGTTGGTCTCGAACGTGTCGCCATGTTGTTCTTGAATCTAGGCAACATCCGTAAGACGTCCATGTTCCCGCGCGATCCGAAGCGCTTGGCTCCTTAAACTGACATGCAAGCACACAAAAACGTGCGAATACATGCTTAAAACTATTATTGACTACTCTCATTACACAACTACTAGACTAAAACATAAACACAATATAAATAAGAAATTTCCATTCACTCGCCCGCACGTGTCACGCGTCAAGCGTCACGCGTCAACGAATCTTGTTCTCAAACATCGACGCCACGGCTTCGAAAGCTACGAATGACACGGGAAATCCTAGAGTAATGCGCAATGACGTCACTAATGTGCCTTTGTAGAACGCTGTCGGACCTTCGGTTTGAAGGATTCGAATAAAGGCTCGCGTCATTGTCGGATACTCTACCGGTTTCCCCGCGACTGGCACCTCACCTTGCATTCGACTCTTTAAAATATCAAATGGCATCTTGAACGCTGTCGCGACTAAACCAGCGACTACGCCCACGCCGATATTTTGCGTCGCTTGCTCTGTAAATGTCTGAGGTGTTGTCAACTGTTGCTTGCACCAATGAATCGAGCCGAAATAGCACGAGTTGAACACGTTGTTCCTCAAGCACGTCGGCCAAAACCCTGCGTAAAGACCTTTCAAGCCTTCGGTGCGTAGTATTTCACGCATGCATCCAATGCTACTCGCGTATCGTCCCATATTCTCCTTGGTTTGCATGCGAACTTTCACCGTCTCAAATGGCGTCACGCACGCGCTCTCCGCGTACGCCGTCAACCAACCCGCGCCGAAAGCTTCAGCGCTGGTCATCGCTTCGACGTCTCTACTCACAACCTTCTTACTCCATTCATAGCCTACATACATGCACAACGCCTGTGGACGCAAGCATGCGGGCAATACACCTCGATAAAGCGACACGACGCCGTGCGCGGCGGCTTGCGACCTCAACGCCGTCGTAAACGGGACGTTGACTCCACGGTTCACATGAGCCTGGGTCTTCACGACGTCTACAGGGTGACATGCCAAAGCGTCCTGTGGTATTTACGCGCGAGCGCATGCGTCAGTTTCGTTCAAAACGCGCGCGTTGCGTCACGTAAGATGTAAATAGCGTAAAAAGTGCACCGCCGGCGGACACGATGGCGAGGCCGGCGGCGACGGCGACGGCGACGTAACGCGAACGACGAACGACACGTACCGCACAACCGGCGATGAAGCCGGCGAATATTTCTTCATGCGCCGCTAGACCTGGCATCAGTTGAGCGGTGCGCGCGCTGCGCGCCGCAAAGTACGGCGAGAGCAACGTGTCTTGGTATGTGGAGGTACATGAGCAAACAGTACTTTGTTGTTATTAATAAGAAATCATGGACCACGCGCCAGAGACGCGACCTACTGTTTCAGAGTATAAAACTAATGGCACATCAAATGTCTTGCTAGAAAGAGCGATGATAGCGGTGCCGAGTTTACTTCCCGAACGTGAATCCATGAGCGTGATGACAGCTTGAAATTTCTCGTACGCTTTGAGGCCGAGTTTGACATCTGCTGCTGTTTGCGGTTGCAAGTCTTCATCGTCGTCATCAGTAGCGGATTTCGTCAGAGCAAACATGGATTTCGCCGCCTTAGCCTGCTTTGCCTTCGCATCGTTGTCCATCTCGTGAAAACCCACGATGATTTGAGGGAGCTCGTTCACGCTCCATTCGTAGTTTGCTGTTGACGATGAAGCAACGTCGGTTGCACTTCGTGCTACGCGCTTGGAGCTCAACTCCGAAGCCTCAGGAAGGACTATTCGAGTATGTGGTACAATGATGTGCACCCATGCGTTGGATGACACGTATTCGTCGGCCGAAAACTCTCGAGTGACTCGCATGTGTGAAAACTTGAGCTCCGCTCGCGGAAGGCTATTCACCGCTGGGAGCTGACGCAACGTGACGCGATGAATGGCGAATACTGGGGCGTGATCCGACGTTTTGACGTCATGTCGCGCACCGTATCGCACTTGCTGACACGCATCCTCTGCGCCTGGCAAAGAGTAGACCAAAACTCGATCGCACCAAGACGGTACGCGCTTCTCATTGTAATAGGCAGAGGTGCCGGGATCTGCCGCGAGCTCGCTCTCGCTTTTGGCGCTAGTGTTGGAGTTTGACGGCCCACACTTCAAACCACTCTTTTTATCATGGTCTTTTGACCCACGCCTTTTGAACGTGGGATAAAATCTCAGCGGCATCTCACGGAATCCAGTGAATACTTTTCCCAGTCGCATCGCGTGCTTGAGTTGATCCGCCTTTTCCAACGCCTCAAACTTCTTAGCCTGGATGTGTTCAATGACGGCGTTCCGTCCAACAGAGAACGGTGATGCTTCGACGATCAATTCTTCTTCTATTTCTTCTTCGAGCATCATCCCAGGCTTCGCCACCGGTCGAGCAGCGGGGTATTTACTCAACGGGACTTCATCCACGTCAGGCTTGGCCTCTGCTTTCGCCTCTGGCGCACCCTTATCCCAGTGCGTATTCCATTCGTTCCCGAGAATCATTCCCGGGTCGAGTCGATAGTTCAAGTCACCCATAAAGAACGTGTGCGTCGTGGAGTTCAACAAGTCCAATGGTTGATTCTTCTGTGCCGCAAAACCGCCACCAAGCGTAATCGCTTGCCCCGTCGCCGCTTGAAACGCATCCGTCGCTTTTTTGCCCGTACCCTTGACCTTTGAGATGATTTCATTCGACGCATCAAAAAACGCGCTATTGACATCACTCAACAGCGGCGGCGCCCCGGCAGTTTTCGTCACGCTATCTGCCCACGATTTGCATAAAATTTCAGGAACCATTTCGTTGCGCGCTTGGAAAAACTTTGGTCCTTCATGCGCAGCTAAGTGACACGAAACAAACGCAATCGTCTCACCATTGTCAAACTCGATGTGCACGAGCAATCCACCTTTATTGCCAACTAAGTTTCCAATCCCAGTCGCTTTTGAACCAACTTTCACGGTTCGCACGCGCGACTGTAACTCTGCGCGAATAAACACCGTCAACCGCATTTGCAACAAAATCTCAGATTGCAACAACACAAACTGAGACCCCATGGCGGCGAAAAGAAAGTCAAACCAATGCGTGCGCACCTTGAGTTCGTTCACGACTTTCTTCCCAGTGATATACCCGGCAAATAATCCACACATCATCCCTGGCGCCGCCCCCACGGGCGCCGCCAACACCCCGCCCGCGAACATCCCGCCCGCCATCATGCCAAACTTGGTCCACTTTGAACTCCCCCAAAACCCCTTCTTACGCAACGTCGATCGATACTCCTCTTCATCACCCACGTGTTTCGATATACTCTCAGGCTTAATATTCTTTTTACTTCGCTTATACGACGCTTCTTGCGCACCAATCGCGATTATATCCGCACTCTCGCGCGCCTCGCGCAACCACCCCGTCGCCGCCTCGAGCGTCGGCGCCTTGTTCCCCACGTTCCACGTCGTGCAATACACCTCAAGTGTCCGCGTCTTCGTCGCTCGGAAACTCTTCATCGACTGTAAAAGCATCGCGCGGTGTCTCTTCGCCTCCTCATCCTCCTCCACCGTCACCGTCGGCGTCATCATCGCATCATCATCCGCGCACCCATCGCCCGCGCCAACGACCAATTCCCCGCCAACGTCCGCAACGTTCCGCACGATTCCCGTATCCGCTGACGTCACACCACCCCCCGCATCGCGCGCATCGCGAGCGTCACCATCATCACGATGCGCATCCGAACCCATCATGGCGGCGACGACGACGACGACGACGACGACGCACGCGATGCAGTGGCGCACCGCCGACAATCGGCGTCGCCGTCGGGGGACACCGGGAACACGTGGACCGCTACGCCGAATGTCCGACTGTGCCCGCGCCCACGATCGATGTGGATAGCGCCCATCCAACCATCCATGCGCGCCGCCGCGTCCGTGCGTCAGTGCGACGACGACGAGCGTAGACGCGCGCGCGTGTGTGTGTGTGTGTGTGTGTGTGTGTGTGTGCGCGCTCGTACACGGAGGTGTGTTGTCTTCGCGGTGTCGCGGGCTTGAAGTTTGGGGTGACTTTTTTAAGACGATGATGATGTCGATGTCGATGTCGTCGATGACGATGGGGACGAGACGTCAGGGGAGACCGTCGTCACCGTCGTCGGCGGCGGCATCGTCGGCGGCGATGACGATGAGGGCGAGACGCGGTGGTGGGTTCAGGGTTGTGAAAGCCGCGGCGGGCGCGGATGCGGACGCCGAGGAGGAGGACAAGTTTTTAGGACGTAAAGGGAAACGTACAGGGGATGAGGTGTCCAAGTACGCGGAGAAGGAGGCGGAGACGTTAAGAGCTGGTGCGGGGATGCAGTATGAGTTTGGTAAGCCGCAAGCGCCGCAAGAGACGTGGGAACCATTCGCCAGAGAGGCGAGAGTTGGATTGGTGCGCGAGTACGCCAAGGGCGCGGGGGCGGATGTCGTCGCGGCTTCGTTACATATATGCGTCGAAGATGATGCGTACGAGAGCCGAACGTCGGTGTGTTTGCCTCGTGAGGCGTACATTAAGCGTATGGATAAGTTGGTGAACGAATTCATGCAACGCGACATGTCATACATGAGCGAAGAGGACAAGCTCGACGGCGATAAAGTCATCGCCGCCGTGGAGCGGTACTTGTTTGAAGAGCAACAATACCGCCCGCCGACGGGATGGCGTGAGGCGTTTTCTCCGTACAGAACGTATTTTCACAACGTCATAGCGCAAAAAGTAGGCATTCCCGCCACGCTTGCCGCGATTTACATTGGTTTCCTCGAGCGATTGAAAGCCAAAGGCGGGCTTGCGTGCGGCGACGTCTCGGTGCTCCTTCGCGTGCGGCGCGGCGCCGATCCCACACCGCGTCGTCCGTGGGGCATCAAGGCTGGAGACGCCGTCCCTGAAGGTTCAGTCGTGTGTACGTCTGACATGGTTGTACGTCAGCAACTCATGGCGCTCAAGCGCGCGTTTTGGCCCTGGGAATGGGACGACTCGCGCGACAGCGGATTTTTATTGGCGGTGGAATCCGCGGCGTACGGCAAGGATGACCGCATGAATACCGCCGCAGGCGTCGTGGGCATCATCCAGCCCACCGGACGACCGTTCGGTGATTTAAAAATGGCCACCCTCGTCACCGAACGTCTCGCCGAACTCGACGGTGGCGTTGGCTACGAAGCTCGAGACATGGGCGTGTTGCTCTACCACGGCGGCTACCGCGCCGACGCCTTGCGCACGCTCGCCGAATTTCAACAATGGAAAGCCACCACCCGCTTGACTTCAACGATCGTAGAAATCTCAGACACAAACACTACAGTCGCAACGCAATCCCCAGACTTTGCCTGGGTCGCCGGCGACCCCGTGCTCGCCGCTCGTCTCGCCTTGCGCGAAGACGAAGCCTTGGCCAAGGTGCTCGTCGAACTCAACCGCGACGCCCTCGAGCACCAATTTGCCGATATCTAGACCCGCATCAACCATGCATCATATAGTACATTCATTCATTATTTATTGATTGATTACACATTATTATTATCACATCCTCGCAGCACATCCAACGCCACCGCGACCGCGACCGTCCCAACCGCCGTCCCGAGATATTTTGCTCGCCGCGCGTGGCACCCTGTGCCCAGGGGCACTTTTTCATGAAGCGTTTCATACACGCCACGGTGCCCGCACACATCGACTCCTCCGAATTTCGCATTCAATCGTGACACAACCGTCTTACGTCTTACACGTCGTCGCATTCCGTCGTCGTCGTCATGTGCGTGGCATTCATCGCCATCGACGACACCGCCGTCGTCGTCGCATTCAATCGCGACGAACGATTGGCGCGGGAGACGCTCGCGGTGCACGCGTTCGCGGGCGAGGACATCATCGCCGGGAAGGACTGCGAAGGCGGTGGCACGTGGTTGGGGGTGAATAAAAATACAGGCGCGTTTGCGTTGCTTACGAATGCGCGCGTAGTTGGTCGGCAGGGCGATGA
>Ga0181561_10003476_pt1 | contig 13815 bp, 10 predicted proteins | sample 011ome_19_FD_133760 | JGI IMG/M metagenome (GOLD analysis project Ga0181561, IMG submission 133760) | Coastal salt marsh microbial communities from the Groves Creek Marsh, Skidaway Island, Georgia - 011510BT metaG (megahit assembly) | ecosystem: Environmental > Aquatic > Marine > Intertidal...
GATGTCGTCTATGCTCTCCGGCGTCGCGACGCCTTCGGAGGCGCGCGTGGTCGTTTCCGGCGACGTGGCGCCGGAAACGACCGCGAACGCTTGAGACAGCGTGACTTGTTTCGGGTCGTCGAGCGGCGCTCCGGACTTCGCTTTTTGACGCTTCGCGGCGGGTCGTTTCGCGGACGCCTTCTCGGGCTCACCGCCGTTCTCCTTCTCCGCCTCCGGCGGCACATCGCCGCGGCTGGGGACCACGTACCGCAACGTCGGCTGGGGGTTTTGTTTTTCGAGGGCACGCGTCGTTCGGGCGTCGTTCGCGACGACGTCGTCACGCGCTCTTTTCGCGACAGACGACGTATTCGGTTTCGTTCCCTCCGCCTGCCGGTACCGCGCCGTCGCCGGCGGGAACCGCGCCGAGACGGCCGCGCGGTGCGCCTGAGGCGCGCGCGTGTGTGCCGACTGCACGCCGTCACGGCCGCTGAAGCTGTTGTACCTGCGCGAGGGGGGGGCGGCGGTCAGCGGCGCGGATGCGAAGCCACGACGTTCGAAGTTTAAAAGACAGACGGCACGCCGAGATGCGCGCTCGCGGCGCGCGTACCATTGCCGGGACTCCTTGCGCAGCTCCCTCGGGTCCGGCGGCCGGCCGCACCGCCACCGGAGCCGATACAGCGGTGGGTCCTCCTCGCGCGACATCCGCGGCGCCGGGAAGTGTGCTCAGGAGACTGTCCACACCTTGGTTTTGCCGAGCAGGAGGAAGTCTCGTGTTTTCACTTTTCAGGAAAAGTCTCGTGTCCACACTTCGTCTTCTCGGCGGAGTCGACGCGCGCCGCGGCAGTTCCCACCTCGCGGCGTCCGCATGTCGGCGGTCGCGGCGCCCCCGCGCGACGGCGCGGTGCCCTGCGACGCGCCCGCGTCCACGCGCCCGGCGGCCACCCTGGCGGAGGTGGTTTTCTCGCAGTTCCGCCCGGGCGAGGACGAGGAGCGCCAGATGGCCACGGTGATGGGCATCGTCGACGCCGAGCTCTCCGAGCCGTACTCGGTGTTCACGTACCGGTACTTCATCAAGAACTGGCCCGAGCTGTGCGTGCTGGCGCACTTGCGCGGCGAGTGCATCGGCGTGGTGATATGCAAGCTCGACCAGCACCGAGAGAGCCACAGGGGGTACGTGGGCATGCTCGTCGTGACGAAGCCCCACCGGAATCTGAAACTGGGCAGCGCGCTCGTCGCGAGGGCGCTGCGCGTGATGCGCGCCGCCGGCGCGGACGAGTGCGTGTTGGAAGTGGAGTCCACCAACAAAGGCGCGCTGCGTCTGTACGAGAACCTGGGATTCATACGGGACAAACGCCTCGAGCGGTACTACCTCAGCGGGAACGACGCGTACCGCATGAAGCTGCTGTTCCCGTTGCCGGAGACGCCGGAGACGGAGGGCGACGCGCCGCGCGAGTAGTACGTATTTTTAGTAATCGTTTGCGAGTCAATCCGCGTTACAAGCGCGCGCTATGAAAACTCGCCCCATCTGCGAACCCGCGCGTACCAGCGACGAGATCCGCACTCCACAGCCGTAAAAAGCGTTTTACTTGCGGCGGCCAGTGGTCTTCGTGTGCTGCCCGCGCACGCGGATACCCCAGTAGTGACGAAGCCCGCGGTGGTTGCGGATCTTCTTCAGGCGCTCGAGGTCGTCGCGGAGCTTCGTGTCGAGGGCGTTGGAGGAGAGCTGCGAGTACTTGCCATCCTTGAAGTCCTTCTGCCTGTTCAGGAACCACACGGGGATCTTGTAGTCCTCGGGCTTCGCCAGAATCACCATCATGGACTCCAGCTCCGCCGCGGAGAGCTCGCCCGCGCGCTTGCCCAGGTCGATCTCCGCGCCCTTGCACACCAGGTTGGCGAACCGGCGGCCGATGCCGCGAATCTGCGTCAGGGCGTACATAACCTTCGCGCGCCCGTCGACGTTCGTGTTCAGAACACGAAGGATGTGCTGGAAATCATCTCCGACGATGAGAGACATGGTGGAGGCTGCGTACGTGGAGGAGAGAGGGGAGAAAAGAGGTGGAGCGTCAGCGGCGCGTTCGCGCGAGGATGGAGAATGGCGATCCCGATCGACCACCGAACGCCTGAGACCCGAACGCCCAGGCAAGACGTTCCGATTTGCCGTGTGCCGAGCCGTCCGTCCGCCGCGGCGCGGCGGGAACGACCGCGCGGCCGCGGTGACGGGACGCGCGCGAACACGGCTGTGTGTCCGGCGGCGGCGCGAGCCTACCGCGGTCGCGCGCGCGGCTCGCGTCGCGCCCGAGGCTCACGAGCCGGCGCGTCGGCTGGTGAAAAACCCTGCCGCATCGCGAGCGAAAAAAAACCCGCGCGTGGCGCGACGTCGCGGACGCGCGGCTCGAGACGCCGCCGACCGCGCGGCGCGCGACGGTGTCGCGCCGGTGACGTCGGAGGATGCGCCTCCGGCGGCGCGTCAGCGGACGTGACCGGCGCGGGCCGTCGGTACGGCGCGGTCGCCAGCGCCCGCGAGCCAACGCCGCGCAACGCAGCCGAAGGATGAACGGGACGCCTCCCGGTCCACCCCGGACACGCGCGAGGCCGACGCCGGTGGTCGGGGATCGAGGCTGCGAGTCCTCCGCGAAGCTAGTGAACGCGGACGAGATCGCATCGTTGGGGTCGTACGCACCGTGACGTGTGTCGCGCGTCGCTGTAAGAGGGTCGCCGGCGGACGCGAACGCGCGTGAAGTATCGATCGAAATAGGGTTTGGCGCGAGCGAAACGAAAAGCGTCTTTCAATGAGACTCATGACTAGAACCCATACAAAAAAACACACGTCAGACTCAATACCCATACGGTAATCGCTGTAGCCTATTCAAAGGCCCACACAAACCGCTTCGGCGGACGCAAACACCGCGAAAGAGCCTTCCTCGCGTCATTCCCCCTGCGCGAGTCCGCATTATGCGCGTGAAAGGCGGCTCGGGCGGAGGCGCCGGCGGCGCCGGCGGGCTTCCCAGCCCTTACGTGAAATGGGAGAGGGTACGTGTGTCTCTGTCGACGCGGCTTTTTTTCCCGCGCGCGCGCGAAGGCGGGCGGTCGACTCCCCGCCCCGCGTCGCGCCGAACGTCAAACCCAAATCGGTCGACGCGTCGGTCGACGCGTTCGTTCCGCTCGCGTCTCCCGCGCGCCGCTCCCGCTGACGCGACCCACCCACGGAAACGCCACCGTTCCAAACTCCAGGAACGCTGCGCGAAGATCGACAAGGCCAAGCTGGACAAGATCAAGCCCTCCGTGGACGCCAAGAGCCCCCCCCGGTTCAAGCACATGGTGGTGAACGCGAAGAAACTCCAGCTCGAGGAGGACCGCCTCGTCGAGATCGAGCACCAAAACAGGAAGCTGCTGGACAACCTGAGCCGGATCTCCGAGCGACCGAGCGGGTTGAGCGGCGATAACGGCGCTTCGAACGGGTCGACCGCGCGACCGAAAGCGCTGCTCCGGGGCCAAGCCCCGGTGAAGAGGCGGGTCACGTCTCTGAACGTGCGCAAGAGGCAGGAGGAGCTCGACCGCATCGAGCGCGAAAACGCGCTCATCCTGCGGCGGATACGCGACCAGAACACCAAGGAGAGCGAGTTCTCGGTGAAAAAGATGCAGAGCGAGTGGAAAGAGACGCTCGAGCACAGGAAACGAGCGAGCCAGTGGATCGGGTGAAGCGCGGGTCGCGGGTGGCGCGCTTCGCGCGCGGACGGACCGAACGGCGCGCGCGGGATGCATAATCCGGGTCGCGGATGCGCGACGCCGCGCGAACGTCGACGCGACAAACAGGCTTTACGATTAAAATCAAATCAAACCGCCTCTACATCCCCGTGACCTCGATGTCGCCCGGCTTGGGCTCGTTCCGCAGACGCGACTTCGTGTCGTCCTCCTCGATGCGCCGCAGCAAGCAGGACAGCACGCGCCTGTTCAGCCCGTCCAGGTCCTCCCCCTCGCCGCCGTCGTCGCCGACGAGGAGCTTGATCGTGACGTCGGCGTTTGCGTACATCTCCGCGCGCTCCGCCTGCAAATCCTGAATGATGGCGGCGATCTTCGCCTCGTCGCCGTTCGCGTCCGCGAACAGAGGCCGCGCCTCGGCGCCGTCTCTCGTCACCCGGCTCGCCAGCAGCGCGGGTGTCCCGCTCAAGCACACCACGACCCCGTTGCGCAGGTGCATCCAGTTGGCTTTCTTTTTGATGATCCCGCCCCCCGTGGCGACGACGCACTTCTTGTACGCCGCGAGTTCGGCTAAGATCTGCGTCTCGACCTCGCGGAAGCCCTCCTCGCCCTCGGCGGCGAAAATCTCGGGAACGCTCATCTTCGTCACCTGCTCGATGACGTCGTCGCTGCGGTCGCCGAGAGGTGTGAGGAAACGATAAGATTTCGGTCAGCGACTAGACGCGCTTCATCTCGCAGACACGCCTCGCGCGTGTTTTTTTCTTCGTGTCGCGTGATAAAGCGCGGAGTGGATAGACCGCGCCGACGCGAGGAGAGAGAGGCGTCGCGCGCACGTACGTGTCGAAGAAGCTGTACCCCAGCGAGGCGGCGAGCTTCTTCCCGACGGAGGACTTGCCCGTGCCCATCATGCCCACGAGAAACACGCTCGAGCCGTCCAGCACGTCCTTCACCGCCGCGCCGGTGTCCGCGTCACCGCCGGCGTCGCATCGGATCGATCGGCGGAGAGCGACGGCGCGGCGGGCGGGACGCGCGGGCGCGCGGCGGGATGCGATCCCGGCGCGAGGAGCGACGTGAGCACGCACGGAGACGCAGGACATGGTGCGTGTCGACTGCGGTGACGCGTGAGTCGAAGTGACGGCGCGCGGCTGCGCGTGAAGCAAGCAGGCGCAGCCAGCGCGAGAGGAAAAGCTCGCCGACGTGAAACTTTTTGTTCCGGCAAGTCTGACAGCCACCCGCGAAAACGCGTCTTGGAAGTTTTGCCGAGTTTGGCATCGTCCTTCGTCATCATCGATTCGCTTCTCTTCATCAGAGGGAGGTACGCGCGGACGCAGCGGCGTCGCGCGTCTCGAGCGTGCTCCTATGGCCAAGAAAGACAAGAACGACGATGAGGCCGCGGGTGACCCGGAGGTGAAGCTCACCGCGGTGACCACCCTGCTCCCCGATCCCAACGACGTGAAACACAATCCCAACCTGCTCGTGGAGACCCTGCGGAAGGCTCCCGCGCGGAACCACCCGCGCGCGCGGAGCGACGCGGCGCTGTTCCTGTGGGACCTCTCCCTGAACGACCCCGACGCGCGCGTGAGGATGTGCACGGAGGAGTTCGCCGGCGCGTGTCAGGTGGCGCTGCGGGACGGAGACGTGGTGGACCGCTCGGCGACCGCGTCGCTCGTGCGCGAGGCGAGCGGCTGGGCCGAGGCGAGGCCCCTCGTCGCCGCCGCGAGCGGGCTCGTCGAGCGGCTGTGCGACCTGCTCGACGACCGCCACGTCGCCGAGAGCGCCAAGCGCGCGCTCAACGACACCGCCGCCTCGAGCAAAAAGCAAGGCGGTCACGCGAGCGCCTCGAGCGCCCGGAGCGCCGACGGGGACGCGGACACCGCCGCCGCGCGCGCCGCCGCCGCGCACGCGCTTCGCGAGCTGACGAGCACGTGCGAGCTGCGCCGTTTGGCGGCGCCGGCGCCCAAGAAAGGTAAGCCGCCGCGCGTGCGGCTGGACGTTTTGGTGCGCGCGGCGTCCATCGCGCCGGATGCCGCGAAGCGCGCCGCCGAGACGCCGGACGCGTGGCGCACCAGGACCGCGTGCCTGGAGACCCTGCACCAGTGCATGGACCCCGCGCGGAACAAAGACGCGCGCCGCGCTCGCGCCGACGCCTTCGGCGACGCCTCCGACGCCTCCGCCGCCGCGCTCGCGTCCGCGCTCGCCGTCTTTTCGGAGGCGCTCGTGTGTGCAGACGCGCCGCCGGAGGCGAGGCGCGCGGCGGCGTGGTGCCTGGCTCACGGCACGCACGACGAGCACAGGCGGGACTTGGTGTTGGCGGACCCGGTGGCGTGTTTGGCGCTGCGCCGCGCGCTGCGGCGGGAAAACGGCGACTTCGCGACGCGCGCGGGCGTCGCCGCCGCCGTCGCCAACCTCGCCGGCGTTTCTTCATCCGTCTCTTCATCCGCGCGCGCCGACGACGGCGAGGCGGCCGGCGGCGACGACGCGGCGCTCGAGTCGTCGGCGCTCGAGGAGTCGCGGAGCCTCCGAGCGCGCGCGCGCGCGCTCGAGGGGCGCCTCGGCGCGCTGAAGAAGATCCCGAAGGACGAGCTCAAGCCCGCGGACGCCGAGGAAAAAAACGCGTGCGTCGCGGAGCTCAAGAAGATGGCGCGCGTGTTCGCGGGCGAACTCGTGGGGGCTCTGTCGCCCGCCGAGCGCGCGGCGGCGCGACTCGCGCGGCGACGCGCCGAGCAGACGCTCGAGCGCACGAACCCGCTGGGGCCGCTGTGCCGGCTCATCGCGCCGCCGGGCGAAAACCCGGGCGACGCGTCCGACGACGACGCCGACGACGCGGGGACGGTCCGAGCGAGAAGAGACGACGACGACGGCGGCGACGACGATCGGCGTCCGTCCGCGTCGGTCGCGTCGTCGCCGGGGATCATCGAGCGTACCGTATCGGACGCGATCGACGGCAGCCACGGCGAGACCGTCAGGACGGAGACTGACGACTCTGGGACTGCCGACGCGACCGGCGTTCCCGACGCGACCGGCGCGAAGGCGGACGGAGACGGCGAAACAAACGCCGTTCTCGACGACGCGGCTTCCGCGAACGCCGGCGTCGTTCCGGTGGCAAACGGGCAAACGGGCGCGGATGACGCGGACGCGGAAGCGAACGCGTCGATCACCGAAGGGGACGACTCGAAGGCACCGACCCCACCGCCCAATAACCTGGTGGTGGGCCAGGCGGAGGCGATCGCGGCGGCGGCGACGGCGCTGCGTCGGCTCACCGCGCACCCCGACGCGCGCGCCGCGGCGAAGCTCGTGTCTTTGCGCGCGCACGAGCGTTTGCTGTGGCACCTCGGCCACAGCAAGGACGTCGCCACGCGGCGCGATTGCCGCGAGACGCTGCGTCAGCTCGCGCGCGACGCGGCGGCGAAAGCGGCCATCCAGGCTGTGCCGGACGCGCCCGCGCTGGCCAGCCGCGCCTTCGAGAACGCGGACGCGCCGAGCGTCTCCGAAAATACTCCGAACGAAAATACCGCGCGGCTGGACGCGCTCGTTCCGGGCCTCGTCGCGGCGAGCGCGCGCCGGCGGCCGGCGGAGGAAATCAGGGCGAAGCGCGCGGCGGAGTACCGGGCGCGCGGTACGGGTGTTATTTCGGAAGCGCAGGCGGTGTAGGGTTCTTAGAAAAAAAACGGTGTCTTGAGGGTTTCTTGAGGGTCCCTGACGTTATGTGTTAAGAAGGGCGACGAGAGGGTTGTGATTGATCGAGCGAGCCACGTGTTGGGTGCCCATCGAGGAGGACCGTCCGCGACGCTATAGCGTTCGCCAAGAGCGGCGCGATTGTGTACTTTTTTTTAGTGAATTGAGGTTTCTCGTCCGCGCGAACATGCGTCGAGGATGATGCATTCCGCGTCGCGCGACACGACAGTCGCGATGGCGTCTTCGTGCGCCTCGGTGCGCGAGAGCACGCGCCGCGTCGCCGCGGCGAGCCACCGCGTGAAGGTGATCCAGCGCAAGATCGAGCAGGTGGTTTCCGAGATGGACGCGCGGACCATCGCGCGCGTGCTGGGTCCCAAAGCCTTCGACGCGGACGACGTGCATTTCCACGACCCCGAGGATCCCGAGCTCACCGCGCTGTACATCCTGTGCGTGGACGCCATCAACTTCTGCTTCTGGCCCGACCACGATGCCGTCGCGCACGTCAAGGTGGCGAAGAAGCACTATCACCAGTTCGACGTCACCGCGCGGTACCTCCTGAACTCGGGCCTCCCGGTGGAGGATGCGAAGCCGAAGATCCTGACGGGAGACCCTCCCGACGACGACGCGAACGCGCCGACGACGCAAACGCGAGCGGGTGCGGACCCCTTCGACCCCGACGTGCTCGCCGCGCAGGGCATGGAGTACGAGCACATCGCGGGGGGGCTGAAACGCGCGCTGGAGCGAGACCGGGGATGTCTGGACCCGTCCAGACTAGTCGCTCTCGACGGCCCGGGCCTGCGCGACGCGTTACGATGGCCGCGAACGTTACCGCTGGAAAACGAGCGCGCGCGTTTGTTGCGCGAGATCGGCGCCGGTTTGACGCGGCACTGGGGCGGTAAGGTGACGAACTTGATCGGCGCCGCGGCGGGGGACGCGCCCACGTTGGTGGATCTGGTCGTGCAGACTTTCCCCGGGTTTCGAGACGCGACCGTGGACCCGCGAGACGGGCGCCAGGTTTTCTTTTACAAGCGGGCGCAGATCTTCGTCGGTGACGTGTGGGGTCGGTTCGAGGGCGAGGGGCTGGGTGCTTTTGGCGAATCCATCGGCGAGCTCACCATGTTCGCGGATTACCGCGTGCCCGTGGTGTTGCGCCAGCTCGGCATCTTGAAGTACTCGGACGAATTCGCGAGCGTAGTGGACGGGGGTAAAACGCTCGTCCCCTCGGGCTCCGCGGACGAGATCGACACGCGCGCGTGCACCGTGCAGGCGGTGGAGCGCATGAAACACGCGCTGGAGGCGCGTTTAGCGAAGGAAATCGAACTGAGACCGAACCTCGGGAGCGGCGAGGCGGCGGCCCCGGCGGTGACCTCCGTCGCGCTGGACTGGTTCCTGTGGACGCAGGGGGAGAAGAGGCGGGACGACTCGCCGCCGCACCACAGGACGATGACCGTGTTCTACTGATGCGGGAGGGAGCATGTTATGAGAGGCTATGTGCGCATATCACTACTACTACGTTAACCACAGAGAGACGCTCCGTTACCTGGGAGTACTACGTACTCCGCGATGGCGAACCGCTCGCCGCCGCGAAAAAAAAAAGCCGACGCGCGTTCACAACAACACGCCGGCTTGCCACGCGACCCTGGGGGGCGCGGTCGTGTGTTGCTCCCTGAACGCCGCCGGGTAGTCCCCGCGGAAGTTCACCACCGGGTTCCTCGGGTCCTCCTGCGTTTTCAGCCAGCACTCCCCCCGGGTGTGGTTCCAGATGTCCGGGGCCCAGCACTCGTCAACGGGGCAAAACACCCACGAGTTGCATCCTTTTTCGCTCGCTTTGCACGCCTCGCAGCACGCCGCGGCGTCCGCCACTTTGAAGTCCAGCCCCCAGCTCACCGCCGGGCCGTCCAGGTCCAGCGCGTCTTCCGCGTGGCAACTCGCGTCCAGGTGCGCCAAAACCCCGCCCAGAGGCTTTTCGGACGTGGTCTCTTCGTCTCTTCGCGCGAAGACCGTCTTCGTTTGAATCTCGTTCGTCGCGTTTGTCGCGAAGAAAGCGCTTTCGTCGCGGCGCGCGTCTTTGTTCGGCGCGAGCAGAGGGTTGGCCGGCGCGAACGACACGTTCGAAACGTTCGTCGTCGCCGCGGACTCGGTGTCGTTCGCGGAGATGGCAGACGCGCCCATGACTTCGCCACGCGCGTCCACGACGTGGCCGGACGCGACGTGAAACCCGCCGCCGATGGCGGGCAGGGGGGAGGCGGACGCGGCGGACGCGATGTGGCTCTTTTTCTTCGCCGCGGGACGATCGGTTTCGTTTTCGTCAGCCTCCTTCGCGGGCTCTCGCGACGCGGGCGCCTCCGCCTCCGCCTCTTCCGCGTTCTCTTCCCTCTCCGTCGCCGCCGCGACCCAGGGTGGAGCGGGCGGCGGGGGCGAGGACGGCACTCGCCCCGTTTCCCACGCCAGAGCCCCCGGCGCGCGCTCCTTCAACGCGCGCGAACCATCCGAGGAGGCGGGTTCCTCGAGCGGTATCTCGACGAATCGCGCGTCGTTTCCCTCCCCCGCCCCCGCGAGCGAAGCCACTTCGCGCACGACCAGCAGGACGAACAGCACCCCGATTACGAACCCCAGCATGCGCCCCGGCCCCCCGGGGCGACACGCGTCGCGCGGACGCGCGAGGGTCTCGCCGCGCAACATCCTGTGGTCGCGCGATGACGTTTCTTTCTTTCCGCGTTGTTCGACGAGGACCTGGACGACAGTCGGATTTGCGCGAAACGAAAAACGAAAAACGCGAAACGAAACCGCGTGATCATCACGACCCGTGTCGCTACCCATCGCTCTCTTTCGGACCCTCACGCGTCATCGTCGCCCCCTTACGCTCGACGCGCTTAAACATCCTGTGCTGCATCAGCCGTTGCGGGTCCGTGATCACGTCGGCGAGACGCGAGAACGCGTCGTCGCCGGCGCCCTCGTCCGTCGCGTATCCGCACGAAGCGTACAACGCGATGGCGGGGGCGTTTGTTTTCACAACCGTCAGCGAGGTCTCCGCGCAGCCGGTTTCCGCGGCCAACGCCTCGACCTCGCGCAGTAACGCCCGCGCCAGCCCCCGTCTTCGGTGCGCCTTCTTGACCTCCACTGAGGACAGGAACAGCGAGGATACGGGTTCGTCACTCTCGCGATTTCGCGATCGTGTCCGCCGCGGCCAGCACGTGATCCAAGCCGCGACGGCGACGCCGGAAGACGCGGATGCGAGATTCGGATCGGCGACCGTCACCTCGACGCGGGTCTTGGACGAGCCCTTGGTCGGGTCGGGCAGGACGCGCACGGCGTACCCCTCGGGAAGGGGCGGAGACGACCGCCTCTGCGCGTAGGACTGGCTGAGCTGCTCGAGACGATCCCTCCGGGCCTTCTCGTCCGAGGGTGGGGACGAGGGCGACGGGACCGACGAGGCGTCCGCCGTGTCAGCGTCCTCGACGGAAAACGGCCATGCCGCGCGAACCGCGGCCGCGGGCCGCCGCGACCGCGAGCGCGCGGGGGTGGCGACCGGCGAGCGCGCGAGCGCGAGCGCGCTCATGCCCCTGAGACGCGTGCGCGCGCGATGTCGTCTGAGGAACCGGCGAGGCAACGCCTGCGCACCACGACCCCGACTTAGTCCCAGCAGTCGGCAGCTCAGCTATTGGGCGAACACAAAATCACGCGTATTTTGGCGTCAACCGTCAAGTTTTCCACCGGCGCTCATCGCATGCAGCGCCTGGTGCCGCTCACGTCGCTTCGGCGCGTGTTCCCCCGGACCTTCGCGTCCACCGGTCACTTGACGCATCGCGCGATACTCGCGAAGATGACATCCACGTCAACCTGGGACGGCTCCGGGACCCAGGAGGATCTCATGTACCGAGACGAATGCATCCTGGTGGTACGTGAGGGGCTGCCTAGGTTTTTTCGCGCGCCCCGAGGCGGGCGCCGTGCGCGTCCCACGGCGTTCCGATCGACGCCCATCGCCACCTCGACGCTCGCGCTCCGAGCGCGTCCTGACTGACCCGCCGTTTCCGCGACACAGGACGCGAAGGACGCGATCGTCGGCCACGACAGTAAGTACGCGTCGCACAGGTTCATCCCCGATCAGCCCAAAGGCAAGCTGCACCGCGCGTTTTCGGTGTTCCTGTTCGACGAGAACGATCGGCTTTTGTTGCAACAAAGAGCGGCTTCGAAAATCACGTTCCCTTCGCTGTGGACGAACACGTGCTGTTCGCACCCGCTGTACGGGTACGAGCCGAGCGAGGTGGACACGGAGAAGGACATCAAGAGCGGCGCCGTCCCGGGCGCGAAGCGCGCGGCGATTCGCAAGCTCGAACACGAACTCGGCGTCGCGCCCGCGTCGGTGCCCCTTTCGAAGTTCAAGTACCTCACGCGCCTGCACTACTGCGCCGCGGACCACTTCGCGACGAACCAGGAATCAAACGGGGGGCCGTGGGGGGAGCACGAGATGGACTACATCCTGTTCATCAAGCCGGAGACGCGCGTCGCGATTGAACCCAACCCGGAGGAGGTTGACGATTTTCGGTGGGTGACGCGGGACGAGCTTCGGGAGATGATGGATCCCAAATCCGGGTTGCGGTGGTCGCCGTGGTTCCGGATCATCGCCGAGAAGTTCCTGGACACGTGGTGGGCTGATCTGGAGAACTGCCTGAACACGGAGAAGCACGTGGACCTGGAAACCGTGCACGAGGTGATGTGACGCGGAGACGTGACGCGTCTTCGGTGCGTTTTCGCTTCATTTTTTTTTTTAGTGGCGCATTTTTTCGTTTCGGCGCGCGCGTCGCTCGACGCCGTCTCGGTGACGACACCGTTGTGACGGGCGGACTGACCCGGGGTGATATCCGGCTGATGATCGTCCAGCCGTGCCTTACAAGCACACATGCTCCTGAGAGATGGCGAGGTTTTTGTTTTTTCAACACGCGAAAGCTTTTTCGTTTCCCGCTCCGAACGCCGAATCGCGTCCGCCGCGATCGCGAACGACCTCGATCGCGACTGACCTCGCCCGCAGCCCACCTCGGCCGCAGAGAGGCTCTTGGAAGAGCTCGGTAGAAGAACGAACGCGACGATAACGAGAGCTCTTCGTCCACGACACAACCCCGTCTCGTCGTTCTGTTCTGGCACAGAACACACCTACTCCGCCTCGCCGCCTCCGAGCAGAAACGCCGCGTCCTCGAGCGACGCCTCGCCCGTCGCCGCGTCAAACGCTAAAGCCAGCCCGACGCACGCGCAGTTGCCTATTTTCTCGCTCGTCAGCGCGCGCGCCGCGTCTTTTTCGCGCTCGACAAAGGCGCGGCTCCCCGCGCGCGAACACAGCCGCCTGACCGCGTGCTGGAACCACAGCGAGTGCCCGACGACGATCACCGCGTCGCTCGCCTCGAGCCGCAGCGTCTCGAAAAAGTCATCCACGCGCTCGTCCATCTGTTCCCGCGAATCGACGTCGTCCCGCGAAGTCCACCAACGCCCGAACGCGTCGCCGGCGTCTGTTTCCGCGCGCATCGCCGCCACCGCGGCGTCCGCGTAGGCGGCGTCCGGGACGCCGCCGTGACACGCGTCCCGAAGCTTCTCGGCGGCGCGGCGCAAAATTCCATCGGCTCCGCGCTCGATGCCGATGGTGTCCAGGCTGCCCATCGTGCTCTTGACCTCGCGCAGAGACCGCGAGAGCACCACGAAGGGTTCGTCCATATTTTTTCGCGCCGCCGGGTCCTCGCGTCTTGTCTTCGCCGTCTTGCCGCTCGCGAACAGAAACAGCGCGGCGGTCTGCGCCGCGCGCGTGAGCGGCGACGAGAAGCACCGCGTCGCGTCGCCGAACGATCGCCACCACGCGAGCTGCTTAGCGGAGAGTCGCGGAGCGTCGCCTCCGTGACCGTCCGTCGCGTTCGCCGCGGCGAACGCGTCGAACGGATCCGAATCCGCGTCGGACGCGTCGGACCGCGTCCCCTCGGCGCTACGCTGGTGTCTCGCCGCCTCCGCGCCCGCGCGCGTCGCCTGGCCCGCCCCGCGGGTGTTGAGCGGGTGGTCGAACTTGGCCATCGCCGACAAATGCATCTCGCGCTGCGCCTCGTTCCAGCGGCTCTCGCCGTGCCGAACGAAAAACACCCGCTTCGCGCGTTTCGGGAAATTCCCGAAACGCGACGACGCGGAACTCGGCGGCGACCTCGCGAGCGCGTGAGCGGTACCCTCGCGGTACCGCGCATGCGCTCCGGCGGGCGCGTACCCCGCGTCGAGGTCGATGAGCGGCCCGAGCGAATCCGTGTCGAGCGAATCCGTGTCGAGCGAATCCGGCGGCGGCGGGACGTCCCCTTCGCGCGCGGGTACTTTGGGTACTAAAAAACGCACGGAGACGTACGCCTGTCGCGTGTCCTCCTCGTGTCCTCCTAGAAGCGCGCGGTGTAACGGCACGCGAACGCTCTCGCCGCGCGTTCCAAGAACGTGTTCCAAGGA
>Ga0181561_10003477_pt1 | contig 13814 bp, 10 predicted proteins | sample 011ome_19_FD_133760 | JGI IMG/M metagenome (GOLD analysis project Ga0181561, IMG submission 133760) | Coastal salt marsh microbial communities from the Groves Creek Marsh, Skidaway Island, Georgia - 011510BT metaG (megahit assembly) | ecosystem: Environmental > Aquatic > Marine > Intertidal...
AAAAAAAAAAACAAAAAAAAAAAAAAAAAAAAGAAAAAAAAAAAAGAAAAACAAAGAGACGCGAAGAGAGAAGAACATCACGTTTAAGTAACAAACGAAAGCTCGCGTCACTTTAAAACGCACACGCGCGATAGATAAAGTTATTTTAATATAAAAGAAGAGGACGACGACGAGGAGGAGGAGGTCGTGCCGAGAAGAAGAAGAAGAAGAAGGATTTGACGACGAGAAGATTTTATATATATTTACGACGCGCGCGCACGTAAAAGAAGGCAAAAAGGAGAGCGCACGGCGTAGCAGAAACTCACTCTCAGGATAGAGAAAAACAATGACCGACCAGGCGGTGCTCCTGTTGCGAAACCAACTCAGAGGTAAGCCGCGTGAGATGTTGTGAAGTCTCTCTCTCTCTCTCTGTGTCTCTTTGTTTCGTCTCTCTCTCTGTCTCTCGTGGTGTTTTCTTTTATCACGCGCGAGTGTGTAAGTGTGCGTCTCTCTCTCTCTCTCTCTCTCTTTCTCTCGGAGAGAAGGAGATGGAAGACGAGACGACGAGAGTGAATTTTTTCCTTTTTTTTGTGTTTTGTGTGCAACTCTCGAAAAGACGCTGAGATGTGTTCTCTCTCGTGTTCTTCTTTTTCTTTAAACAAGATTTAACCCGAAACCCAATCGAGGGTTTCTCTGCCGGGTTAGTGGACGATTCCAACGTCTTGCAATGGCAAGTGACCATCATGGGCCCTCCGGATACGTTGTACGAGGGCGGTTTCTTCACGGCGACGATGACTTTTCCGAGAGATTACCCGAACAAACCGCCGGACGTGAAGTTTAAATCAGAAATTTGGCACCCGAACGTGTACCCAGACGGAAGGGTGTGCATATCTATTTTACACGACGCCGGAGATGACCCAATGGGGTACGAGTGCGCCAGCGAGCGATGGTCGCCGGTGCAAACGGTGGAGACGATTATGTTGTCGATTATTTCGATGTTGTCTTCGCCGAACGACGAGTCGCCGGCGAATATCGACGCGGCGAAGATGTTTAGAGAGGATTACGCCGCGTTTAAAAAGCGGGTCGCGAGGTGCGTGAGGAAGAGTCAAGAGGAGTGCTTTTGAGATGAGGAGAGAAGCACGTGACCGCGGAGAAAAAAAGGAAAGATGGAATTACGAGGCAGAAATGTTTTAGAAAAGAGAGCGCGCTAGAGATAGAAGAGGATACGAAGAATCAAGGAAAAAGAAGAAGGAGAAGAAGAAGGAAGAAGGAAGGAAAGAAAGAAGAGAGAGAGAGAGAGAGAGTACAAGCTACCTACCCACATCGATACCGATTTGAAATACCGATATTACACTACTACTTTTACTTTTGAAATCGTCTTTCTCGTATTCGTATTCGTATTCTTACAACAACAACAACAACAACAACAACAACAATAAAACAATGCACGTTCTAAATCTACTCTTTTCAAAAATATCATCTATCTATTCGCTCTCTTTCGGGTCTTTTACACGCGTCTTCTTCAGCTTTATCGCCGCGTAATATACGCTCCCGACCACACCCACAATCATACCGCTAAAGTTTGCCCACTGAAATACCCCACCAAAGAATATGTACCCTATCCAAACAACCGCTAAATCTTTCACGTTGCCGCAAATAGCTTGCGTCAACGCCGAGTTCACCGAAGTATTTAAAAATATAGAGTAGTTCAGCGCAAACGCGAGCACGCACGAACCGAACAAAACTCTCACAAACCCACTGTTTTCGTTTATATAAATAATCGTACTAAACACCTCTCCTCTTAACAGAGATAGTACGAATAACGGCGCACCGCACCAAATCCCGTTTGTCCACATCAACCCAAACGCGTTCAATCCACTCTTCTTGGATATGCGTCCAATCATGATCAAGTACACGCTCGTCGCCACGTTATTCAAAACGACCATGAAATAACCGTACAAATTGAACTCCATATCGTTCATTCCGGCTATCACCGCGCCTAAAACCATCAACATCACCGCAAAAATCACGTCTTTCTCTTGCGATTTCCCAAACACGAGGAACTCGGTTGCCATCGTAAACGCGCCCGTCGTTCTTCGCAATGTCGTATACATCGGTAAGTTCACGCCTCTCAAAGAAATCATGGATAACAACATATACGTCAAATACGCAAGAGCTAATGGGAGCGTCACTCGAAACAACTTCGCCGTCGGGAATCCTGTTTTCATGTTTAATCCGCCTTTCGGCACTTTGTTCGATGTTTCCTCGTTTTTGTCCTCGTCCACGAACTCAATCAGTTTGAGTCTTTTAAACACGTACAAAAGCATCGTCGAAACGATCAGTTGCGATAGCGTGATGACGTTCGCGAATGGAAAATCGTATAAAGATAACGCGGTTTTATTGAAACAGAGCAACGCGATTGCGCACGCCATGTAGCTAAACGCGATCGACGCGCATTGGAACGCCGAAGCTTTCGGTTTCTTTTGCAGATGGAGTAAACCGGCTCCGGCGATTTGGGACGTGGACGACGGTTTCTTGTTTGATGATTTAAACATGTCTTCCGTAACTATGTATCGCCACGACGTTTATTATGAATGTGTTACGTAATGGACGTAGTTTTTTTTCTCTTCCCACGCGTGTTCGAAAAGAAGAGCGAGCGAGCAATAAAGTGTCGAATGGATAGAAAAAAGTTAACGGTCGTTCGTTCGTTTCAGTGGTGTGAACGTGTAATGTAAGTAGTAGTATGGCAATCGATTATAATAGAAATAATATCTCCCCCTCTCTCTCTCTTTCTCTCTCTGCTATCTAATTGTATTATTGTTATTATTATTTAATGGACATCTTCGCGAACGCCGTCGCGGCATCCATGGCTTCAGTCAACGCTCCCGCGTTCGGCCCTTGGCCTTGAGCGACGCCTTTTTTACCGCCACCTTTCCCTCCGAGCGGTTTCAAGCAAGTATCTAACCAGTTTTTAGCCTCGTTGGTTTTGTTCTTTACGTCAGACGGGACCGAACACAACGCTACGGCTTTCCCGTCGTTTGTGGCGAACAAAGCGCAAGATAAACCTTTTCCGGCGACGGATTGCGCGCACTCGCCCAACACTTTCGCATCTAACCCATCGCCGAGGTTGGCGACAAGAAAGTTTTCGTTCTTGGACGAGGCTTCGTCGCACATAACCGAGAGTTGTTCGATGGCTTTCCCAGCGGCTTCAGCGGCAGCTTTCTTCTTTTCGTCTAAGTATCGTTTGTTTTCACGGACGATTAACTCTCTCAAATTTTCGCGGGAAGCGAACGGCATCGTCTTCTCCAGGTCGTCGATGGAACCTTTCAACAATGCCAACTGCGCGGCGAGCTCGGGTAAGTCAGTAATTTTCGACGTAGCATCAATCATGTCCATGAACTCTTTCGCATTCTGGAAGGCAAGTCTCGCTTGGCCTTTCGTGGCCGCAGTAATACGTCGAATACCCTTCGCCGTACCAACTTCTTCGATGATGGCAAAATCTTCCGCTTCCGCGGTGCTTTTCAAATGTGTGCCGCCGCAAAACTCAATCGAGCGTTTCGCCCACGCCTCGTTGGACGGATCGGATAACAAATCGTCGATGGCGGGACCAACAGAAACGACTCTAACCGGATCAGGATAAACTTCACCGAATACCGCGCGCAAGCCGTTGATTTTCTGCGCGTCTGCTAACGCCACCTCTCTCGTGTGCACGGACAAGTTTTCTTTAATTTGGGAGTTGACGATGTCTTGCGCCTCTTGGATTTGCTTCGCAGTGACTGGTTTGTTGTGCGAAAAGTCAAAACGTAACTTTTCATCGTCCACGACAGAACCCTTCTGGTTAACTTCATTCCCTAAGACTTCGCGCAAGGCAAAGTTAACGACGTGCGTCATCGTGTGGTTGGGCATAATGTTCGAACGGCGAGCGACGTCAACTTGCGCGGCGCACGCATCGCCGACCGAAATCGAAATGGAATCGTCCGATAATACGTGCAAGATGTACCCAGCCGCCGCTTTCGCTTCGGAAACAGATACGTCTTTGCCGTTGATGTTCAAAGATCCGGTGTCAGAGACTTGGCCACCAGACTCGGCGTAAAATGGCGTCGATTCTAAAATCAAACCAAAGGGCCCGCTTTGTCCTTCGGTGGATTGAACGAAACCGTTCGAGCTCGTCAAAATCGCTTTGACCGTAGTATCCACTTTCGGAACGTTTTCTACGTACTTGAACGAATCATCGGTTGTCGTGATGTTATTATTTGCCAACCATGCCGTCGCTTCTGCTTGGAACAACAAATCAACGCCGGTATTTTTTTTAGAATTCATTCTCGATTTCTCTTGCGCCGCTTTGAACACTTGCTCAAACTCTTCGTTGTTCAGTGTCAAACCGTTCTCTTCGCACATAATTTCCGTCAAATCGTTCGGGAAACCGAAAGATTCCCACAACAAAAATGCCTCGGCACCAGAAATGACGTTTCTGTTTTCACCCCTCGCGCCTTCGGCAATTTTCTTGAACTTTTCAATTCCTTTCAAAAGCGTCTTTCCGAACGATTCCTCTTCTTCGGCGATAATTTCGATGACTCTTTTTTCCTCTTTCTTGATTTCTGGAAAGGTTTCACCGAGCATTTTTACAACCGTCGGTACCAACTTATGGAAGAACCCTTGTTTGGCGTTCAGTTTCTCGCGTCCAAATCGAACGGCTCTCCTCAAGACTCTTCTCAAAACGTAGTTTCTTCCGTCCGACCCAGGACTAGCGCCGTCCGCGATAGCAACAGTTAACGTTCTCACGTGATCCGCGACAACTCTGTACGCCATATCCTTCTCTCCAGCGTCAGCGGCGCCTAACAAACCGGTGTAAGGCGCCGCACCGGTAACTCTTTGAATTTCTCGGAAAATAGGGAGAAACACATCCGTGTCGTAGTTCGACGGTCGTTCTTGTAAACAACTCGCCAAACGTTCAAAACCCATACCGGTATCCACGTGTTTGTTCGGCAAAGGTTTCAACACGCCACCTTCCTCGCGGTTGTATTGAATGAACACCAAGTTCCAAATCTCCAAACAGTTCGGGTCGTCCATGTTGACTAAACTCGACGCATCTCTGTTCCCGATTCGATCGAAATGGATTTCCGTGCACGGACCGCACGGCCCAGTATCGCCCATCTCCCAAAAGTTATCCGCGCAATCAAACGGCAGAACTTTTGAGGCTGGGAGGAACCTCAACCAAATATCTCTCGCCTCAAAATCAGGTTCTAAACCTTGCCTCGGGTCGCCACCGAAATACGTCGCGTATAATCGTTCCGGGTCGATTTTGTACACTTCAGTCAACAACTCCCACGCCATGGAAATGGCACCTTCTTTGAAATAATCACCGAAGGACCAGTTCCCGAGCATTTCAAAGAACGTGTGATGATACGTGTCCTTACCGACGTCATCTAAATCGTTGTGCTTACCCCCGGCACGAATGCACTTTTGCGTGTCCGTGGCCCTTTTCAGCGTATACAGCGGTGATTTTGGATCGCACGTGCCTAAAAAGATTGGCTTGAACTGGTTCATGCCGGCGTTCGCGAAGAGCAAAGTCGGATCGTCATGCGGGACAACTGGCGATGACGGCACGATCGTGTGCGCATGCTTGCTCTCAAAAAACGACGTGAACGTGTCACGTACTTTTGCCGCGGACCAGCTGCAATTTTCGGCTTGATCGATGGGCAAGTTTTTCAACGCTTTCACTTCGCCTTCCCATCGCATCGGTTCTTGACAACACTTCATCTTACCAACCGCTTCCAACCATTCCGGTAACGCATATACCGTTTCCAACCAAAACTTCACGGACGGATACTTTTCGTCCCATTCGCTCTCCGGAATCAAGTGCAAAAACAAATTCTCGCAACTCGACGCGCCGACAATATCCGCCAACGTAAAGCCTCTCTCCGCGACTAAAAACGTGCCTCTCTTCTCTGCCATCGACTTCTTCAAGTGCGATTCCAGACTCGTCAAAAAAGAATGGCACGTCTTCTTCGTTCTTTCCTCGTTCGCTTCGTCGTACACCACTCCTCTGGCTTTGCCGATCCCGATGATTGGATACAACCATCCCGGTCCGCTCACGTCCAGCTGATTGAAACTATCCATAAAGCCGTCGATTTTCGCCGTCAACTCCGCCCCGCAGTCTTCCTTCGGGTACAACATCTGCCCACTCTTAGAGCACAAATATCGGCAAATCGCGTTCGATTCAAAAACCGCGGTTTCGTTCTCGTCGTCGCACACCAACATCGGCACTTTCCCGAACGGATTCATCTTCAAATACGCCTCCGTTTTGTTGGTTTCTCCCATCGTCACCGGGACGGTTTCCAAAGGAATGTTGCAATACTTCGCCGTGACTTGAATCCGGTGCGAGCGAGACGTTGGGCCGTACAGCTTCATCTTTCTTCGCTCTCTTTTCTCTCTCCGCGAGCGCGCGTTAAAACCTTTTTTTTCTCCGGTCGTGTGTTTGTAGATAAAATACGAACGCGCGCGATTACTTCTTTCGTTGTGATGTCGAGATGCGCGCAGAAAACCGATTGTTTTGCGTCTCTCTCTCTCTCTTTTTGGCGAGAGTGCACAAGCCCTACTGAGTGTCAAGAACTGTGGCACGATACTAAGCAACAACAACGCGAGAACAACGACAAAAAAAAAATCAAACGCATAAAAGAGCGAGTTTGTACAAAAGTAGTGGCAGTAAAACATCTCTTCTCACACGTCTCGTCGTTACAACTCGTTCGGTTTTATTCCTTTTCTCTCAAGCACGCACGTGTGCGTGTGTGCGTGTGTGTGCGTGTGTCGATTTAAAAATGTAGTGCGCGCGCGCACTCGTTTCGGCAGAGACAAAGCCGTCCTTTTACTTCTCTCTCTCTCTCTGTGTTTACAAGTGGTAATCTTTCGGGACGTGCTCGATCCAGCCCTTGGTGTCTTGTAACCGCCCTTGCTGGATGCCGGTGAGTTCATCGTATAACATTTGTCCGGTGGCGCCAATTTTGCCGTCGCAAAAGACGGTTTTCTTACCTCGGTGCGTGACGGAGCCAACCGGGACGACGACGACAGCCGTGCCGGTGCAAAAGCACTCGTCCGCGGACAAGACTTCATCTAAACCAACTTTTCTTTCCTCGACGGTGTATCCCTTATCTCTGGCTAGTTCGATGATGCTCTTTCTCGTGATACCGGGTAAAATAGTCCCTTCCAAGGACGGAGTGGCGATCGTTTTGCCTTTCACCACGAAAAAGTTGCACGAGGACACCTCCTCGATGTACTTGTTCTCTTTGGCGTCTAAATAAATAACGTCCGAAAAGCCCTCTTTTTTCGCTTGTAATTGCACCTTCAACACCGGAGAGTAGTTGCCGACGCATTTCGTCGACCCAGTTCCGCCTGGCGCGGCTCGATGGTAATCCTCTTCGACGACCAAATCGATCGGCGTCAACTGACCGCCTTTGAAATACGAAGCCACCGGACTGACGTAAATTAAAAACGTGTACGATGGCGCCGGACCTAACCCCAAAATCGCTCCAGTACCAATCAACAACGGTCGAATGTACAAAGACCCAACCCCAACCGGCGGCACGTAGTCTCTGTTCGCGCTGATGACCTTCTTCACCGCGTCTTCGAAGATGTCCTTCGGTACCGGGGGCATCGACATCCTCCCAGCCCCTTCAGCGAACCTCTTCGCGTTCTCGTCCGGGCGAAACGTAACGATCTCATCCTCGGGCGTTCGAAACGCTTTCATGCCTTCAAAGATCCCTTGACCGTAGTTCAACACGGCCGCGGACGGCGACACCGAGATATTCCCGTACGGGCGAATGGACCCAACTTTCCACTCCCCATCGATGGTGCACTCGGCGACGTACATGGACTCAGTTTCGGTTAAACCAAAACCAAGCTTCGACCAGTCAATTTCCGGCTTCGTTATCGCGTTTGCAATCGTCGTTCTGTTCTGTTGTCTTCTATTTAAACTCATTCTGTTCGTCTTCTTGTTGTTGTTGTTGTTACCGCTGAGACTTCTCTTCCCGATGTGTCGCTGCGACGATAAAGCGCCTCCATTCATTCTGCTGCTGCTGGAAGAAGAAGAAGCGACTAAACTAGAACTATTATTATTCACCGAAGCAGAAACCGGCGCTCGAAAAACCACGGAGGACATCATTATCTCTTTTCACCGTCGCCGTGCTTTCTCTCTCTCTCTCTCTCTCTCTTTTTGTTCGCGTAAGCGCGGAGGAGAAGTAAAGCGCTTCTGGGGCTCCTTATCGCCTTCTGTGAAAGCAACTTTGGAGACGCGAACTTGAAAAAAAAAAATACCGAAACCCTAAAAATATAAATTTTCGTTCTCGTGAGGTGGGCACGACATTTCTTCAAACGAACACAGCTAAAAAAGAAGATGAAGATCGACGAAGTCGCATCGACGACGAAGAAAGCGCGAGTGGCCACGCACACGCACATCAAGGTAAAAACAAAAGCTTCTGTGCGCGCGCACGTTTTTTGTTTTATGATCGAAGAGAAGAACTTTAAAAAGAACGACGAAAGTTTTTGACGGGTCAATTTTCTTCAATGCATTTTTTCCGCGTCGCCGTGCGGCTGTTCGTTTTGAATTCTCTCCATCTCTCTCTCTCTCTGTCTTTCACACCACGCGCACTCACTCATTCGCTCTCTCTCGTCATCTACAGGGTCTTGGATTGAACGAAAAAGGCGCCGCGGTCTCGCAAGCCGCCGGATGGGTCGGGCAAGAATCCGCTCGAGAAGCCTCCGGCGTCGTCGTGGACATGATCAAAGAGAAAAAAATGGCTGGAAGAGCCTTGTTGCTCACCGGCGCGCCGGGCACTGGAAAGACGGCGTTGGCGTTAGGCATTGCGCAAGAGTTAGGGACGAAAGTACCGTTTTGCCCGATGGTTGGGTCGGAGGTGTACTCGCAAGAAGTGAAGAAGACGGAGGTGTTGATGGAAAACTTTCGAAGAGCGATTGGTTTACGCATTAAAGAGAATAAGGAAGTGTACGAAGGCGAGATTGTAGAAATGACACCCGAGGAGACGGAGAGCACTTCCGGTGGCTACGGGAAAGTTATCACGAGCGTGGTTGTCGGGTTGAAAACGGTGAAAGGGACAAAACAGTTGAAATTAGATCCGTCGATTTATGACGCGATGCAGAAAGAAAAGGTTAAGTTGGGAGACGTGATTTACTTGGAGGCAAACTCGGGATCGGTAAAACGAGTTGGGAGGTGCGATGCGTACGCTTCCGAGTTTGATTTAGAAGCAGAAGAGTACGTTCCGTTGCCAAAAGGCGACGTGCATAAAAGAAAAGAGATTGTGCAGGATGTAACTTTGCACGATTTAGACGCAGCCAACGCGCGTCCGCAAGGCGGGTCCGATATCATCTCAATGATGAGTCAAATCATGAAACCGAAAAAAACCGAGATCACGGAAAAGTTAAGGAAAGAAATCAATAATGTGGTGAACAGATATATCGACAGTGGTATCGCAGAGTTAGTCCCAGGAGTTCTTTTTATCGACGAGGTACACATGTTGGACCAAGAGTGTTTTACGTTTTTGAACAAAGCGTTGGAGTCGCAGTTGGCGCCAATTGTTATTTTTGCCACGAACAGAGGGGTGTGCCCAGTGAAAGGCTCAGATGGGATGGTGTCACCGCACGGTATTCCGGTAGATTTGTTAGATCGCTTGTTGATTGTTCGAACGATTCCGTACACGAGCGAAGAAAACGTGCGAATTTTAGCGGTTCGAGCGGACGTGGAAGAGATTGAGATGGACGAAGCGAGTTTGGCGAGATTAGGCGAGGTTGGCGACGAGACGACTTTGCGACACGCAGCGCAATTAATGACTCCATCGGCAGTGATTGCACAACAAAGCGGAAGAGAGGAAATATCGATTGCTGATTTGGAAGAGTGTCAAAGATTGTTTCTAGATCCAAAGAAGAGCGCGAAGTTGTTGCAAGAGCAAGCAGATAAGTTCATAACGTATTAATGCAAGGAAACTTTGCTTCGTTGCGTTCATTACGTTGGTGTATTAGTCCTAATATCTATAATGTATGTAGTGGTGAAACAAATAAGGAATGTATTATTTAAAAATAATTGTTATGGTACACTTGCTTTGATTTCGTATTACAACGCAAAACGAAGCGGGCGCGGCAGCTTTCGTTCTATGTATTTATTATTCATTTAGCAGCAGCAGTAGCAGCGGCAACAGCTTCTGCTGCGTTATCGTTGACTTGTTTATTTTGTTGTTTTTTACCACCACCTACATCCACAAAGGTTTGTTGAGATTGTCCAGTCCCGCCTGATCCGCCATCGGAACCTTTCCTTTCGTTCCCGGAATCGTTGTTCCCGGAATCCGTGTTCGTGACGTTATTCTCGTACTCGATGTTCCCTTCCTCGAGAGTACCGTCGGAATCCCTCTTCGTCATGTGCATGAGTGGCTGTGGCTGCGTTTGCTGAGTCGCTGGCGATGCAGGTACGAGCGCATCACTCATAAGCATGGCCGCAGTGGCTTCGCGAGCACTTTCGTTGTTGAACTTCATGGAGTTCACCACGCCCTCCACCAACTTGGCTTGTTTCTTCTCCATGCTCGCGTTAGAAGAGGCGTTCAAGAAGGTTTGGTGCCCACTCGCAACTAGTTGCATTTGATCTTCCCACATTCGCTTCGATAACAAGTTCTTCTTCAAGTTATCTACAAGTAAAACAGTTGTTTCCCGGTCAATCGGTCGCATATTTTGCAAATTCTCCGCCGCTTCTTGCGAAGACATGCCTTCGTTCTCCAGCATTCTCGCGAATGCAGAATACACGACTTGGAAATTTGGTGTATTTTGATTCTCTTTCTTTCTTTGCGCGTCAGTTAACGAATTGTTCCGCGTAGGATTCCACGCTGAATGTTGCAACTGGTCGTTCGCTTGTTGGCCCGCCCCACCCAAGTTTGAGCCGTGCGCAGATAGGTTCGTATTTTGTTGGTGTTGTGGAAAGACTCCTAAACGCGAGGGACCCCCGGAACCAACACTCTTTTTCTTATTCGTCCCTTTCGACGTTGGGGTGTTCGGTGCCTTCCTTTTCGTCCCTCCTTTTTGTCCTTCGTGCGTGGCGCCTATCAAGGAGTTTCGAACTTGCTCTTGCATTTCACTCATTTGCTGCGTGATGTACTCGTGCGTCATGAACTTATACGGGTTACTCTTAGATCCACCGCTATTATCGTCCTCGTCGCTAATATTATTATTCATGGCGTTGTTTATGAAGTTGGTCGCAGTCATCATCAACTCTTTATCGTGACCGACGGTTTCTTTATATGAAGTCGTCGCCGTGCCGTTGTTACTATCTACTAAGCGGTTCGTGTCGTCTTCCGCCGAACCTCCTCCAGAAGCGTCGTTGCTATTCATGATTTCTCTATTGTTATCATCGTCGTCGTCGTCGTTGTGATTATCTGCTTCTTCTACTCCGTTATCAATCATACCGGCAAGTTGATCGTCGCTTCTAAACAAGTCATCCGCCGGAAGTTCACTTCCAAGATGCCCAAGCATGGCAGATTTCTGCAATGTCGTAGTTTTCTCCGCGTTCTTTTTCGTCGTCGTCTTCTTTGGTTTTGAACTTTCTTTCTTTTCTTTCTTCGGTATCGCTTTCTTATTACCGTCGTCGCTCGCGCTAATGTTGTTGTTATTGTTACTCTGCGATACTTCTTGTTTCTGCGACGGTTTCTTCAATGCAGCGGACCGAAGTCCATCGCCGCCTGTCGACTCCACCGGCCCTACTTTCGGCGGTGACGCTGGCTTCGGTGGCGGCGGTGGTTTCACCACCTTATGCGGATATGGTCGACTCGCCTTCTTCTTCGGCCTCGGCGGCGGCACTTTCTCCCCGGCGCCCAACTTTTCAATCTTCAAGAAATACTTTTGCGCGTGCGAACGGATTTGAATGATTGATTTCGATTTCACGTGCTCTTTTATTTGCTTCCAGTTTCGCTGGTACCTGTTTTTATCGCGGAGCGTTTTTGACAAGTAAAAGAGAGAGAGAGAGAGAGGTATAAAAAATGTCAGGAGTTTGCTACGATGCGGTTTCGCCGCTCGCCTCGCTCGCGGGCGTAAATTTTCTTCAGTCCAACACTAGAAAACGCGCGACGCCTTTTCGCGTCTGCGACGAGCGAACAAAAAAAAGAGGAGGGAGAGAATTAAACAAAAAACACGCACAGCGCGATGGCTTCCACGAACAACCCGTGCTCTTCCTCCGTCCAACTCTCTCTGGTTTTAGTGATCGTGTACTCTTTCCTCGCTTTCACCAGCTGCTGTTGTTCTTCCATCGCCGGGGCGGGATTTTTTTGAACTTCTTCCTTCTTTGTCTTCTCGTTGGTGGTGGTGTTCTTCGTCGTCTTCGCGCTCATTTTCTCAGAGATATCTCCCGGAGATATCTTTTGCGGCGAGAAGAGAAAAAAAATAAATAAATTGATGCGTGATCCTCGCTCTCCTTTTCTAAAAACAGAGGCGCGCGTGAATAAATGAGACGTTGAAAACGATCAGATCTCGTTCGGGAAGGATGGGCGTATCGCGCGCGAGTTTCTGTTTTCGCTTTTTTTTCGGTGAATCGAGCGCGGGAGAGCGCGTACTTTGTGTCACCGCGTAATTTTTTCTCGTCTAGTCAGCCAACAGTATTCAGTTATTTAGGGTAGCGGTACGAAACCCTAAACTCGTACAAAAGAAAGAAAAAAAAGCTCCTGGTTTTCCGTTAGAAACAACAGGGGACATTTCTTTTCTCTTTCTTATACATACGACACCAACGCGATTATTAAAAAATGGCGGAAGCAGAACAGGTCGTCGAATCGGCGAAACACCCGACCGCGTTACTCGTTCACGTCATCTTCAAATTCAGCGCCATTCTCGTGTATTTGTTTTGCACGTGGTTCTCCGATGATTTCGTGATTATATTCGTCGTGTTGACGTTATTGTTGACTATTGATTTTTGGTGGACGAAGAACGTTTCGGGACGATTATTAGTTGGATTGAGGTATTGGAACGAAGTCGAAGAGCAGAGCGGCGAAAGCAAGTGGCAGTTTGAATCGAGAGATGCGGAGGGGATGCGGTTGGTGGACGCCACGGAGAGGAGGATTTTCTGGTGGACGATATACGGTGCGCCTTTGGTTTGGCTGTTTTTCCTAACCACTTCGTTGACGAAGTTGAACTTTAACTACGCGTTGGTTTGCTTGATAGCGTTGGGGATGTTATTGACGAATTTAATCGGGTACATGAAGTGTTCGAAGGATCAGAGGGAACAGATTAGCGGGTTAGCGCAGAGAGGGGCATTGTCGTTTTTGACTCGAGGATATCTTTAGATTAGCGCGAATATTTGAATAAGTAAATTTCTAGTTTTATTTCTTAGTCAGTAAGTACATCAATGAATAAATAAATACTCAAACATCCTATCTATATAGTATATACACATCCAACTAAATCATAGTCTAGAGCGGATTTCGGCTTTTTCGTTTCTCTTCGATATCGTGGCCTGAATCGTACCGTGAGGCTCCGACGTGGCGATGTACACGTCGTCGTTGAATTTGTGATCTCCTCCGTTCGGTGTCATCGGTATGAAATGGATGTTTGGTAACGTAAATTTCACGTCTTTTACTTCATTGATGTTGTTTACGATCGCATTGCCCATGTCGTATAAGGTAGCTTGAACCGACGGCGAATATACGCCTCTCTGCGCATCGCCAAAGAAGTGGTCTTTGATGTTTTCGAGTACTCGCTGGTAGACGAAATCGTAGTTGACGTTACCGTTGTAATTACTTTTACTATTACTAAACCATCCTTTCCGTTTACTGGTATCATCATTTTCTCCTCCCGTGTCG
>Ga0181561_10003485_pt1 | contig 13810 bp, 8 predicted proteins | sample 011ome_19_FD_133760 | JGI IMG/M metagenome (GOLD analysis project Ga0181561, IMG submission 133760) | Coastal salt marsh microbial communities from the Groves Creek Marsh, Skidaway Island, Georgia - 011510BT metaG (megahit assembly) | ecosystem: Environmental > Aquatic > Marine > Intertidal zone...
GGCATTCCGTAGCTTCCCTTCACACCACGAGCAGCAACGAAAACATCTTGCAGCCCATCGCCGTCAAAATCGGCTATAGCGATACTCGAGGAGCGAACCCCCAACTCCGGTAAGGCTTGTGGATCGTAGCTAAAGTTCCCACGCCCGTCGTTTTTATAGATGCGATCGAGCAAACCTCGATTGCCTTGCGGTAGCGTCATAGATCCGCTGGCCACATAAAGATCTAGGTCACCGTCGTTGTCGTAGTCAAAGAATTTAGCGTCGGTATCTTCTGCTTCAGCATGCGCACCAAAAGGGCCATTTTTTGAGGACCTCCATTGCCCGTTTGCAGCGCCAAAGAAAAGCTGTCCGCTTTGCCCTGCAGCGGCGCACTGGTACACGTCCGTATATCCGTCGCCATTGATATCGCCGTGCGCAAGCTTTGCTCCCTCAGTGGTTGTCATTTGAGGAAGGAGACGCTCTTCGTTGAATTGGCTAAAATGATCTTCTTGACGATCGCCGAACGCCGTAGCCAATTCCAACAGTCCAGATGCCTTCTGCTTCGACGTGGCAGATCTGCCCGGTTGCTGGGTCACCAAATACAAACTATCGGCCGAGACATCGGTCCAGACCGTTTGCTGTGAACCGTCCCAGTCGATGACCAAGCTGTCGAGCGTGGTGATAGCGCCTAAACCAAGATGAATGCGCGGATCCACAGAGCTTTGAAACCCTTTCATTGGAACGTGCTCCGCATAAAACATGGCTCCGTTCGCATATGCGTAGACCTTCGCCCCGATCGCAATGGTACCGTCTTCGCGGCGCATGTCGAGCTGTAGGCTGTGGTTTTCAGGATGTATTTTTTCTGCGTTGTTGCGCCACAAGAAAGGCGCTTGGTTGGTATTGTTCACGATCAAATCTAAATCGCCATCGTTGTCTAGATCGCCATAAACCGCACCGTTGGAGTGGCTCGGCACAGAGAGGCCCCATTGTTTCGCACGGTTTTCAAAGGCAAGACCTTTGCCTGTGTTTTTATAGGCGTAGTTAGGAATGCGCGTAGACGGCATGAGGTCGATCAACTCTTTGTAATTCACCCCTTCTTCGGTCACAATGGAGCGCATCACTTCCTCATTGGAGATGTAGTTGATATAGTCTTGATCGGTGAGATCGTGGCTGATTCCGTTTGAAATATAAATATCGCGCCATCCGTCGTTATCCAGGTCGGCAATCAACGCTCCCCAGGACCAATCGGTGGCTTCCACACCGGCAAGCTGGCCAACCTCTTGGAAGTCGCCCTCGGCGGTATTCAGGTGGAGCATGTTTCGGTTGAATTGGTGGTAATACCCCCAGTCCAATTTCCCTTGATACACGTCCCAATTTTCAAATGTCGTCGTTTGATTCAATCGGCGTACGCCCTCAGGAAGCATATCCGTTACAAAAATATCGGGCGAAGCATCGTTGTTGATATCCGCCATGTCCGCTCCCATAGAAGCGAACGAGGTATGTCGTAAATGCAACTCAAGCTCCTCACGGAAGGTGCCGTCTTGGTTGTTGATGTACAAGTAGTCCTTTTCAAAAAAGTCGTTGGAGATGTAGATGTCCAACCATCCGTCTCCGTTCACGTCTCCTACGGTTGTTCCGAGTCCAAAACCAATTTCACTTCCCAAAATCCCCGCCATCTCGCTCACATCAGTGAACGCGGTCCCATCATTGCGGTACAATTTATCCCCGCCTTCAGGATCGCGAACTTCTCGCGAGCTTTTCTCCAGGTTGAAACTTCCAATAGCTCGATAGCTGTTGTTAAGCACATACAAGTCCAAATCCCCGTCTTTATCGTAGTCAAAGAACACTCCATGCGTTGAAAGCCCTTGGTCGTCTACTCCCCATGCGGCTGCTTCTTCACTAAAGGTCAAATCCCCGTTATTAATAAACAGTTCGTTCGCTCTTGAATCGCCTTTGATATCGCCAGAGTTAGAGACATAAATATCCAATAGCCCGTCGCCATTCACATCCGCCATTGCAACACCCGTCGACCAGGACTGAGTCCCAGCTACGCCGGCAGTTGCAGTGATGTCTTCAAATTTGAAGTTGCCTTTGTTTAAGAACAGCTTGTTGTCCTTTTGATTGGCTGTGAAATAGAGGTCGACCAGACCGTCATTATTGATGTCGCCTACGGCTACGCCACCACCGTTGTAAAAGTTTCGGTAGGTAAAGACATTGAAATCCTTGTCATACGTGAGATCGTTTTGAAAATCGATTCCGGATTCAGCAAGATCCATTTGCGTGAAAAGCGTGGACACAGGAGCCTCTTGTTGACATCCAGAAAGAACAAGTGTCACAGCGGTGACTAAGGAAATACGTTTAAACATGGGCCGCGGCGTTGTTAGATAAGGCAATATAAAAAAGAAAGCCAGCACCTAAGTGCTGGCTCCTTACTTAAACAATATGTTTAACTAAAACCGGAGAGGATTACTCTGATGGGTAACCTGGGTTTTGAGTTAAGTTTGGATTAGCTCCTAAAGCTGAGAAAGGAATTGGTAACAACTTCACGTAGTCTTCACCACTTACCTCTTTCAAATCCCAAGCGCTTGTGAACTTCTCGTGACGGATCAAATCCAGACGACGAACACCTTCCCAAGCAAGCTCGAAACCACGCTCTTCTAGGATATCATCCAACGTTAATGTTGCACGATCAGCTGCACCAGCACGTGAGCGAATGTCATTCACAATCGCAAGAGCACCAGCTTCATCACCTTCGCGTAGAAGGATTTCAGCTTTCATCAGTTTTACGTCAGCGTAACGAATCACAGTGTAATCGTTGCCTGCTTCACCACCAGCGTTGTTAGGATCTACAGCCCACTTCAATACGCGAATACCGTTTCCTTCAGTCGCACCAGTGATGCCAGGAAGATCCGCTGTAAAGTTCAATGGGTTACCCTGACGATCGAATACAGAATCACCTGAATCGAAATCGTACTGCTGACCTACTAGGAAGATGTCCTTACGAGTATCTGTTGGGTCATCGAACGTGTTGTAGAAATCAGCAAGAGTACAGAACCCGTTCCATGGAGAAGCAGGGATCTGGTTGTAGTGAAGCGTACGCATGTTCAATGTCCATCCCATACCACCAGCTTGTGTGTTTGGAATAACAAATACAGCTTCGCTGTTGCCTTGGTTCTCTACTACGAAGTTCTCATGGAAGTCTGCCTCCAATTCGTATTGAGAGCTGTTGATAATCGCATCACAGTGCGTTTTAGCATCACTGTAACGCTCGCTACCAGTGAACTCTTTAGCATTCATGTACATACGTGCAAGAATACCGTGAGCAGTATACTTAGTAACACGACCGTACTGATCTGAAGTGTGCTCGTCCTTCAAAGAAGGAATAGCAGCATTGAGTTCAGACTCGATGAAGTTAAATACCTCTGCACGAGTTGCACGCTCTGGTAGGTTTGCTGGATCGATTGACGCTGTAGTCAAGATCGGCACACCACCAAAGAAGTCCATCAACTGGAAGTAGTAGAATGCACGTAAAACACGTGCTTCAGCTAGGTACTCAGCCTTGTTGCTACCACTGAAGATAGAGGCATCAGCAGCTTCCAAATCAAAGATGAATTGGTTCGTCTGCGCAAGACCTTTGTTGATATCGTTCCAAAGCCCTACAATGTGTCCGTTTGTAGGTGTCCAGTTGTGCTGGTGTAGCTCGCGCCAAACACCACCATCACCCCAGTCACCACCACGGGTAGGTACGATAGTTTCATCAGAAGTTACCTGAGAGATATTGAAGTAGTTCCATAGGAATGGACGCAAGTTTCCGTAAGCGTTAACGAGTACAGAGTAGTAATCGCCTTCGCTTGAGAAGAAGTTATCTGAGGTAATATCCTCATAGATGGTTTCTTCTAGATCAGTACAGCTTTGGAACGTAACTGTCGAAACGGCGGCGGCTGCAATCAATGCGATTTTTGAAAATCTTTTCATTGTATCGATCTGTTTTTAAATTATTTCAAGTTGAATTTCACGTTCAACGCAATAGTACGTGCACGTGGGTAGTTCGTGTAATCCACACCTAGAGATGGCGCTCCGTTTGCAGACGCAGAAGTGTTTACCTCTGGATCGTAACCAGTGTAGTTTGTGAACAACATCAAGTTTTGACCGCTCAAACCAACTACAGCTGAGTTCAACCAATCAGAACCCTCTACATCAATATTGTAAGAGATGTTCAAGTTGTCTAAACGTAGGAACGAAGCGTCCTCAATCCATTGTGAAGAGTACGTTGGAGTCGACGTCAACATTGCATCATCAAAGTCAAGAGCTGGCTTCAACAAGTTAATGTTTGTGTTCAAGTTATCCAAAGTAGTGTACTCCATAGCTGTGTTGTTAAACACGCTACCGCCTTGCTGACCACGGAAGAAGATGTTCGCGTTGAATTTACCGAACGAGAATGTGTTCATTAAACCGTAAGTGAAGTTAGGCTGAGCCAAACCGATCACCTCAGCTTCTGAACCATAAGTACCGTCAGTGTTGTATACCAAACCGTAGAAAGTTCCGTAAGCCTCACCTACTACCAATTTCTGAGCGAATGCACCAGACTGACCAGCACCAGAGATAGGAGCAGTAAGAATTTCAGCGTTGGTACCAAGATCTTCAACAACCAATCTCGAGCGAGAAACGTTGAAACCAAGATCCCATCCGAAATCTGGAGTACTTACAAGCGCGTAGTTCAACATCAAATCAAAACCGTTGTTTGAAGTAGCACCTACGTTAGCAAGCAATGTTGGAGCAACAGATGGAGCTGGTGCAGGAACAGTCAACAACAAGTTGTCTGTGTTTTTCTGGAACAAATCCAAAGACCCGTAGAATTTACCACCGTTAAGCTCGAAGTCAATACCAACGTTAGTAGAAGCAGTGCTCTCCCAACGTAGACCTGGATTCGCAGGGTTCAAATAACCAGTACCTGAAGTGTTTGTACCACCGATAACTGCGTTAGAACCAGTACCGATACGAGCGATACTTTGGTATTCACCAATCGCCTCATTACCTACAACACCCCAACCAGCGCGGAGTTTCAAATCAGAGAAAGTCTCTGGTACAAAGTCGAACTCAGACAAGCGCAATGCAGCTGCAAACGATGGGAAAATACCCCATTTGTTATCTGCACCGAACTTAGAAGAACCGTCACGACGAACAGTACCAGTCAACATCAATTTTCCATCGATATCGTAGTTCGCACGACCGAAGAAAGAGATCAAGCGAGACTGTCCGCGGTAAGAGTACTTGTCACCAAGCTCTGCTAAACCACCACCATCAAGGTTGTTGAAGCTGTAGTTATCCGTTACGAAGTTCTTAGCCGTAGCACCGAATCCTTCGTAGTTGTTTTCTTGCCAAGAGTAACCAGCCATCAAGTTCAACATGTTGCCAGCAACGTCTTTGTCGTAGTTCAAGTAAGTTTCCAATACTTTAGAAGAAACTTGACCGTACTTCTGAGAACCAACCCCGTTATCAGCAACCCCGTAAGGCGTTGATTTCGGTAGGTAAGTCTTACGGATAGTGTTGTAAGTATCGTAACCCGTGTTAGCTGTAGCGCTCAAACCTTCTACTACATCACCTAAATCGAGGCGAGCAGAACCGTTCATAGTCAAACTCAATGTACGAGCAACATCATCAATCTCAAGCGCTGCTTGAACTGGGTTACGTACAGAGTTAGATACAAAGGTGTAGTTACCATCAGCGTCGTACACAGGAAGTGTAGGGTTCATTTTCATAACGTTTGTGAACAAACCACCCTCGAAACCACCAGTTTGCTGGTAAGGAGTCAAGTTATCGTCTTGCTGAGAAACGTTCACGTTACCAGAAAGCGTCAATTTATCATTCAACGTTTTTTGGTTCATGCTCAAACGGCTAGTGAAACGCTCAGTACCTGAGTTCAAAACGATACCGTCTTGATCCAAGTAGCCTAGAGACAAACGGTAAGAACCTTTTTCATTACCACCGTTCAAGCTCAAGTTGTGCTGTTGAGCGATACCTGTTTGGAACACTTCGTCTTGCCAATCAGTATTCGCATCACCAAGAACGTTACCAAGACCGAAACGGTTTACTGCTGCACGGTACTCGTCTGCAGTAAGTAGGTCCAATTTTTTAGCAAGCGTAGAAGCAGAAACTTGGTAGTTGTAATCAACGCTCATACGGCCGTTTGCACCTTTCTTCGTAGTAATCAATACTACACCGTTTGCACCACGTGCACCGTAGATTGCAGTCGCAGAAGCATCTTTCAATACTGTGATCGACTCAATATCGTTCGGGTTCAAACGAGAAAGCGGGTTACGCTGAGAACCGCCAGTCTGACCTGTTCCATCTGGAAGTGTATTCGCAGCTTGGATTGGCATACCGTCGATAACGTAAAGCGGTTCGTTCGAAGAAGAAATCGAAGTACCACCACGTACACGAACACTAACACCACCACCTGGTTCACCGTTGGTTGGCGTGATGGTGATACCAGCGGCCTTACCTTGGATAAGAAGTTCAGGTGAAGTAACGACACCACCGTTGAAATCTTCAGCGCTTACTTGAGCAGAAGAACCAGTGAGGTCTTTTTTCTTTTGAGTACCGTAACCGATAACCACCACTTCTTCAAGTTGTTGGCGGTCTGCCTTTAAGGAAACATTTACAGTTGACCCAGAAACTTCAGCTACTTGGGTTTGGTAGCCGAAAAGCGAGAACATCAATGACTGTCCGTTAGACGCATTGATGGAGTACTTACCCATCATGTCAGTAACTGTACCTGTTGAGGTTCCTTGAATAGTTACAGAAACACCAGGAAGAAGCTCCCCTGAAGATGCGTCTGAAACAGTACCTGAAACACTCTGTGCCATAGCGCTAACGCTTAGGAACATTACAGAGCACCATACTGCCGCCGATGAGATAACACGACGTAGATTTTGATTCATAATAAATTGTGTTAACGATTAAGTCACAATTATAAGAAGATTATTTGAAAAGTGTATAAATGACACTTATATATATTGAAACTTTGACAGTGATTTCTAAAAAATTGTTGTAAACCCTTTGTTTACAGTGAGACTAAGAGAATAATCCTGCTGCAGGATCAGTGGTTGAAAGAGTTTTCAATAGGGTCCGAAGTACCTAAAAAGCAGATTTCGATGCTGTTTTTGAACCATTGACATCTTAGATGAGACAAAATTCACAATTCCTTAAAAATTATTTTACAAACTTCTTTGCTGTTTGAATTTTAACCGTAAATTTCGGCATACTTAAGAGTAGCTTAGGTTTATTGGTTTGGTTAACCCGGTCTTCGGACCGGGTTTTTTTATGCCAAATATTAGCGTACTGTGAAGACTCTTGAGATGTTGAAGCCTAGGAACAGACTCCCATCGAGCGCGCTGAAAGTGTTTCTAGACATCCAGTAAGGATTGCTCATAGCGCGCGTGTTTGAGAGATGTAACTGGAATACGTGCCCCCCTGTTTCGATATCCACACCGATGCCTCCAGGAACGGTGAATGTGGTTCCGTCGCTGAGCGATGGATTACTCATCAGAGAAAACTCACCGGTAAGTGCAACTCTTTTGTTCAATTTTATTCTGCCTCCAAATGTGGTGTGAAAAGTGGTGTTTGGATCTGCTGCACTCGGCACCAGGTTCCAGTGAACTATTCCTGGAGCGATTAATGTGCTAATGTTAGCATTCCACTTTCGTGCGAATATGGCGCTGTGTTGAAAGGAGAGTCGATCTGAAAAGAAATGGTCGATGCCATCGGTAAAACGTGCACCTCTATAATTCACGGACGAATTCCACGTGAGTGAGAACGGAAAGTGAGCGGCGCCCTCGCGTTGCTGCAACATTTTATATTTCACAAATCCATCAGTTACTTTAAATACTGAGGAACGACCTATTCCTATGTTGAGTTTGTCGGTCAAACCATAGTCGAGCTGCATGCGAATTTGCGCATTGTCTAAACCTAGGAAATTGTACAAGTAATCGTCGGTAAAACTCCCGAAGCGGTGAGCAATAACATATTGTAATACGCCTTTTCCAGGAGTTTCATTCGTCTGGGCATTGATCAGCTGTGTCCCTTTGAAGGTAGCGTAGACGATCTGGGTTTGCGGTGTTTCATCTTCAAGCAGGTCAAACAAATCGTCCTGCGCACAAAGGCTGGTGCTCAAAGCAAGGAGTGCTAGAGCGAAAAAGGTTCTGATCATTACTTGCGGAGTTTCATGGTACAATCCACGACGATCTTGGCTTCTGCATCGATTTTTTCACGTACGGTACCTGGAATTTCTACATTAAAGTCTTCGATGGTCACCGGGAACTCGGTTCGCAGTGAAGCTTCTTCTCCTTGAACAGCTATTTCTGCAGGAACGTCTACCTCTTTGCTCACACCGTGTATAGTTAAAGTACCAACAGCGCGCCCTTCTTTATAGAGTCCTTTAAAAGAGGCTTTGGGATAGGTTTCGCTTTCCACATAGTTTTCGTTGAAATGCTCTTGCATGAGCGCACGCTTAAAGACGAAAGAAGTCATAAGGACTTGAACACCTAATTTTTCGCTGCTTGCATCGTATACCGCAGATGCACTTTCGCTTTTGGCGGTGATGTCTTCGAGTGGCGATCCAGCATCAAAGGAAATATTCCCTTGACGAGTAAGGTATTGTTGAGCGCTGAGTTGAGCGGTTAAAAGTAGAGCGAAGGATAGTAGAATTGATTTCATAAAAATAGATAGGTTTAATTGTCTAAGGCGCCTTGGTTGATCCATTCGCGCAGTTTCGATTGATCACAATCGGAGATTGGCCCACCTGGAGGCATCAGTAGCGGATCTCCGCTAGGGCGCTGAATTCTGTTCATGAGTCCACCGCCAAGTGCAGAGCTACTCACATTCGCGTGACCCTCGAGCGAGAGTCCCGCGGTAGGGTTGTTGTCGCTATGGCAGGAAACACAATTCGTTGAAATGATCGCGGCAATGTCTTGGCTGAAGCTGACCGCCGATGTATCACATGCGTTGATGTTGCCGTAAAGGTCCTCGACATTGTCGTAATAACAACTGCTTGCTAGCGGCAACAGCGCACAGGCGATGAGCAGGGTTTTAATTGTTCGGCATGCCATCATTTACCCAAATTTTGAATTGATTGATTTCGCACTCACTCAAGCTCATTGCAGGTGGCATAGGGCTGTAGTTCACACGATTGATAGCGTCCATAAGGTTGTTGTTGGTCACTGCAGCAGCTACCTCAGCATGTGACATCAACGATACGCCGCCAGAAGGTGTGGCCGTAGAGTGACACGATTGACATTGACCTTGAACGATAGATAGAATGTTTGAAGAGAAGGTAACTTCACTGGTATCACATTCATTACATGAATTGTTCAATGCGCCTTGGTCGATCCAAGTTTTGATCATTTCAATGGTGGTAGCGCTCAATGGTGCTGCAGGGGCAGGAGGCATGAGATCGTCACCATTCTCGAGCAGAGCGGTGTAGACTTCACTGTCATAAGGATCGCCTGCCTTGACCTCGTCCATCACGCCTGCGTAAGAAGTAAGTGCCAGGCCGTCGGCCGGGTTGTTGTCGCTATGGCATCCGCTCGAAGCACAATTGGCAACGAGGACGGGTAGTACATCGTTTTGAAAATAGACGGTATCTGGATCACATGCGCCAGCTAGAGGAGGATCTATTGGATCTACTGGATCAATAGGATCGTGTGTACATGAAGTGAGAACGCCGAGCGTTACGGCGAACAGTATTGGAAGGGGGGATGGTAGCATGACGCGGAGGTTTATAAGATTATAAATATAGAAGTTCTCCGGTAACTTCGGGGAACGTTGGCTTTAAGTCTTCAATGTATTGTGCCAATTGTTCCTCGTTTTTGTCTTGATGACGCCCGGTTTTGTAATCGACGACAAATGCTTTTCCGTTTCTTTCGATGATGAGATCGGGACGTAGTGTGCCGTTTGGCCCGATAATACTGCGTTCCACGTAAATCACGGTGCCTTCCTCGCGCAAGTGCTTGAGCTCAGGCTGGTTTTCGAGATTGCTTAATACCGAAACGGCTCGGTCTTGCATAGCGTTGGAGAATTGGCCAGAACGGTACAAGCGCTCTAGTGCAGTGGTACGTACTCCTTCGGGTACCTGCATGATTCTATGAAGTGCCGTGCCCCATTTTGACGCATCTGCACCGCCTTCTTCCCAACCTTTTGGCGCGGTCGTCTTCATGCGCAGATGCGCTGGGCTGAAGTGACCAATTCCTCCCTGGCTTGGAGAAATGCGTTTCGTAGTGCTTTTTTCTTCCGGTACAACAGGTGTTCCCAGCCGTTTGCTACCCGCTCCCTCGCCCCATTCGAGGTGCTCGGCAATGGCTTTTCCGAATTTCCCGGGTTTGTCTGCACAGAAAAACAGATGCAATCCAGCAATGGGTCGAGTCATTGCCACATAGATCATGTTCATCCAATCGAAGTGGTTTTCATTGTCAATCTGCGTGGCCAATTCCCTCGGGAACAAATTTTCGGTTTCCTTCGTCTTTTTAATGGGTAGCCGCTCGAGTTCTTCGTGGTACGGAAAGGGAATCCAATGCTCGCTATCGCTTTCTTTGAAATTGACTTCAAAAGGCATAATCACATGCTCGAATTCCAGCCCTTTACTTTTATGTATGGTCATGACACGAACAGAAGGCTGGTCCTCGGGAATGGGCACATTACATTTTGGACTCTCTTCCTTCCACCACTGCGGTAGGGTTGCGAAGGTTCCATCGTTAGATTGGAATTGGAACAATAAATCCAAGGATGCATCCACCATGGCGTTTGCCCCTTCTAAAAGTCCAAACGTATCAAAGACACGCACGCCGAAGGTGAATAGGTTTTCTGCAGCATCGAGGAGTTGAGCCGCGCGGGGAAAGGTGGAGATTAGAGCATGGATACCGCGGTCTACCACTGCTTTTTGGAACGTAAAATGGTCGGTCTCTTTTGGGAGCGTATCGAGCTTGGTGAGCGCATAGGCCAACTCAAACCGTGCCTCCTTGTCTGTAGATTGAATAAAAAGTTTCGATGCAGCGAGTACTAGTGCGCTTTCGTGAGCGTTTGATAACACTAGGCTATCTGCACTCACCACGGGAATATGCTGTGCGGTGAGGTAGTTTGCCAGTCGCTTGCCTTGCGCATTGCCACGAACCAGTAGAGCGATGTCGTTGTAATCGTACCCGGCGCTTAAAATCTCCTGAATACGCTGCAGTGTCTCTTCGCAAATCAGGGCTTCAAATTCCTCTGCACTTCTGCTTTTGCCTTTTTCGTGCGAGAAAAAATCCACACGAACTTCCCCAAGATCCTTGGAAACTTTAGGCTCTTGGCTCACGCCCTCTGCACTATACGCCTTAACATGATCCGGCAAGGTCAGTTCCTGAGCCAATTTTGGAAAGAACGCATTGTTGAATTCTACAATAGCACCGTGCGTGCGGAAATTGTTCCCCAGTTGTATGGTTTCACGACCGTAGAGCTCGTGGCCATGCGCTAGGCGTTCAAATCGATTCGCAGGGTGGTGGTTCTGAACGAGCGACATGAATTGTTCCGCTCTACCGCCACGCCAGCGGTAAATACTTTGCTTTGCATCACCAACGATGAGCGCGCTGTTTGGACTATCGTCTTTAGTCAGCGTGTGCTCGATCAACGGGTGAATATTTTCGAATTGCATGGTGGAGGTGTCCTGAAACTCGTCGATGTAAAAATGCCAAAACTTCTCCCCTAATCGGGCGTAAATAAAGGCAGTGGGTTCACGTTGCAATTCTTCTGAAATGAGCTTGTTAAAGGCACTCAGAGGCATCGTGTTTTGATTGCGCTGAATCTCATCGAATTTGTCTAAAAGCGCTCGGGTGGCAGCAAGTTGCTGGAGTTTAGCAGTGGCTTGCTTCAACAAAAGAAGCTTTGATTGATGCGCATCTTGAAAGGCAAACGCCTCATCGCGGAGGGCCTCCCACTCCCCAATGCCGTCCTTTTTAGCGCGTGACTTCCACACGGCAGGTCCAGCGGCCAATCCGTAGCGCCTTAAATTTTGCCATTCTTTCACCAGGTTTTTCTTCACCGTTGCATAGCTGGTCAACTCTGCAGTTCCTTGATATCCATAGGTTTTAAAATGCGCAACTACTGTATTGGAAATCGTTCTGCCCTGTTCAATAATCGTGTCCAATTCCGCATTCAACTCCCTTTCGATCTCCATCATTCGTGCCGGACTAGGCAGTCTTTTCAGGTGTTCATAGGCACCTTCGCTGAAGCTGTTTACCCCTTCTTTTTTCAAAGTCCCATCCGGGTTGTGGCTTTTGTCGCGATTCATGCGCTCTTGGACGAGTGCAACTAAGGTGTTTCTCAGATCGGGGTGGTCGCCAAGCGTGCTGTACAGTAAATCGAGCGCTTCAGCAACCATTCCGTCGAGATCGAGGCGCACTTCGAAGTTGTCGTCGAGGTCCAAATCCTTTGTAAAGGTCCGCACCAGTCGGTGGGTGAAATTATCGATCGTCCCAACGTTGAGCGAGCTGTAATGGTGCAGCATGTGCGAAGCCGCCGCGTTTGCGCGACGTTGCAGCTCCACCACATCTACCTCTAGCGTCTTTGCAATGGGCGTGAAAAAGTCATTGGACTCAGGCGTTGGGTCGCTGCCGAAATCTAATAATTGCTTCAACAGCCTCGCTTTCATTTCCTCTGCAGCGTTGTTGGTGAAGGTAATGGCCAACACCTTCTGGTAGGCATTAGGCATACTTGCCGGACGCAAGGCATTCAGCAGAATGTGCTGTACGAGGGAGTAGGTTTTACCAGATCCAGCGGAAGCGTCCAGAACGATAAACGGCTGGGTGGCTTGTAGAGGAGATGTTGTCGAAGGCTTCATAGGATTTGGCAATGTGGTTATCATCGAAAGTTAAAACCTTCGTGGAGATTTTGCGTTAACTTTATCGCAGAAATAACAACAAACCCTACTCATTATGGCATTTGAATTACCACAATTAGGGTACGCTCATGATGCGCTCGAGCCGCACATTGACGCACGTACCATGGAAATCCACCACGGAAAGCACCACGCAGGTTATACTTCGAAGCTCAATGCAGCTATTGAAGGAACAGATATGGAAGGTTTAAGCATCGAAGAGTTGCTTGCTAAGCACTCTGATAACGGCGCTATTCGTAACAACGGAGGTGGTTACTACAACCACTGTTTGTTCTGGGAAGTGATGAGCCCAAATGGCGGCGGCGCTCCTACAGGAGAATTGGCAGCGGCTATCGATGACGCTTTCGGTTCTTTGGACGCGATGAAAGAACAATTCAACGCTGCTGCAGCAACGCGTTTCGGCTCAGGCTGGGCGTGGTTGTGTGTGAATGGTGGTAAACTAGAGATTTGCTCTTCAGCGAACCAAGACAACCCGTTGATGCCAGGTGTTGGCTGTGGCGGTCACCCAATCATGGGCTTGGACGTTTGGGAACACGCATACTACTTAAACTACCAGAACCGTCGTCCAGACTACATTTCAGCATTCTGGAATGTAATCAACTGGGAAGTGGTTGCTGAAAAATTTGCTGCTGCGAAGTAAGGCATTACCCGCATTGTAGAAAATGAAAATCCCCTGAGCCGTAAGGCTTCAGGGGATTTTTTTATGAGGTTGGCTGAGGTTTACTTTTAAAGCACATCGCCTACAGCATCGGCTGCTTGTTTGAAGTCGAAATAGAAACGCGCACCTACAGCGAAATTGACCACGAGGTCTGGTTCAGGAATCACGGCGATTCCAGGTGCAAATTCGAAGAAGATGTCCAAGGGTACATCACTCATCTCATAGGCTACACCGAGGGGAACACGTGCGTA
>Ga0181561_10003492_pt1 | contig 13798 bp, 11 predicted proteins | sample 011ome_19_FD_133760 | JGI IMG/M metagenome (GOLD analysis project Ga0181561, IMG submission 133760) | Coastal salt marsh microbial communities from the Groves Creek Marsh, Skidaway Island, Georgia - 011510BT metaG (megahit assembly) | ecosystem: Environmental > Aquatic > Marine > Intertidal...
AGCAAAAGATTGAGATTTTTAAACCTGTGATCGATGTTCGGTACGATGAACAAATGGTAGTTTCTCATGATGAGAATCAGATTCGTTCCACTCCGGTACCTTCGGCTGCTCATATCAAACTCTTGGCTAATGATTGTGATGTAGTTGGAATTGATGAGGCTCAGTTTTTTGATTCTGAAATTGTAGAAGTCTGTAATGATTTAGCCAATCGCGGAATACGAGTCATCGTTGCGGGTTTAGATATGGATTTTAAAGGAAACCCTTTTGGTCCAATGCCTCATTTAATGGCTGTGGCTGAATATGTGACTAAGGTCCATGCGATTTGTGCAAGGACGGGTAATTTAGCTCAATTTTCACACCGTACTGCTCCAAATGAAGATCAGCAAGTGATGCTTGGAGAAACCGAAAGCTATGAACCGTTAAGCAGAGCAGCTTTTTATAAAGAACAACTTTCCAAGAAAGTCAAACAAATGGAAGTTAACCAAGATAAGGATGCCTTTAACCACTAAAACTACACTTGAAATCGATTTAGGTGCATTGGAGCACAACTATAAGGCGTTAAGAAGTCTTATTGCTCCAAAAAATAAATTTATGGCCGTAGTAAAAGCTAATGCCTACGGATCAGAGGCATCAGCGATTGCCAAGCGACTAGAAGAGTTAGGCGTTGATTATTTTGCTGTTGCTTATGGTATAGAAGGGGAAGCCCTAAGAAACGCAGGAATAAAGACCCCCATTCTTGTTTTACATCCTCAAGCCGGTCAATTTTCAGCGCTTTTTGAACTGAGGTTAGAGCCAACTATTTATTCCTTTCAAGGGATGAAAGAGGCGATTGAAAGTAGTTCTACCAGAAAGTTACCTGTTCATATTAAAATTAATACGGGACTTAATCGATTGGGATTTAAACCTTCTGAAATTCCAGAAGTCCTCCAATTGCTTACCGTTTCAAATCTTGATGTTAAAAGTATTTATTCTCATTTAATTGCTTCAGAAGACCCTGATTCACAACTCATTTGTGAAGATCAAATTATAAGTTTTAATAACGTAATAGCACAATTTGAAGGAGCTGGAATTTGTCCTGACTTACTTCATATGACTAATACTTCAGGGATTATTAATTACCAACAGGCACATTATTCAATGGTTCGATCCGGGATAGGACTCTATGGGTTTTCTAATGGATCTACCACCGTAAATTTAAAGCCTATAGCTAAACTTAGTACCGTAATTTCAAAAATCACTTCTATAGAAAAAGGGGAAGTTGTTGGGTATAATTCTGGCTTTGTAGCTTCCGCTCCAACGAAAGTTGCGACGCTTCCAATTGGCCATGCAGATGGTATAACTAGAATTTATTCCAAAGGAAAAGCACATGTTTGGATCAATGATCAACCGGCAGCTGTTTTAGGGAATGTTTGCATGGATATGATGATGGTTGATGTTGGGGATATTGACTGTAAGGAAGGTGATCAAGTAATTCTTTTCGATCATAAGCATACCGCTAGTGAGTTTGCTGAGGCGGGGTCGACTATTTCTTATGAACTTATTACGGGAATAGGAGCGCGAGTAACGCGGGTACTTCTTAAGTAATGTTTCAAATATAACAAACTGTTATATATTTATAATAAACTGATTACTTCTATTGTGCAAGCCAATTAGTCGTTGTATTTTTGCCATTCAATTATAATAAGATTAGAAATGAAATTAGCAGTAGTAGGTGCAACAGGTATGGTAGGTGAGGTCATGTTACGAGTTTTAGCAGAACGTAACTTCCCTATCGATGAATTAGTTTTAGTAGCTTCAGAACGTTCGGTAGGTAAAGAGCTTTCTTACAAGGGAACTAGCTATAAAGTGATCGGCTTACAAGATGCCGTAGATCAGGCTCCAGATATTGCCATTTTCTCTGCAGGAGGTGATACTTCATTAGAATGGGCTCCAAAATTTGCAGCAGCAGGTACTACGGTGATTGATAATTCTTCAGCCTGGAGAATGAATCCTAACCATAAGCTTATTGTTCCTGAAATCAATGCAAACGAATTAACTGCTCAAGATAAAATTATTGCAAATCCAAATTGTTCTACCATTCAATTAGTGATGGTTCTTGCTCCTCTTCATGCAACATATGGATTAAAGCGTGTCGTGGTTTCAACGTATCAATCTGTATCCGGAACGGGTATCAAGGCGGTTCAACAAATGGAAAATGAATCTCAAGGAATTGAAGGCGAGATGGCATATCCCTATAAAATTAATAGAAATGCTTTGCCACACTGTGATGTATTCTTGGCTAATGGATATACTAAAGAAGAGATTAAATTGATGAATGAACCTAAGAAGATCATGAGCGATGATAGTTTTAACCTGACCGCTACAGCAGTTCGTATCCCAACTGCTGGGGGACATTCAGAGTCGGTTAATATTACCTTCAACAATGACTTTGATTTAGAGGAGATTCGATCTATTCTCGCTCAGACACCAGGCGTAGTTTTAGAAGATGATCCAGCTAATAATGTGTATCCAATGCCAATTAATGCACATGATAAAGATGAAGTTTTTGTAGGGCGTATTAGAAGAGACGAAAGTATGCCAAACACCTTAAACTTATGGATCGTCGCTGATAATCTTAGAAAAGGAGCTGCAACCAATGCAGTTCAAATTGCAGAATATATCGTAGCAAACGAATTGGTTTAATCTCCTAACAACCATAATAATCAAACTGTAGAAGAGCCATCAATTGCTGATGGCTTTTTTAGTTCGCTATACTAGATTCGAGTAGTAATTTGTTATTGATCGGAACGCTCCTTAATTCTCTTTGCTTGAATTAAGATGAGTAAAAGAACAATGGCAATTGCATCGATCATCCCCGAAACAACAGCAGTAAAACTATCTCCATCAAAGGGATGGTCATAGTCGATAACTGATAAATTATAAATAAATAAGGCGGCCGCCAAGGCAGTTAAAATATAAATTAACTTTTTGCTCATAACATTAAGATAAGGCGTTGATATTTGCGGTAAATAATTTGACAGCAATCGCTAAGAGGATCACTCCAAAAACTTTACGGATGATGCTTAAACCATTCTTACCTAAAAAACCTTCTATTTTCTTTGAAGATTTAAGAACGAGATAAACGATTAAGATATTTAGTAGCACGGCTACAATAATGTTTTCTACTCTAAATTCAGCTCGTAGTGAAAGCAAACTGGTCATCGTACCCGCTCCAGCGATTAGAGGAAAAGCAATAGGAACAATAGAAGCTGTTTCAGGCTCATCATCCTTATAAAGGGTGATTCCTAGGATCATTTCAATAGCTAAGAAAAAGATAACAATAGCCCCTGCTACGGCAAAGGAGTTAACATCAATTCCGATGAGTTTTAATATAGATTCTCCTACAAAAAGGAATAAAATCATAATTAGTCCTGCAACAACGGAAGCCTTTTCTGACTGAATATGGCCTACTTTATTTCTGAGACTGATGATAATAGGAATTGATCCAACAATATCGATGACTGCAAATAATACCATTGATGCAGTTGCTATTTCTTTAAGGTTAAATTGAATCATTAGAGCGGTGTTGAGTTGTTTTGTTTTTTGTATTCAGTAGCGATAAGTTCTAATTCATCATACCACTTCTGGCCAAATTTACGAATTAATGCTTCTTTAAGAAATTTATAGACAGGGACTTTTAATTCCTCGCCTAAGGAACACGCATCGCTGCAAATCCCCCATTGATGATAGTTGACTGCTGTAAAGCTTTCATATTCTTTTAATCGCACCGGATAGAGGTGACAGGAAATAGGTTTTTTCCAACTGATTTTACCTGCTCTTTGAGCAGCTTCTATACCACAATACGTAATCCCGTCTTTTGCGGTAACTACATAAGCGCACCTGCCGCCATCGATAAGGGGAGTTTCCCATTCTCCATCAAATCCTTTGACAAAAGCACCTTGCTCTTCAATAGCAGCAACACCCTCGGGGGTGAGGTAGGGTTTAATGTCACGGTACAGCTCAACGAGCAGTTCAGTTTCAGATTCCTCTAAGGGAGCACCGGCATCACCATCGATACAACAAGCCCCTTTGCAAGCGCTTAAATTGCAAACAAAATCATAATCAAATAGGTCCTCTGAGACCAATGTGTTATCGAGTTGAAACATTTCCTTCAAATTTTCACTACAAAAGTACGTTAATTTTCAATGTTCTTAGAGGCCCTAGCGGATAATTAAATGAATAGATTGGTTACTTCCTCCTGAGGTTCTAGTCATCAAAGATTTGATTTATAACTAAACCATATTTTTGTACCATTTCGTATATTATTTTGCACCTTTTGGTCTAAAATTTTTCTCACGTTACTTATCAAAAGAGCGCATTCGCTCAAATCTATTGGCCTGTCTAAATCGAAGGAACATTTTAACAATTGTTGTTAAAAACTTTGTTGGCAGATTAAGATTTTAGCCTTTAAAAAACCAAGCTAATTCGCCAACTTTGTTATTCTTGAAAATTAATTCAGAAACCAAATTATTCATCTCATGTCCAACGCAGTAGAACCAATTTTAGCCGAAAATAAAAATCGATTTGTGATCTTTCCTATTCAACATCATGATTTATGGGAGTTATACAAGAATCAAGAGGCATGTTTTTGGACGGCTGAAGAAATTGACTTGCATGTTGACATAACGGATTGGCAAAATAAGTTAAATGATGATGAGCGTTATTTTATCAAGCATATTTTGGCGTTTTTTGCTGCTTCTGACGGAATTGTAAATGAAAATTTAGCAGAAAACTTTGTGAGTGAAGTTCAGTATCCTGAAGCTAAATTCTTTTATGGATTTCAGCTGATGATGGAAAATATTCACTCGGAGACTTATTCTCTTTTGATTGATACTTATGTAAAAGATGAAAAAGAAAAGGATGTGCTCTTCAAAGCTATTGAAAACTTTCCTGCTATTAAACGCAAAGCTGATTGGGCCCTCAATTGGATAGAGTCACCTAGTTTTGCGGAGCGTCTTATTGCCTTTGCTGCTGTAGAAGGAATTTTCTTTTCAGGAGCATTTTGTTCAATTTTCTGGTTAAAGAAAAGAGGATTAATGCCAGGACTTACCTTTTCTAATGAGCTTATTTCAAGAGATGAGGGAATGCATAGCGATTTCGCTGTTCATTTACATAATAACCACCTGGTCAATAAGGTGCCAAAAGACCGTATTAGAGAAATCATCGTTAATGCTCTTAACATTGAACGAGAATTTATCACAGAATCACTTCCAGTTAGTTTAATTGGAATGAACGCCAAATTAATGACTCAGTACTTAGAGTTTGTTACCGATAGACTCCTTGTTGAACTTGGATGTGAAAAGGAATTTGAGTCGACTAATCCATTTGATTTTATGGATATGATCTCGCTTCAAGGAAAGACTAATTTCTTTGAAAAGCGTGTTTCTGAATATCAGAAAGCAGGTGTTAAAATTCAAGATGACAAAGAAAATAAGAACATCAGCTTTGATGCTGATTTCTAATAACTAGATTTCTAGGATAACCAGTACGAGTATAGGATTAATCTTTGGTTTAGCCAACCAAAAATTTTTCGGCTCTATAACCAAACAACTAAAAACAACTAAGTCTATGTATGTAGTAAAAAGAAACGGAAAGAAGCAGCCGGTAATGTTCGACAAAATTACCACGAGAATTAAACACCTCTGCTATGGATTAAACGATCTTGTTGATCCTTTAAAGGTAGCCCTTAGAGTGATTGAGGGATTATATGATGGAGTGACTACTTCAGAGTTGGATAATCTTGCTGCAGAAGTAGCGGCAACGATGACAACAACCCATCCAGATTATACGAAACTCGCAGCCCGTATTTCTGTTTCTAACCTGCATAAGAGCACCAAAAAGTCTTTTTCTGAGACCATGGATGATTTATATAACTATGTAAATCCAAGAAATGGAAAAGCAGCTGCTTTGCTTTCCAAAGAAGTCTATGAGGTCATCAAAGAAAATGCGGAGGAATTAGACGCTGCAATTATCTACAACAGAGACTTTAACTATGATTATTTTGGGTTCAAAACCTTAGAGCGTTCCTATTTAATTAAACTCAATGGACAAATTGTCGAACGTCCACAACATATGTTGATGCGGGTGTCTGTAGGAATTCATTTTGATGATATCAAGGCTGCAATTGAGACCTACAATTTGATGTCTAAGAAGTATTTCACACATGCGACTCCAACGTTATTTAACTCTGGAACTCCTAAGCCTCAAATGTCATCATGTTTCTTGTTGCAAATGAAAGATGATAGTATTGAAGGAATTTACGATACCCTAAAACAAACGGCTAAGATTTCTCAATCAGCTGGTGGAATTGGACTTTCTATTCATAATGTTCGTGCTACAGGATCTTATATTGCTGGGACTAATGGTACCTCAAATGGTATTGTTCCTATGCTTAAAGTATTCAATGATACCGCACGTTATGTAGATCAAGGTGGAGGAAAACGCAAAGGAAGTTTTGCTATTTATTTGGAGCCTTGGCATGCTGATATCTATGACTTTTTGGATCTCAAAAAGAATCATGGAAAAGAAGAGATGCGAGCAAGAGATCTCTTTTTTGCGATGTGGATTTCTGATTTGTTCATGAAACGTGTTGAAGCCAACGAAGATTGGACATTAATGTGCCCTAATGAGTGCCCAGGTTTATATGATACTCACTCAGAAGATTTTGAGGCCTTATATACTAAATACGAACAAGAAGGGAAAGGAAGAAGAACAGTTAAGGCACGTGACTTGTGGGAGAAAATTCTAGAATCTCAAATTGAGACAGGGACTCCATACATGCTGTACAAGGATGCGGCTAACCGTAAATCAAATCAAAAGAACTTGGGCGTTATTCGTTCTTCAAATCTTTGTACAGAGATTATGGAATATACCGCAGAGGATGAGGTTGCAGTTTGTAACCTAGCCTCCATAGCACTTCCTATGTTTGTTAAAAATGGAGAATTTGATCATAAAGAACTCTTTAGAGTAACGAAACGGGTAACTAAAAACTTAGATAAGGTCATTGACAGAAACTTTTACCCAGTTATAGAAGCTGAGAATTCCAATATGAGACACCGTCCAGTAGGATTAGGGGTACAAGGACTTGCTGATGCTTTTATTGCACTTCGTTTACCATTTACTTGTGATGAGGCAAAACAACTCAATCAAGATATCTTTGAAACGATTTATTACGCTGCACTTACTGCATCGAATGAAATCGCTAAAGAAAAAGGCACCTATTCGTCCTACAAAGGATCTCCGATCTCAAAAGGTGAATTTCAACACAATATGTGGGGAATTAAAGATGAAGAACTCTCTGGACGATGGGACTGGGATAAACTTAGAAAGGCAATTAAGAAAAATGGCGTTAGAAATTCACTGTTGGTAGCTCCTATGCCAACGGCTTCGACCTCTCAAATTCTAGGTAATAATGAATGTTTTGAACCGTATACGTCAAACATTTATACCAGACGTGTACTCTCTGGGGAGTTTATAGTTGTAAATAAACATCTTTTAGAAGACCTAGTGAACTTAGGACTTTGGGATGAATCGATGAAACAGGCCCTGATGCGTGCTAATGGTTCTATTCAACATATAGATATTATTCCCGATGATATCAAAGAACTTTATAAGACCGTTTGGGAACTGTCCATGAAAGATATTATCGATATGTCACGTCAACGTGGATACTTTATCGATCAGAGTCAATCATTAAACCTCTTTATGGAGAATGCTAACTTCGCTAAATTGACTTCAATGCATTTCTATGCCTGGAAGAGTGGACTTAAAACAGGGATGTATTATTTGAGAACTAAATCTGCAGTAGATGCAATTAAGTTCACGTTAGATAATACTAAGAAAAAAGAGGTCCCTACTAGCGTTGCTGCAGAAGCAGAGATTGAAGCAACAACACTCAATAAGAAGGTAGTTCAAGCAGTAAAACCTGCAGTAGATCCTAAAGAACAAAAAGTAGTTGAGGTTGAACCGATGAGTGCAGAAGAAATGAAGGCTCTCATTGCGCAAGCTAAGGCCTCTCAAGGAGATGACGATTGTTTGATGTGTGGTTCTTAAAATTACACTTCTAATTCGTCAATAGTGACTTTAATAAGAAAATGCCTCCACCTGGAGGCATTTTTTTGGTAGGTATAGGAACATTATTCTTATAAGATTCCATCTTTTAACTGTGTAGCAGCATAATTGGCTGCACGTGCAGAAAAGGCCATATAGGTCAGTGAAGGATTTACACAGTTGGCTGAGGTCATGAAAGCACCATCAGTTATAAATACATTTTTACAAGCGTGTAGTTGATTGTATTTATTGGTAACAGAAGTTTTAGGGTCATGTCCCATACGCGCTGTACCCATTTCGTGTATTCCAAGACCGATACCGTGCTGAGACTCTCCATCATAGGTATAGATGTCGGTAGCTCCCATAGCTTTAAGCATTTCAACAGCATCGTTTTTAATGTCTTCTCTCATCTGATATTCATTATCAGAGAATTTGGTGTAAAAGCTGATCGTTGGAAGTCCCCATTGATCTAATCGATCATAATCGAGCTCCATTCTATTGTTAGGATCTGGAAGAATTTCTCCAAAACCAGTCATTCCAATAGACCATTCCCCTGGCTTCAACAGTTCATCTTTGAGTTCTTTACCATAGGCTAATTCTGCCACAACTTTTTGCCAGTTGCTTCTAGAGGCCCCACCCTGGTATCCAAAGCCTCGTTTATAGGGTCGTTGTTCTCCATTAAGGTTTCTATATCTAGGAATGTAGAATCCATTTGGTCGTCTTCCCTTATAATAGTGATCACTGTAGCCTTCAATTTTTCCGCCAGCACCAGATCCTAAATGATGGTCCATGATATTTCTTCCTAATTGACCTGAATCATTGCCAAGTCCATTAGGGAATCGATCTGATTTTGAATGCATTAGAATAGCAGCTGAAGCAATCGCAGATGCGCATAGAAAGACAATCTTAGAGGAAACAAATTGCGCTTCTTTTGAATCCTTATCGATGAATTTAACTCCACTTGCTTTTCCCGTCTTTTCATCATACACTACTTCAGAAACAATGGCATCAACCCGTAACGTCAAGTTTCCTGTTTTTACCGCAGCAGGAAGGGTAGACGCTTGAGTAGAAAAATAACCTCCAAAAGGACAGCCTCTAATACAGCGATTTCTATATTGACATTTAGTTCTTCCTTCAAAGGGTTTATCTGAAGTGATATGAGCAACTCTTCCTGGAGTAACAAAGCGATTTTCAAATTGTGATTCTACAACTTCTTGAAGTTTTTTTTCAACGATATTAAGCTCCATAGGAGGCTCAAATTTACCGTCAGGTAACATCTCATCGAATCCTCTGTTTTCACCACTAACCCCAATATACTGTTCTACATGATCGTACCAAGGAGCTAAATCATTGTAACGTACAGGCCAATCAATTGCGATGCCTTCTCTTTTGTTGGCTTCAAAATTAAAGTCACTCCAACGGTAGGATTGTCGACCCCATAAAAGGGAACGACCACCAACGATGTAGCCGTGAATCCAATCAAAACGATAACCTTCAGGTTCGTTATAGGGATGGTCGATATCATCTACAAAATAATGATGATGAGGTGCTTTGATATTCCAAGAAAACCGAAGTTGTTTGTACTTTCTTTTTTTGACCGCTGCGCTTACTTCATCACCATATGGAAAATCCCAAGGATCCATATGAGCGGTGTGATAGTCTTTAATGTGTTCTACCATTGGACCACGTTCCAAAACGAGGGTTTTTAAGCCTTTTTCGCAAAGCTCTTTAGCAGCCCAACCTCCACTAATCCCACTTCCAACGACGATAGCATCGTAGGATTCAGAAGGTTCATTGTAATAATACTTGCTCATGATTTGTTTGTTTGCTTGTTTGATATAAGGTGTAGAGCCTAAAAAGCCCCCATAAAGGGGGCTTACTAGTCTGTAGCGGTCAGTTTATAAAGACCAAGCTTTTCCTCCTGTGAGTTCTTGAAGATCACCTGAAGCAATGTATTCTCCTGGGATAGAAGCATACGCTAAAACTTGTTCTCCAACGTATTCCGAGTTCTTATAGGCATTAATAGTCATGCCTCTCATGCTTGAAGCAAAGTCAGCAGCAGTTTTTAGAGTTCCTTCTAAAGTGCTTCCGTCAACTTTTAACGTAGCTGCTAAAACAGCTTCGATGTCTTCTGCATTGAGTTTTGAAGCAGAAGATTTACCACTTTTTTCAAGAGCCACTGCAACAAAAGCAGCCATTCCTTCTTGAGCCTTTTGGTGTTGATCTTCTGTTTGTGTTTCAGCGATGTATTTATCGATAAACATTGGAACGTTAACTTCTGATGCTGAAGGTGTATCTGTTTTAGGGATGATAACATCCACCATGGTAGTTAATACACTAAATTCATCACTAGAAAATAACACAGCTTGGTAGCCAGTAGCAGCTTCTCCTTGACAGCTTTGTAGTAAGCTAATAATAGTTGGAGTGGCTACGGCATACCCTATACCTAGCCCCATATTTTTAAGTACGTCTCTTCTTTTCATTATAATAGTCCTTTTTCGATTTGATCTGCTGCAAAATTCGCAGCTCTTGCTGAAAATGCCATATAGGTTAACGATGGGTTAACACAGTTGGCTGATGTCATAAATGCTCCATCGGTCATAAATACGTTTTTACAAGTATGAACTTGATTGTATTTATTGACAACTGAAGTTTTAGGATCATGCCCCATACGTGCAGTTCCCATTTCATGAATTCCTAATCCAATTCCGTGGGAATTTGGATTGTCATATCCGCGAACGTTTTTAACACCTGCAGCCTCTAAGATTTCAACGGCAGCAGATTTCATTTCTTCACGCATTTTTAATTCATTTTCTCTCAACTTCGTGGTAAAAGTAACCGTAGGAAGTCCCCACTGATCTTTTTTGTCATAATCTAGGTACATTCTGTTTTCAGGATTGGGAAGTACTTCTCCAAATCCACCAATACCTATAGACCATTCTCCTGGTTTTAGGATAGCATCTTTGAGTTCTTTACCATAAGCATATTCTGCAATCATACCTTGATAATTGTTTCTAGAAGCGCCTCCTTGATAACCAAATCCTCTTAAATAAGAACGTTTTTTCTTATCTCCAGGAAGGTTTTGGAATTGAGGAATATAGATCCCATTTGGACGTCTACCTTTATAGTATTCATCGGTATGACCTTCAATAGTACCACCAGCACCAACTCCTAAATGATGATCCATGATGTTTCTACCTAATTGATCAGAGTCATTTCCAAGACCGTTAGGGAAGCGTTCTGATTTTGAGTTTAATAAAATGGATGCTGATGCAATTGCTGAAGCACAAAGGAAGATTACTTTCGCATTGTAGGTGTGTTCTTCTTTAGTTTCTCTGTCGATAAATTTAACACCAGAAGCTTTCCCAGTTGCCTCATCATAGAGCACTTCCGCAACAATGGCATCAACTCTTAAGGTAAGGTTTCCGGTTTTAACAGCAGCAGGAAGGGTAGAAGCCTGAGTAGAGAAGTACCCTCCAAATGGACATCCTCTCATACAACGGTTTCTAAATTGACATTTAGTTCTACCTTCGAATTGTTTGTCTCCTGTAATATGCGCTGTTCTACCTGCAGTTACATCAATACCTAATTTTTCTTTTGCAGCTTTTCTAAGTTCTTTTTCAGGATTGTTGAGTTCCATCATTGGCAGGAACTTACCATCAGGCAACTGTTCTAGTCCGAGGTTTTCACCACTGACTCCAATGAAGGTTTCTACTTTATCGTACCATTCTTCGATATCTTTATAGCGTACAGGCCAATCAACAGCCACACCATCTTTTTTGTTAGCTTCAAATGCAATATCTGACCATCTATAGGATTGACGCCCCCATTGTAATGAACGTCCTCCAACGTGATAACCACGCATCCAATCAAATCGACAACCTTCTTCTTCATTATAGGGATGATCGATGTCATCTACAAAAAAATGGGAGTGATAACGGCTAACCGTATAACCAGTTCTTTTTTGTTTGTGTTGGCGTTCCAATTGCGCTGGAGTAGGTGTTCCATTGTTAGGGATATCCCAAGGATCCATGTGTGCCGTGGTGTAGTCTTCGATGTGCTTAATCATTCTTCCGCGCTCGAGTAATAATGTTTTCATTCCTCGTTCGCAGAGTTCCTTAGCAGCCCATCCACCACTGATTCCAGATCCAACAACTATAGCGTCATAAGAACCTTGATCTTCGTTGTAATAAAACTTGCTCATTCGTTAAGTAGTGTTAATAGTTTAATTTATTAGGAAGTTAAATATAGAATATTTTTTTTACATTAGAACTTATTCAACAATTTTAATGCGTATTTAATACACAAATACTAAAAAATAACAATATATTAGTGGTAAATATGCACTACTTAAAACCAAAAAATATGAAAAATTTAATGAGAACCCTTACCAAAATTTCAGCTTTTGCACTCTTAGCAGGACTAGTGCTAAGTGCTGTTTCTTGTAAAACCACTACAGAAAATAAAGCTACGACAAGCGTACAAGAACAACAGAAATCAACAATGAAATTATCGCTTGCTCAATGGTCGATCCATCGAATGATATTTGAAGATAATGTAGACCCTTATACATTTGCTCAAAAAGCCCATGATTGGGGATTCGAAGGATTGGAATACGTTAGCGCCCTGTATTACAAAGAACTTCAAGCAGCTAATTTCTCAAAAGAAGCAATGGATAACTTTGTTGCACGATCAAATGCTGAAGCTAAAAAATATGGAATGACCAATGTGTTAATCATGATTGATGGACAAGGTAATCTTGCAACGGAGGACGCTCAAGAGCGAAAAGAAGCAGCAGAAAATCACCACAAATGGGTAGATGCAGCAGCAGCCATGGGCTGTCATTCGATTCGTGTTAATTTAGCTGGATCTACTGATCCAACGGTATGGGAACCTGCTGCAGTTGATGGGCTTACTCAATTGGGGACCTATGCAGCCACTAAAGGAATTAATGTGATTGTTGAAAATCATGGTGGGCTTTCATCTAATGCCGATTATTTAACAGCAGTGATGGCAAAGGTGAATATGGAAAATGTAGGAACACTACCTGATTTTGGAAACTTCTGTATTCGCAGAAATGATCCATCAAACTACGAATCAGGCTGTGCTGAAGAATATGATCGTTATGACGGTATTGAAAAAATGATGAAGTACGCTAAGGCAGTTAGTGCTAAATCTCATGATTTTAACCAAGCTGGTGATGAGATTCACTCTGATTATTACCGAATTATGAAAACTGTTGTATCTGCCGGTTATGACGGTTTTGTGGGCGTGGAGTACGAAGGAAATGAACTTTCAGAAGAAGCGGGTATTATTGCCACTAGAGATTTGCTTAAAAAAATAGTATATTAATTGATCACGTTACCTAAGAAGACAAAAAGCCACTTATGAAATCAACGATTAAAATTCAGCTTTCACTGATGATGTTCTTAGAGTTCTTCATCTGGGGAGGTTGGTTTGTATCTTTAGGAACTTTTTTGGCCAAAAATTTAAATGCAAGTGGAGGAGAATCAGCGATGGTATTCTCCACTCAATCTTGGGGAGCAATTATAGCCCCTTTTATTATAGGTCTTATTGCAGATCGCTATTTTAACGCAGAGCGTATCTTGGGGGTATTACATCTTTTGGGAGCAGTCTTAATGTATTTGATGTATCAGTCGGCTACTGTTGCAGTATTTTATCCCTATGTTTTAGGTTATATGATCATCTA
>Ga0181561_10003500_pt1 | contig 13783 bp, 6 predicted proteins | sample 011ome_19_FD_133760 | JGI IMG/M metagenome (GOLD analysis project Ga0181561, IMG submission 133760) | Coastal salt marsh microbial communities from the Groves Creek Marsh, Skidaway Island, Georgia - 011510BT metaG (megahit assembly) | ecosystem: Environmental > Aquatic > Marine > Intertidal zone...
GGGACGCCGTCGATTTTCTTCGGCTCGTTCGGGTTATCGTCCGTTTCCGGCATATCCATACCGAGTTTCTTAAACGCCATCGTCGCTTCCAACGAAACGCGGTCGGCGACTAATATTTCCGCGACCGGAAGCCAATCCGACAACAGCGGTAAACTCTCGTTGTTCTCCTCAGAGTTACCTCCTCCTTTCTGTCTTACCGATAACACGTACTCTCTCGCCGTATCTCTCGTCAACTGGAAATCTTTCTGAATCTTCTCGTATCGTCTGCCTTCGCTCGATACAATCGCGCGTAACTTCTCCGACCGTTGTTTTCGGAGCTTATCTTTCTGCTGTTTAGACATCGCCGGAGCTTTCTTTCCTCCTTCTGCGTTGTTGTTGTCATCGCCGCCGGAATTCTCTTGCTTCGCCGCGCGTTTTTTCGCGCGAGACTTGCTCGCCGCGTTGGTCACCTGTAACTGACCTCTGCCGCTCTTGCGTTCTCCTACTACTCGAGAAGAGGAGGAGGAAGAAGGAGTCGTGAAACAGCGCAACGATGGTGATGATGATGATGCAAACATCTTATCAGAAAAATAAGCGCGCGTTTTGGATTCTGTGGATAAAATTGACAAATTTTAAGGTTTTATTAGAGAGACGTGGCAAAAAAAGAGGAGAAGAATCTCAGTCTCGTCTTAAAAGCGCGCGTTGTTCGATGAGTTGATTTCTCCGTGGTCATTACGTGTTCTATTAAATGTCTATATTCTACGTTCTAAGTTAAAATTATTCCTTGACGTCGTCTTTCTCGTCGTCGTACTCGTGCGCGCCCCTACCGTCTCTGACAGCGTTGGCGACTTTGGATCGAGCGGAACCGTCCGCGTACCTCTGGATGTGTTGTAAATATTCTTCCCAGTTTGGTAGCGTGCGCAAAACGTCTTGTCTTTCGCACATGGCTCGTAACCAACGCGCGTATTTGCCTAAACCGGTGGACTTTTTCGGGTCAATTTTGAATCTTTCGTCGCGGTGCGTTTCAAACACCGGCAACCTCCACGCCCAGGGGAAGAGCGTTAAATCGACTAAACCTGGCGTTTGGCGACCGTTAAAAAACGGTCCGCATTTTTCTTTTCCCGCCGCGATGTCGTCCACTAAATGCGTCGCAAATTTCTCGATCGCCTTCTCAATCTCTCCGAACGCTTCCAACTGTTCCGCTTCCTCTTGCCTAACGAGCACCGAATAGTACTTTGAACACACCGTCTTGGCCACGTAATCCGCCATCACCCGTTCTTGCGCGCGTTCGTGCGCCGTTTTCGCTAATATCGGCTCCTCGCCTCCACCCACGATCTCATCCACGTACTGTATGCACACGATAGATTCCGTGATCACGTTTCCACTCTCGTCTTTAATCGTAGGCACCATCCCGAGAGGGTTGGCTTTCAACAAGTCCGGAGATTTGTAGTGGTACCAGTTCTCGTGTTTCGTTCGTATTTCTTCCTTTGTCTTGGCGCGTTTTTCCCATCCCAACGATTCCACCCACTCGTACTGCACTCGTGATCGATGTCGCTCGAGCGCTAACGTCGCGCGATGCGCGAACGGGCAGAACCACGCGGAATAGTACGTCAGTTTTGGAACAACATCATCGGCGGTCGAAAAAGAGGCACTTTTAGCGCTTTCGTTCGCGACGTCGATGGCGCTTTGAATCGATTTATTGTTCGATATTAAAGAGGAGACCAGGCGAGTCTGTCCGGGAGATAAGGATTTGTGCGTCAACGAAAGCAAACGCGACCTCATGACCGCGTCTTGCTCTTCTTCTTCGTCGTCGTCTTCGTGGTGGTCTTTCGCGCGCATTCGTGTGGCGACCTTTTGATGCACAAAAGTGAAAATTTTATAAAATACGCTCTCGCTGAACTCTTTGGCGCGTTCACACATCGGGTCAAATCGAACTTTAACTTTGCTCGCGTTTACGCCGTGTGTGTGTGTGTGTGTGTGCGTACTAATCCAAATGGAATGACAATTTCTTCTCACTTCTTCTTCTTCTTCTTCTTCTTCTTTGAGGACGACGACGACCGCGGTCGCAGCGGCGGCGCTTTTCTGGCGGAGGTTGTTTTTCGTTTCTCGTCGTCGCTCTTCTTCCGTTTTCTCTCTTTCACCGGGCTTTTTTTAGGAGCAGCGGTTCTCTTGGTCTTTTTATCGTTAGCATTATTCGTGGCGTTGTTTCTCGATTTAGCTCTTTTAGGGGTCGCCCGAGTACTCTTTGATGTCGTTTTACCACCACCATCACCACCGCTGTTTCTTTTGTTGGTCTTTTTTGTCTTCTTCGCGTCGCTCCCTTCGGGGTTGTTCTTCTTCAAAGCGACCAGCGCGGCCATTTGCGCTCTTCTGTCCAAAGGCGGCGAAGGCTTGACGTCCCTCTTCTCCTCCTCGTCGCCGTCTAAAACGGCGTCGCCGAATAAGTCGCCGTTTAGTTTCACGTAATCTACTTTCGTTCTTCGTCGAGGTCCTTCTATGATGACCGCCGAATCGCTACTGCTACCGCTACTGCTACTTTCGCTCGATGAGGACGTTTCCGATGTCTCCGAAACCGCCGACCCAGAGAGCGATTCGTCGCTGTCGTCTTTACCGTCGTCTTTTTCATTCTTCTCTTTGAAATCTTCGTCCTCGGATTCGTCGCTCGGCCACACGTCCTCTTCATTCTCGCCGTGTAAATGGAACCGAGCGGTGCCGGGAATTATGCCTTTGTCGAACATTTCCTGTTCATTTTTAAACACGTCCAAGTGCGTGCACGTCTCGATTTCTAATTTTTGATCGTGGTCTAAATTTAAATAGTAAATCACGTCCACTCTACAGTCGCACACGGGACACAACCATCCTTCGTCGCCTTCCGGCACGTCTTCCGGTTTCAGCGGCGGTTTCACGCACTTCATGTGATAGGCCAAATCGCAGTACCCGTCGCAAAACACGACGTCGTTTTCGTACGGATCCTCGTCGCAATCCCCCGACCCGCATTCGCAACACACCACGTCGTCGCACTCAATCTCCCCGTCCGAGTCTTCCACGCACTTATACTTTTCCATTTTCCTTTCGTCGTAGTTTAACTTTTCAAACAGTCGTCTGACTTTTAACTTTCGGTGGAATATATCTTCCCGTTTCTTCGCCAACTCGGCGAGCGGCTTCAACTTTTCCTGGTTCGACGATCGCCATCCGTCCATCGTGTACGTGTCCAAATACGCCTGCGAACGTCGCATGGCGCTCAATTGCCCGCAGATTTGCGTTCGCGCTCTTTGTGCCTGTTTGTTTTAGATGTGGGAAGAAGAAGCCACGAGTTAGACGACGAACGCGTATATATGAAGTAGTTATAAAAAAAAACGCACCTCTCCAAAGTCGTCGTTCTCCTCATCTTCCTCCTTCTCTCCCACGCCATCACTGCCGGCGGTCGTCTTCTTCTTCTTCTTCTTTATCATCATCATCCTCTCATTATTATTATTACGCGTCTCATTCGTCTTCCTCTTTGTCGTCGTCGTCGTCGTCGTCTTTAGACGCGCCGCTGCTGCTGCTGCTGCTGCCGCTTTTTTTTTGGTATCGCGTCGAATCACTCTCGCCGACGGCGCTCGTTTTCTTCCGTTGCCGCCGCTGCTGCTGCTGCCGTTTCTCGTTTTCCTTCTCATTCTCGCCGTCGTCGAAGTTGTCCGGTAACGAAGAAGAAGAAGAAGAAGAAGAAGAAGACGGGGAGGAAGAGGACTTTCTTCTCAACGTCGTGAACTCTCCGTGTCAAACACACACACACACACACACAGAGAGAGAGAGAGAGAGCTACACAGATACGTTGTGGCGGGGGCGTTGGTGTGACGGACGGACGATAGATATACCGTTAGAGAGAGAAGAAAGAGTCTCACGCTATATGGTCTCTCTCTCTTCTCTCAAAGTTTCTTCTTCTTCTTCTTCTTCTTCTTCTTCTTTGCGAAGATTTTCGAAAAATTTTCGTACGAGCAAAAAAAAAAAACAAGGCCCTCTTCAGAACATACGACTGACTCACGCACGTAACAAACGCTGCTCCTCTTCATATCCGGTTTCGAAAGCGCTTTCGGCGCGCGCTTTCGGCGAGGGCGCTTTCTTTTTCAAACACTCTTCCTTTCCCGCAGAGGAGGAGGTTTTGTTGCTTCTTTTTAAAGAGAAATAATAAAAGAAGGAGAAGAGTTCATATCGGCGCATCACACCAAACAAACGACTTTCGAGAGATGAAGGAGGAAAAAGAAAAAGAGGTGATTGAAATCATCGACGACGACGACGACTGTGACTTTGACGAGGAAAAAGGCGACGGTGGTATTTCTCCGACGACGAAGGCTTTTTGTTCTTCTTCTCTTCCAGAGAAGGATGGAAAAGAAGGTGGCGATGGTGCGGTCGCGAAGAAGAATACCGGTGGTGCTCATCTCGTTCCTCGTTTTTCGAGCGATGCTGTTGAAGTGAAAGAAGAGAAGAAGACAGTCGACGCGAGTTTATTTAGCAAGAACGCCGTTACGATCGCGGCAGCGGCAAGAGCGAGGAGGAAAGAAGAAGAGAGAAAGCGCGCCAATAGTACCGCTACGGCGTCTCTTGCGGTTCCGCAACCGACGAGAGCAGCAGCAGTAGCTCGTGCCGATGTCGCTCCCCCTCTTCCTCCTTCCGTTCCGGCTGCCGCAGCCGCGGCGAAAACTCAACCCGCGATTACTCCTCACGCTCCGAAACCGAGCAAACCGAGAAAGAAGAAGCGAGAGTTGCGAGAGATACCAGAAGACCATCGCGGGAAACCTGTGACGTATGAACTCGACTGCGAGGAGTTGTTCGCGAAATCGTTCGATAGAAGAGAGGTTTGGAGAGAGGTTTTGGAGAGGAAAGGGAGGACGTACCGTTCCTCTTCGGCGTCTGGTAAAAATAACACGAAGAAGAAGGAAGGAGAACGAGAACATGACGGAACGCTCACCCCAAAAGAAATCGAAGAGTTGAATCTCATCAAAAGGAAAACGCTGTTGGAAAACGACGATACTATTGAAAGAGCGGACGTGGAAAATGTGCAGGAGTTGGTGGAAGATTTTGCGGCGTTTTTCATCGCCACGTATGACGAGAAGAGGAAAAGGTGGGCAAAGAAGTGCTTTCGCGAAAACGCAAAGCGACGAAGAGCGAAATCGGAAGAAAACGCTAAGAATGATGCGCGTAAATTGACCGATGGGTTGGAACGAACGTTCGATGAACCGGCCTCGTCAAAGGATTTCGTCAGAATGCTGATGGAGTCGAAGAAGGGTTCGATGAGAACTGTACTCGTCGACGGGAACCGTCAAGGGATCGTGGAAGTGGTGAATAACATGCCGAAGTGCACGGTAAGGGAGTCTGCGTTCGGTTTTAAAAGGACAGAAAGGGAAATGACGGTTCCAGCTGTGCGAATTCGGCCGGTGTCGAACGTGCCTGAGTACCGAGCTTACGTGTATTCCGTGCATGAAAACGTCCGAGGCTTGGAAGAAGAGAGGAGGAGAAAGTTGCTCATTTCTGATCAAGATGGCGAGTACCGAGTCGCGAATGAAAACGATTCCGATTACAGCGATGAGGAGGAAGACTTCGAAACCGGGGGAGAAGAGTACCCGTGGCATCGACGCGACGATCTTTTGTTATATTCTTGTGTTAAGTACGTCATCGGTGAGAACTCAAAATTAGACGAGTTTCTCATTCAAGACGTTTCAGAAGCTGCCGCGACAGCGGGCGGTAAGGGAGCAGCTATTGCAGGAGATGAAGACGAAAAAAAAGACGAAGCAAAGCCGAGTAAAACTGAGGATACAACAAACACAACGACAACAAACGAAACGACGACGAAAATGGAAGTAGAAGATGTCGCGATGACTGGCGACGAACGAGTAGAAACTGAGGAAGAAGACGAAGATGGGTTTGCAAAGCTGAATAAGCATCTCGAAGAAAGAAATAAGAACGAACAAGAACCGCAAAACCGGCAGCAGCAAAGAGACGAAGAAATTGAAGTGAAAAAAGATGTGATGAACGAAGAGGAGGACAAAAACGACAAGGAGAAGAATCTATCTGACGACATCAAAACTAGCACTGCTGCGACACAAACGAAGAGGCATTACACCCCAATCGATATCAAAGCGAAGCAATTATTCGAAAGTGCATTGTCCGCGCTCGCTTCATACATCACCGGTGTGCCTCCGGTCAGCAGCATCGCATCACGGGTCAAGATTCTTCGTGATCAAGAGTGTGGCATTCGAGACATTGTCAAAGACGTAGAATCTATGCACGACAAGGATGCGAAAAAGAAGAAATCCAAATTGACTTCTTTACCGAAATTGAAAACGTTCGAGGCGATAGCAAAGGAAGTCATAAGCCGAGAATCAATCGATTTCTTGCCTCGAAGATTGCACGAGTACAAGAATATGGAAGCCGCGATGGATTCCTTTCGCACGTTGTTTTGTCCAAGATGTCACAGTTATTCGTGTCAAGTTCACGGCAACGGGCACTTGCCGAGCATCGGACGAAGGATTCTTACGAATCACAAACCCGAATGGAAAAATAGGGGAGGACAGTCTGGTGGCCCGCAACAGAAGAAGAAGAAAGAGCACGTTCCGGTCCCGGGTAGAAGAAATGAACGCCTTAGGGGCAAAGACACCATCAATCCCAACACCGATGCGAGCGCCCCGGCCACCATGGACTTCGATGATACCAATGACGATAAGAAAGAAGAAGATGGGCGAATGAATGACGCGGATGATATCAATAACATTGACGGCATCGAAGAAGGTGGAAAGAAGCAAAGTGCTCCCAAATGTGATCCAGAAACAAATTATTTAGCGATCGCAAAACCAAGAGATCCTTGCCGAAGTTCTGAGTGTTGGCGTTCAAACGAAGTACTCTTCGCTCTCATGAAAAAATTGCAACCGCCGTGGCTTCCTCCGTCCGACCGCGTATTTTGCGCGCCGATTCCCGCTGATAATAAGGATAAAATGATCGATCAGATGGATGTGTCTGAGGCGGAAATGGCAGATTTCCTCTCCCGAGACGAATCCATCACCGACGAGTACTTATTGTCCATCGCTCAAAAGTACAAGCACACCGCAAAGTGGGAGAATTGGGTCGTCGAGGTATTCGACAAATCGTTGGATATTTTCGAAGATTCAGCGAATCCTTGCGCGGTTGCTAGTTTCTTAGAACCGTGCGAAACGAAACCGCCGTCGTGTAAAATCGTCTGTGAAGAAATGCTCTCGATGTTTTGCGAAGACATTTTGGACAAGAGAAAGGAAGATAGAGCAGCTCAAAGGGCCGAAAAGGGCGAAGCTAAAAATGGTGGTACAACTGCAGTTGATGCTGCGACAACGACAATGGACGCTAGAAAAAGAAAAGGCCCGCGATTGATCAAGCGAGCGTGGGAAACGCAAGCAGAAAGCAAACAAATCGGTAACAGTCGACATCGACGAAAAGCCTCCAAGAAGGCGCCCAATATTGGTTACCAAGGTACGGTCGCAAAAAGCACCGTCGCGCGAAGAAAAGAAGCCTCCGAAGGTGACAAAAACGCTTTGTGGTGCGAATATGAACCGTGCAATTGTGAGGGTGGCGTCTGCACGGACGAATGTCCGTGCTCACTGAACTGGAACTTTTGTGAAATCAACTGCGGGTGCGGCGCAGATTGTCGCAACGCATTCATCGGATGTAATTGCAAAAGCGATTGTTCCAAATCGACGTGCCCGTGTAAAATGGCCGCGAGGGAGTGCGATCCGGACAAATGTACGGAGTGTTGGCCGTCTATTCGAGATTTTTCAAGGCGCAAGAGAGAGTTAGAAGGCATTACTCTCGATACGGAAATTTTTTCCAGCGATCCAAAGTTGTTTGGCATCACCGAAATTAACATGAAGCGCAGGCAAGAAGACAAGAAAGCGCCGTGCGAAAATATGAAACTCCAATTGAAAGAGCATGCGCACGTTTTACTTGGAAAATCTCCAATCGCTGGTTGGGGTGCCTTCTTTGGCTGTGATGCGAAGAAAGACGATTTCTTGGGCGAATACGTTGGCGAGATGATCACGCATGGAGAAGCCGAAAGGCGCGGGAGCCAATACGATCAAACCAACTCCAGCTTTTTGTTTAACCTGAACAACAAGTGGGTCTTAGACGCTTATTCGCGAGGAAACAAGTTCAAATTCGCGAACCACTCAAAGAAACCGAACTGTTATCCCCTTGTGATTTATGTGCGCGGGAACCATCGCATCGGCATTTACGCAAAAACGGATTCCAAATTCGGCGACGAAATGTTCTACGATTACGGGTATACGAAAGATATCATCGGAGAAGCTCGCGTTTGGGCGCACGATGATGAAGACCAGGACGAAGGGAATTATAGAAAGTAATACTAATGAAATTATCAAGTCAAATTATCATCGATACATCTCTTGTCATTCAACAAGACCTAATTTTACGCGCTCTAAAAATTTTCTTCTAATTGCTATCATCACTATTTCGTCTTCCTGATCCTCTACCTCGTCCTCCTCTGCCGGGTGATCCTCTGCCTCTTCCCCTGCCACCACCATCGACCCATGGCGGTGCGTTCGAATTTCCTCGTCCATCTTCGCTGTCGTAAAAGTTTCTTCTCACAACTCGTCTTCGCCGGCTTCCGGAGCCACTTGAATCCTCATCTCTGAAATCGCGGTTATTACCATTATATTTGGCATCATAACCGTTCCAAGTATCGTTGTTGTTGTTATTATTATTATTATTACCGTACCGACGCGGAGGTCTGTTCATTCCATCACTCCCTCGCTGATTGTAACTTTCATTTCTCGCGCTCATGGAGTGTTGCTGACGGTTATAATATCCTCCTCCTGCTCTGTTGGAATTAGGGGAATAGCGGTTGTCTCGAGGAGCATAGTAATCGTCAGATTCAATGGGCATGCCTTTTTCGTCGGCAATTATGTTCATACCTCCGTCACCGTGCGTTTGCATGCGTTCTCTGGCGACTTCCATCACTCCTAGAGGAGATATTGGCAGGAAAGTTAACTGAGCCCGGTCTCTTTTAGCGATGGATTCAAACGCAACTTCAACTTCACGTCTAGACCCTTCGTCTTCCATATCGATAAAATCAATCATGACTAAACCACCAATATCGCGTAAACGCAGTGTTTTGGCGACCGTTTTCGCTGCTTCGATATTCACACGACGCGCTAATTCATCGTTGTCCGCACCTTCTTTTTTCATGGCTGATCGGCCAGCGTTCACGTCAATGGCGGTCAACGCTTCCGTACGTTGAATGACCAAGTGCGCACCGGGAAGTTCCGTTTGGTCGAGCCATATAACCTCGTCGTCTAAGGACTCTACCGCTTTCGCAATACCCAAGTGTTGGAATAATGCGTTTGATGAACCACTGTAGCTGTCGCTACTGTAATCATCAGTATTGTTTGTATTACTTCCCGCGGCGAACAAAACCACTCGATCAATGATTTCTTTTGAGGCGCCTGCTCTGGTGAGATCGTCAACAATTGCCTCATACGCGCTCGTCGTGTCCACATATAACTTCGATATGCGTTCACCAAACAAATCGCGGACTAAAACTTGTTCACTAGTTGCCGAGTTTAGTAATCGTCTCGGTTCCAAGTCCGGGTAATCATGCGCTTGCTTCGCGGATAAGTTCAAATGTCCATCCAAGCGATATTTCTTTCGCATGAAGTCATTTTGAAGGCTGGAGGATTGTTTTACAAGTTTCTCCGCAGTTGTCTTCACCGAATTCCAGTCGTCCACTAGACGTTTGATATCTAGTTCTAGAGCATCTTGTGCGACGCCAGCGGCTTCGGTGCGCATGATTAGCGCCGAATCAGACGGACAAACGCTCAAACCAACCGATTTGACGTATTTGCGCGCCGGACCGATGAGTTTGCGAGAAACGTACACGCCTTCACCATCCGGGCACAACACGACATTTCTCCCAGGTAGCGTTGGACGGGCAGAAACGCGCGGACCTTTATTGAATTGACCGAGTCGAGTGACTTGGACAACGATTGGTTGTCCTTGTTCCCATTTTGTGGCGCATGCGCCTCGAATATCTTCTTTCGTGACGCCAAATTTGTCGCGAATTTTACGAATCGTTTTCCTCTTTCCCGCTTCTGGATCGTCGCCAAAGTCTTCCTCTTCTTCGCCATTAGCACTTGACGTCCGTGTTGTTTCTGTTTTCGCGGCGTTACCATTCTCGTCGTCTTCATCCACGCTCTCGTCAACTTCTACTTCTTCCGCACCAAACAAGATTTCCATCCCATCCTCCCCGTCGCCTTCTTCTATCCACTCCTCCGTGACTTCCCCAGTTTCTTCGTCCACTTCAATATCATCCATTTGCCCAGCTACACTCGCCATAAATTCGTCAGATTCAAAATCTAAAGCGTCGTTGGTTGGTGCTTCCAACGCGAGTTCGACGGATTTCATAGCCGCGAGTTCCATTTTGATGACAGACAAATCTAATCGCCATGGTTCCAAGGAGACAAGAGGTATTTGGTCTTTTTGTTTGCTTTTACCACCATATTCATCATCGCTTTCATCGTAGTCATCGTCGTCATTTTCATCTGAACCACCCTGATGCCTTTCAGACGGCGGCGAGCGCCCGCCAGCGCCTCGCCACGACTCGGAAGATCGGGATGCTAAGGCATTTCTTTGCCGTTCTTCTGCAGCAGCTTCCTCAGCAGCCGCGCGTGCGCGATTCAATAAATTTTTCCCTTTACTCGGCGAGGGTCCACCACTGCCGTCCCATAGATCGCCCCAATCGCCACTTCCCCATCGTTTTTTTGTCGGTCCGACTTCAGACGTAGTTGATGAATCATTGTCATCGTCGTCATCCTCGTCATCCTCTTCCACGCTCCCGTTGATTGTTCTGTCGTACTCTTCTTCGAACAACTGTTTTTCTTCCCACTCTTTAATCAACTCGGATGTCTTCATCAACTCTTTCAGTTGCTTCTGCGAACATTTCGCAACCGCTTCTTCGCCGTACTCCTCTTGTAACAACTTCAACTTGCGCGCTTTTCGAAGTAAAACTTTCGCTCTATTGACTTTCACGGGCACATACATACCTTCCGGTCGATCGACCCAATCTATTTTCGTTTTCCACGCCATGGCTGGCGAGTCGATGCCTTTTTGCAATAAAGCGTACGGCGGCCCTTTACCCGTTAAATCTACGAGCAAGGCGTTCATGCCTTTCATAACGCGCGCGACGGTACCTATGTATATGTCTCCGACGCGCATTCCTTTACCGACTTCTGTGCCATGCTCGGACCAGATTTCGACGAGTTCGCCTTCTTCTAGAACACCAATTTGTACGCCTCGACCTCGAAATTGGTCTGCGGCGGAATAGACTATTTCCGTTTCTAATCCTGTTCTGATGCCACTCAGGTGCGAACCGGGACTGTAGCCTAATTCAACCGCTAAATCATTGTGCATCGCAATAGTGTCCTCTCCTCCTACTTCATCTTCCTCATCTGTGCTGTTGCCGTTATCATCGTTATTTTTATTGCCATTACTTCGACCTCGTCCTAATGTTGCCTTTTCTATTCCTTCTCGCGCGTCTTCGTCGATGTCGTCGTCGTCGTCGTCGTCGTCATCTTTTGTCGCCTCGACGACTTCTTCCTTCTCTCCTTCGTCCGAGGACGCGTTCATCGCGTCGACTTGCTTCGCGGACGGTTTCTGCCCATCCCACGCTAACCACGCCCCGCCGGTTTCAATTTTATTCTCCGAAGCTTTCACCTCCACTTTCGCCGTAGAACTCGCGGTCAATCTCTCGTCATCCACCGGCCAATCGACCGTCATTTCGTATTTCACGCATCTCTCCGGCAACTCGACGTAGAAAGACTCCCCGGGAGACCACTGAATGACGTTTTGAAACTGATCGAGCAAAACCACCTTCAGCTCAGTTTTACTAAACGCCCTGTCGTCGGATAATTCAATCTTACCGGTCCACTTCTCCGCGTCGTTCGGCGTTTGAACGAGTTGCAAACACTCTCGCGAGTCCCATCCACCAAAGGCGTCCAACGTGCCGATAACCGCCACGCGTTCTTTATTATTATTCGACAAACTCGAAGAAGAGGAAAAATCCTCCTCTTCGCCGCCGCCGCCGTCGTTGTTGTTGCTGTTGTCATTATTCTTATTACCGCTGCTGTTGCCGTTATTGCTATTACTATTATTACCGCTAGCGCTACTATTCCTCCTCCTGGTCACGGTGACGAAAAAAGAAACTTTCCCGGACCGATTCGGTCCATCTTTCGAACGTCTGCGCAAACCCTTCGATCGGGCGACGTTCGTGATCGTTAAATACCCGCGCTGCGCGTTGTCGCTACCACTTCGTGTTCTTCTTCTTCTTCTTCTCGTCGAGAGATGAGCGCGCGACGACGAGGCGTTCGATGAAAGAGAAGAAGAACAAGTCGAAGCCATTCTCATTCTTTTTTGTTATTAGATATCTTTTATTTGTTTATCCAACAACGGCGAACGAACGCGCGCGTTTGTGTTTGCTCTTTTCTCGCGCAAACAACAACAACAACAACAACGAGTAATGGTAGCAGTAGAAGAAGAAGAAGAATGAGAAGCAGAGACGCCAAACCGAGTACACTTAGTATCCCTGCGCGCGCGCGGTCTTTGACGCACCAACGCGTTTTGACGAAAAAATTGCATTCACATTCTTCTTCTCCTTCTTATTTAGGGTTTAGGGTTTAGGGTAGAATGGGGAGAAAGTAAAGAGAGAAACGACGACACAAAACACACTTTTGAGTTTCTACTGACTGAACACAACAAAAAAAATGGCTTCGAAAACGAGACACTTCTCCGCGCAAATGAAAGGTGGCAAACACTCCGACTTGTACGTTGCCATTTTTATCGTTTTGTGCATGTTTCTGGTCGCATTTTTGATCGCGTGGAGAGCTTCGAGACGGGAATTTGCGGTGAAGGGGAAGATTCATTAAAAAGAAAAGATAACTAAAAGAGAGAGATGATTGTTGTCGTCGGGAGCGAACGCGGTGGTTTTCTTCGCGCTTCTTCTTCGTCTACTTCTCGAGCGTTGTCGTCTTCTTTTTTGGCGCTGAAGACGGGGAGGTCGCCGAGAGGTGGTCCGGTTGGCGGGAGTTATTCGAAGAAGAAGAAGAAGAAAAGGAAGAAGAGTGGGCGGCGAACCCCTAATAATAACTGTTTTCACGGCGGCGACGACAAAAATGAAGCGGGGGAGAAGATTAAAAATGTGGCCATCATAGGCGCAGGTTTTGCGGGGTTATCGTGTGCGTATAACTTGATAAAATGTAGTAGTAATAGTAGCGATAGTAACGGTGCGGGCGTGCGCGTGACCGTTTTTGCGAGTGAACGCGCTGGTCGCGGCGGCGCTTCCTCCGTCGCCGCCGGATTGTTGCATCGACGCACGCCGAAGGGGTCAAAAATGCCGTTTGGTTCCCTCGGGTACGCGAAGACGGTCGAGATGCTGGAGAAGTGTCAAAAAATTGAGGAGATGATGGTCGATCCGGATTTGAATTTGAGCAGTGGGATTGACTTTCGATTCAGCGGCGAGTTGAGGGACGTGAAACGAGGGAAGATGTTTAGGAAAGTCGGGTGTTTGCGACCGGCGAGGACGGAGAAGGATACGATTGGAATCAAAAAGAATGTTCTTTCGAAGAATACAAAAAACGAATCGCGTCTTCTATTTCTTCTTCTTCTTCTAGCATTAGTCTTTTATCTTCATTATTATTATTATTATTATTATTATTATCGTTTTTTGTATTCTTCGAAAGAACATTCTTTTTGATTCCAATCGTATCCTTCTCCGTCCTCGCCGGTCGCAAAC
>Ga0181561_10003502_pt1 | contig 13778 bp, 9 predicted proteins | sample 011ome_19_FD_133760 | JGI IMG/M metagenome (GOLD analysis project Ga0181561, IMG submission 133760) | Coastal salt marsh microbial communities from the Groves Creek Marsh, Skidaway Island, Georgia - 011510BT metaG (megahit assembly) | ecosystem: Environmental > Aquatic > Marine > Intertidal zone...
CGTTTTTTCCCTCTCCGGCGCCGGCGCCGCGGCTCGACGCGACGGCCATGTGCTCGTTGAGCAGGTGCTCGAACTCCGCGGCGTCCACCTGCCCCGAGCCGTCGGCGTCGAAGGACTTGACCACCGCCTCGAGCTGCGCGTCGGAGAGCACGGCTAGTGAGGGCAAGCGTCGCCGCACGGCGGCGCGAAACTCCTCGGGCGAGATCTCTCCGCTCCCGTCCGCGTCCATCTCGGCAAAGGCGCGCGCTAAGTCGCCTCCGTTCTGGAAGACGGCGGCGGAGATTTTGCTCACCACCTCGTGCTGCCACTCCTTGCACCCCCCCTTGAGCTCCACCTCGAAGTTCCCCAGCCACTTCTCGTACAGCACCCCGTCGCACGAATCGTCCATGTCCGCCGGCCCCACCAGGCCGCCGACCAGCCGGCTCCACGCCAGGCGCACCTGCAGCACCTGCGACAGACCTTTGGCCCAGGCGTGGAACGACACGGCGCCCGTCCGCGCGCCGTCGCACCGCTTGAAGTACTCCAGCAGCGCGGCTCTGTGCTCGATGATGTACTCGGTGGCCTGCGTGATCGCGGCCGCCTTGCGCATCTCCTTGCTCTTGCGCCGTGACACCACGGGCGCGGACATCGTCGCCTCCTCGCGCGGGTCCCACTGGTACGTCTCGGTGGGCTTGTCGCAGCCGTGCCGCATGATGAGCACCGCGCCCAGGTTGCCGGACGTTCCGCAGTAGTTGGACGCGCTGAACACAGTGTACACGCGCTCGCCGTGCGCCACGTCCACGCCCGCATCGACGCACTGGTGCGACCGCACGAGCGCGGCGAGAGAATTCCGCGCGAAGAACTCCCGCGTCACGTCCTCCCCCCACAAAACGCCGGCGCCGCGCCCGCTCTTCTCGACGCCGACGAAGCTCGGATCGGGGTGCGGGTCCGACCACGTCAAATCGCGGATCCAGCGCTCCTTCCCCCAGTTGGCCTCTTCGCTGCACACGTCAGGCCCGCGCGCTATTTCACGGATGTCGTTCACGCCGACGCTCGCCGCCTCCGCGGGCAGACCCGCGTGCAGCACGAGCGTCTTCTCGTTCACCAGGCACGCGTACGGCAACCACGCGAACGCCTGGTGGAACGTCTGAAAAACCCTGTGGTCGTACTTCGCCACGCACTCCTCCTCGAACCCGCTGTAGATGTTGATGTGCGGCTCCTCGTGGTTGCCGCGGTTCACGAACACCGCGTCCGGGTGCGACAGCTTCAGCGCGAAAATCAAAAGCACGATCTCGCACGAGTGGTCCCCGCGGTCCACCAGGTCGCCGTTGAACACGTACACGTTCGAGGACGAAGGCATGCCCAGTTTCCGAAGCAGGTGCAACAAGTCATCCTGCGTAGACGAGGGCGTTTGCGTACCGGAAGACGCGTGATGACGACGAGAGACGGAGAGGCGGTCAGTGACTCGGCATCGCGCGTGTGCGATCACGCGCGCGCGAACGAACGATCGCGTCGGTCGCGATCGCGAACGAGCCTCCGCGCTTCGTCGCGCTTCGCGTTTCGTCGCCGCGGGACGACGACGCTCGCGAACTAAAAAAAAAAACGCGTCGTCTCCGAATGACGAAAAAAGTAACAACGCGCGCCGTCGCGTTGTCGCCGCGTTCGCGTACCAGCTGGCCGTGCAGGTCCCCCACGATCGTGCACTTCCCCCCCTCTGGAACGGTTATGTCGCACACGGACGGCTCGGACATGAACATCACCGTGGACGCCTGCAGAATGGCGAGCGCGTCCACCATGGCGACGCGCTCGTTGTTTTCCAACCCGGCGACGAAATTGTTGAGCGATCCCACCGTCAGCGAGGGCAGCTCCTTCTTCTGCAGGCTCTTCGCGTGCAGCGCTGACTTCGAGAGCGCCGTCTCGCCTCCCCCGCGCAGGCTCGAGCCGACGTTGGCGATGAAGTCCTCCAGCTTCTTGTTCACCTGGGTCATCACGGACTCGCGCGCGTTGATCCTCGCCTCGTCAGCCTCCTCGAGCGCGTTCAGCACGTGCGCGAGCTCAGCCTGCTCCGCCGCGATGCGTTTCTGCGCGCCGCGGAAGGCGCGCTGGATCAGCGTCGCCGCCGTGGCGCTGTTGCTGATGGACGCGGGGGTCTCCATGGTGCCACCGCGGGGCGCACGCGCGCTCTGCAGAGTGCGCGAGGCGGGCGCGAGCCCCGATCGCACGACACAACGAGTGGGAGCTCAAAGAAAGGCTGCCCAATGCACAGATTACGTAAATCGCGTGTTTCATTCTGACTGACTTGAAGTCAGTCAGAATGAAGTGGCGCCACTATGGATAAAGCGTGTCCGTGCGAAGCGTCGTCGGCAGAGGATCGCGCGCCCCCCGGCCCGCGAGTCACCCGGTTCCCCTACGATGGCGTCCATGACCGCCGCTGTCGCCGGCGTCACCACCGCCGCGTCCGCGCGCGTCGGCGTCCGCACCCAGTGGCCCGCCCGCTCGCCGGCGCAGGCGCGTCCGCGCGTCGGCCGCTCCCGCGTGGCGCTCGTCACTCGCGCCGCCAAGAAGAGCGCGCCCAAGGCCCCCGTGGCGGCCGAGACGGCCCCCGCCGAGGCGCCCAGCACGCCCCCGGTCCCCGCCGGGGGCCTGCCCCCCCCCGCGGGCTACGTGCCTCCTCGTAAGTCTCCTCCTCGAGTCCCCGACCGCCCCGATCGCGGGCCGATCGCGCGTCGAAAATCCAACGGCACCGCCGCCGACCGCGAAATCGCGACGCGTCGCGACGATCGTCCCTCACTCACCCTCCCTCCCTCCCTCCCTCCCCCAGCGCCCCTGCCGATGCCCCCCACGCAGGGCGCGCCCGGCCAGTACCAGGGCTACCAGGGCTACCCCCCGCAGGGCTACCAGCCGTACCCGCCCCCCAAGCAGAGCGGCGGCACGCCGGGCTGGGTGCTCGTGGGCGCCGGCGTCGCGCTCGCCGTGGGCGGCATGAAGGCGATGGAGTTCGCCGGCGGCAAGAAGGGCGACATGCAGAGCATGATGATGCAGCAGATGATGAAGCAGATGGCCAAGCAGGCGGGCGGCCCGGGCGGCGCGCCCGGCGGCATGCCCGGCATGGGAGGCATGCCCGGCATGGGAGGCATGCCCGGCATGGGAGGCATGCCCGGGATGCCGGGGACGCCGCCCGCTCCCGGCGCCGCCGCGGGCTTCCCCCCGTTCCCCACTCCGGCGGCGGCGCCGCCCAAGCCGGCGGCGGCGGCGGCCGCGGCCGCGCCCGTGGACGTCGAGGCCACCAGCCCGCCGAAGGCGGAGAAGAAGGAGGAGAAGAAGGAGGAGGCGAAGGAGGCGAAGGCGACCGGCGCGCCCGGCTCCGGCTCGTTCTTTGCCGACGCGTCGGACGACGCGGGCCCGTCGACGGAGACGCCGCCCCCCAACCCCTTCGCCGAGGCGGTGGAGGGCGAGCCCGTGATGAGCGCGGAGGAGGAGGAGGCGGAGCTGGCGTACATGCAGGAGATGCTGCGCAACCCGCAGATGCAGGAGATGATGTACCCGTACCTGCCCGAGATGATGCGCAACCCCGAGACGTTCGAGATGCTGCTGACCAACCCCATGTACAAGGACCAGCTTAAGGGCATCATGGCGCAGATGAAGGCGGGCGGCGGCGACTTCACGGGCGGCGGCATGCCGGACGTGAACTCGCCCGAGGTGCAGGAGCAGTTCGCGGCGATGGGCATGACCCCGCAGGACGCGATCCAGAAACTGATGGGCGACCCCGAGCTCGCCACGGCGTTCCAGAACCCCAAGATCCAGCAGGCGGTGATGGACTGCTCGTCGAACCCCAACAACATCATGAAGTACCAGAACGACCCGGAGATCATGAGCGTGTTCATGAAGCTGGCCACGATGTTCCCGGGCGCCGCCGGCGCGGGCGCGGGCATGCCCGACATGAGCGGGATGCCTCCTCAGCCGCCGCAGTGAGACGGACGTCGGGAGGCGCCATCGCGACGGGAGTCTCGAGAGACGAGAGCGTAGTCTCTGCGTAGAAGGCGTGTGAAGAACGATGGAGTCTCGGCTTTCAGAAGTGTTCACAAAAGATGTCGCGTCGCGCCGCGTCTCTCGGATCAGATGTTGTTGCAGGCGGGGGACGACGCGAACGTGCGCATTTCGTCCATGTCCGCCGCCTTCGCCAGGAGCCGGCGGCACCGCTCCGCCGAGGCCTTACGAACGTCCTCCCCGCTCCCGCTCGCCAGCAGGTCGTCCAAGGCGCGCACGGCGATGGCGAACGTCTCCTGCGGGATGTCGGCGTCCTCGAACGGCCGGTCGTCGGCGACGTACGCGGCGAGCGTCGCCAGGTTCTTCGCGCCGATCAGGATGTCCTCCATCGTGCCCATCTTCGAGGCAGGCAGGCTGGTGGTCCCGTCCGCGGCGACCACCTCGCCGAACGCGGCGACCGCCGCGGCGGGCAACGCGGCGGTCATCGTCTTCGCCTTGTCGCTGTATCGGGGGAGCAGATTCCGGACGCGCATGCGCTTACCCCCCTCCGTGCCCCTCAGCTCCATCGCCGCGGTCAGCGCGTCACGCCCGTCCATAAGCGTGATGAAGGCGTCCACGGGGGACATGGGCTTGGCCTCCGTCGCGGCGACCGCGGGGAGCGCGATCGTGGCGGCGAGGGACCCAAACAACACGCCGCGGCGAGACGGAGTGCCGGAAGACGACGCCACGTCATCCTTGGCGTTCTCGGAGACCGCCCGGGGAACGACCGCGCGTCCGCGAAGGGCGCTTCGGCGAGGGCCGGCGAAGGACGCAGTGGACGCGAGCGCCATCGAGGGGAGCATCGCCAAAGTGGACATCTTCGCTCGGTCGCCGGAAGCGCTTGTCGCAATGCCGCAGCGCGCGTGTTATCGACATCACGACGGTTCGCGCTCACAGTTCCAGAAGGCAAGGAAAATGACGTTTCGGGTCAGCGAACGTTTCCTTTCGCGCGCCGCGGCGAGACGCGCCCGCGCTCGATGCGCGCCACGATACGAACGACCGATACGGGACCGACGCGAACACACGACACGCAGTAGTGCCACGTACGACTACGTATGAATACTATACCCCGCCGAACCCCTAACGACCGATACGCGCGTTCTGTCTACGCCTTCTTTCCCTTGGCCTTTTTTACCGCGTCCTTCGCCGCATCCGCCGCGTGCCACATGTAGAAGCTGGCGAGCGTGCGCGTCGGCCGCCAGTTCTCGGCGATGGCCTGCATCTTCGCCGGCGATGGCATGGAGGGCAGGCCGTACGTCAGCATCACGCCCTTGCGCACGCCGAAGTCGCCCACGGGCAGCACGTCCGCGCGGTTCAGGTGGAACATCGCGAACATGTCCACGGTCCAGGGCCCGACTCCGCGCAGCGCTTCCAGCTTCGCGCGCGCGTCCTCGTCGGTCGCCGACTCCAGCGCGGCATCGCCGAGCCCGCCGCCCTCGGGCGCCGCGGTGAACGCCTCCGCGAGCCCGCGCAGGTACTCCAGCTTGCGCTGCGAGAGGCCGCACGCGCGCAGGCGCGACGCCTCCGCCGAGAGAATCGCTTTGGGCGAGAGCCGCGTCGCGTCCGCCTCGGCGCCGACCAGCGCGGCGAGGCGGGCGAAGATGGTCGCCGCGGCGGCGCCGTGCAACTGCTGGAACACGATGGCTCGTGCGAGCGCGCGGAACGCGCGGTGGGGCTCGTGCGTCGCGGCGCGCGCGGTCTGGCACTGCGCGATGCGAGGCAGCACGCCAGCCTCGGCGATAACTCCGGCGAGCACGGGGTCGCGGTCGGACATGGCCGCGAGCGCCGCGCGCACGTCTCGCACCTCCTCGCCGAAGGACAACACGGATGAATCGCTCGCCGCGGGCGGGCTCACGCCGGGTCTCGACGGTCTCGAGCGCTTCGCCGCGGTCGCCTTCCCCGGGGTCGCGGGGGACGCGGGGGGGGACGCCCCCGACGCGGGTCGCGCGCGTTTGTTCGGCGGCATCGAGGCGCGTCGGGGGCGTGACCCGAAACCCGCCGGCGACTTCGACACCCCGGGGACGGCGCCTGAGGCGTGCGCGGGACGAACGACGAGCGCCGTGGTGAGGCGCCTCGCGAGACTCGAGAAAGACACCGCGAGGCCGCGGTGCATGCGCCGACCTCTCGCGCGCGGGGTGCGTCTGGGTGAGTCAGGTCACGACCCGACGGAATCAGATGCGTCCTCGAAACGCCGACACTCTCGAAACTTCGAAAATCTCACAAATACTGTAAAATTCCACTTGTCGTCGCGCTTCCTCGCACTTCGTGTCGCGTTCGCGCGTGGTCGGTCGAGCGGCCGACGACGTACCGGGCGTGTCGTCGGGAGTCAGACGCACGGCTCTCTCGGAGCGTGGCTTCTCGACGCTTAGTGCGGCGACGTCGAAGATTTCGCGGGGTGAAGGTACACTCGTTTCGAATCTAGCTACGAACAGTGGACTATTGGATCTATTACACGCCCATCGGCCGGTCGCCATGGACACGAGCTCGTTGGATGGGGCGGGCGGGTCCTACCTGGACAACTCGATCGAGCGCCGGTGTCAGGAATGGCAGGCTAGCGAGTACTATAACAGCACGGATTCGTGCCCTTGCCTGGACGACCCGGACGCCCAAGGACAGGTGCGTCGGACTCGACGAGAACAGCGTTTTTTTTTGTTTTCCCCGAAACTCTCCCGACCCACCCTTCAGAAACGTCACCATTTCCAGTTGGGCGTTTCCGCATCAGCGACCTGCCAGCGGTCGAGTGATGACATGACGAGAAAAATCTCGTTGTCGTTTCGCTGACGCCGCGTCCCGCCTTCCCCGTCGCCAGCCTTTGCCCTGCGTCCGGCGCGCGCGCGGGCCCGAGAGCGCGCAGGAGAGCTACTCGCTGGGCTCGTGGTGGCGCGTCGTCGGGCTTTGCTTTTTCGTCGTGGTGGCGCTCTTCGGCGTCGCGACGTGCCGGGGCGCGAGACGCGCGAAACTCAAGGCGCGGGAGAAGGCGCTCGCCAACCTGCTGTCGCTGATGGAGGAGGCGGACGAGGCGTCGCGTCTGGACATGCAGGACCTGGAGCGGGACGTGGCGTGGATACGAGGCGCGGGAGGTCTCGAGAGGCTGGCGATCGTGCGGGCGGTGATGCCGGACGGCGAGCTCGCCGCGGCGATGGCGTGTCCCTCGGCGGAGCAGACGCACGGGAAGAAAGCGGCGCCCTCGCCCTCGCCCTCGCGGGACCTCGCGGACGGTTTCGAGACGACGCGTCTTTCCCGTTACGCCTTGCCCAGCTTCGATATCGTGGACCAGGTTCCCCACGACCCGAGCCTCGGGATCGAGGCGGACGACCTCTGGGCGCTGCGGCAGCTCCGGAGGCGCCCGAACGACCGCCGGAAGCTGGAAGCCGCGCTCGCAAACCTCTCCGCGCGCGACCCGCGCGGGATGGCGCTGGACGAGATCCGCATGGCCGCGCTGGCGCTCCGGCGCGCGAGGGAGCACAGGGAGCTCACCGCGCGGCTGCAGATCATCAACCGCGCGGGCGGAGGGGAGAGATCGAGGCGCGGAAGCGCCGTGGAAATGGCGGAGATGGTGTGAGAGGTACTGAGAGTACCTCGTGTAGTAGAGTTCCGACACCGCGCGTTTTCGAGTCGGTCGCGTGGTGTCGTCTCTCGACATTCATTCTTCCCCCGGCACAACTTTCGACATTTTGGAAGCGTGCCGTCTTCCACGCCGGAGTCGTGTCTTCCGAAACAGAAGGGCACGCGCGTTCGTCGGTGGCGGACGCGCATTCGACGCCCCGGACGCGATGCGCGCGGCGTCCCCCGCGCGAGCGGCGGGTCCGCGATTCCCGTCCCCGGCTCGCCGGTGCGCCCGTCGCGGGCCGGCGCCCGCGAGAGGCGCGTTCCACGGCTCGGGAGCTCCCGGGAGCGGCCAGCGCATCGTGGAGCTCGCGACGAAGGGCGACGTCGCGGGATTGCGTGACCTGCTCGACTCGTCCTACGGGGGCGGCGTGGGCGCGAGCAGCGAGCTGGATGCGTCGACGCGCGCCATCGTGGGCGCGCAGGTCCGAACCGCCGCGCAGCGAGCCGCGCACGCCGGACAAGACACGACGCTGCGTTTGTTGCTCGAGCGAGGCGCGGATCTGGGTCTGGGGTACGGAAACGGAAGGTGCGTCGCCGTGGAAGCCGCGGCGAGAGGCCACGCCTCCGTCCTCGAGGTGCTCCTCACGGTGGGCGGCGCGTCTACCGAGACGCAGAACGGGTACGGGCGCACGTGTCTTCTGGAGGCGGCGAAGGAGGGCCACGTGGAGTGCGTCCGCGTCGCGTTAGCTGCGGGCGCCGACATCGACTTTGTCACCAAGAACGCGAACATGTCCGCCGCTATGTTTGCCGCCGCGGAGAACCGCGCGGAGTGCCTCAACGTCCTGCGCGACGCCGGATGCGACCTGGACATCGAGCGCACGCTCGACGGCAAGACCGCCATGCAGATCCACAGGGAGACGGTCCAGGCGGAGATGCGCAAAGTGCTCGGGAAAGCGTAGGAGCTGAACGTTTTTCATTTTTTAGTCCTATCTTACGTAGATTACCGAAACGCGCGGCGCCTCGTCGCGTCGGTCCCCTTCGACGCCTCGCGCCTCAGAGGTCCCCCTGCGGGTCCCCGATGACCCCGAGGTAGTCCTCCTTGATGGTGGCGATACAGAAGATCTCCGAGGCGTCGATGCGCATGCCCACCACGCGCACGCGCACCTCCGCGTCCTTCTTGATCTCCACCGTCTGGTCCGAGCTCACGTACTTGTTCTCGCCGACGCTCTCGAACGCCATGTCGTCCTCGATGAGCTGGTTGGACACGAACAGGTTCAGCGGCCCCGCCTCGGCGAAGAACCCGAACTTGTTCACCTGCGTCACCGTCGCGTCCAGAACCTCGCCCTTGAACGGGCGGAACGCGATGCACCCGTACTCCACGTGATACTTGGCGCGCGCCGTGCCGTCGTCCGTCACCATCCCCTCGCTCACGCGGTTGATCTGCGTCACCATCACGATGAACCCGTGCCGACCGGTGCAAGAACCCTCCACCTGCGCGCGATAAGGATCGACGATAAGGATCGACACGGCAAATGGGTGGTTCGTCAGTGACAAATCGTCGGTGGGTTCGTGAAGCGGAAGCCGCTTTCTTTCGACGCCGGACGGCGCGCGCGATGGTCCGTTCGATCGGCCGATCCGATCCGATGTGAGCATCCATCGTCTCCGTCCGAAGACGCATCTTCTTAGGGTTCGTCGATCGCGCGTCGTGACCGACCGCGCCTACTCGATTCGCGGACGCACCTCGTTCTTCAGCTTCTCTCGCAACACCTCCTGCAGGTTCTTCCCGAAGTGCCGCGGCTCCAGGACGATGTTCTTCTCCAGGTTGATGTGGAAGAACATGACGCCGTCGCGCGTGAAGCGGTGGCCTCACCGGCGCTGGCGACGCGGGAGATCACCGACTGCTCGCCGCCGCGTGCGCTCGTCTCACGAGCCCGAGCGTGTCGACTCCGACAGACGCGAAACGCGGGGGTGCTCCGAGCCGGCGTGCCGCGTTCGGTCCGACGATCGCGCGCCGACGAGTGCGGGCGCCGCGCTGTGGAGCCGGAGAATCCCGAATCCAGACTGAAACCCATACCCTCATGGCAGGGCACGCGCGGGAAGCGAGAACGCTACGTACGGGAAAGAGCCCGGCTTTGCAAACCATCCGAGTCATCAGATTATGCTTTTTCGCTCGAGCCCCCCACGACTGCACGCGTGCGCGGCGCACGACGGACGCTCCCGAGGAGAGCGGCCCGGCCGCCATGGCACAGCAGGCGATATACGAGCAGATGGTGTTCCCCACGCGGTTCGTGTGGGCGCACGGCGGCAAGCAGGTACGACCCGCGCGGATCGCCACCTTTGTTGCTTTTCCGAACGCGGGTTTAATCCATCACCCACGCGTCGGCTCAATTCGTCGCGCCGCGGACCCCCCGGTTCCCGGCTCCGGTTCTGACGTTCCCCCCACCCCGATACCCCCCCCCGACTCGCAGGTGCACCTGTGCGGCTCGTTCACGAACTGGCTGGAGACCGTCCCGATGGCGCCCGAGCCCACCCCCGGGGGCGCCCAGGTTTTCGCGGTGGTGTGCAATCTCCCGCCCGGGTACCACCAGTACAAGTTCATCGTGGATGGCGAGTGGCGCCACGACGAGAACCAGGCGTTCATCCAGGACCCGCTCGGGAACGTCAACAACTGGCTGTTCGTCAAGAAGCCGGGGTCTCTGAACGAAGCGGGGCACGGCGCGACGCAGCAGCAGGGCATTCCCATTCCGCAGCATTCCCCCGCGGCGGGCGCGGAGGAGGCGCGCGCGACGCGCGAGCGCGGCGACGCGGGCGGATCCCGTCGCCACTCGCAAAACGGCGAGGGCGCCGGGATGGACTGGGTGGATTCTATGGGGCAAATGCAGATCAAGCGTGACGTGGACGGGGTTTTGAAACCAGCGGTGAGCGGCATGACCAGCGCGATGGGGGTGAAGGGCGTCGGCGGCGCCGTGCCGGATGGTTTAGGGTCGAGTCAAGACGCCAGCCGCGCGCGCGTCTTGGAGTTTCTGCAGCGGCACACGGCGTACGAACTCATCCCCGAGTCGAACAAGGTGGTGGTGCTGGACACCGAGCTACCCGTGCGCCGCGCGTTCCACGCGTGCTACGAGCAGGGCATCACCGCCGCGCCGCTGTGGGACGAGCGCGCCCAGGCGTTCGTGGGCATGCTCAGCGCGGGCGACTTCATCGACATCACGCAGATCATCGGCCCGGACTTGGCGGCGCCGGCGGTGAGCGAGCAGGAGCTCGACGCGCACACCATCGCCGCGGTGCGGCAAAGCAAGAGCGACGAGGGGAAGCCGCCCGCGCCGCTCGTCTCCGTGCGCCCGGAGGACTCGCTGCACCTCGTGTCGCTGACGCTCATGCAGGGGAGGCTCGCGATGGCGCCGGTGCTCTCCTTCGGCGCGGCGCCGCCCCGCGGGCAGACGCCCTCGGGGAGCACGCAGACGCTGGAGGCGCAAAACGCGGGGGACGAAAACGAATTTTCACGAACGCGCTCCATGGAACCCCGGAGCGCGTACTCGGTGCCGCAGCTCCTGCACCTGACCAACCTCGCGGAGGTGCTGGCGTGCCTGGTGCGCCACTTCCGGGGCGTGCCCTCCGCGCTGCCCCTGTTCGCGCGGCCAATCGGCGCGCTGCCTATAGGCACGTGGACGCACGCGCTCGGCGGGTTCCGAGGCGCGCCCGACCAGCCGGGCGGCGGCGGGGACCCCAGCCGCGGCGCCGCGCATCGCGACGCGATTTCCGATCCCGGCGAGCCGCGCGGCGGCGGCGTCCAGGGTGCGCTGGCGCCCCTCAAGACGCTCACGCCAACGAGTTCCGTGGCGAGCGCGTTCGAGTTGATGCCCGGCTGCGGCGCGCTGCCGGTGGTGGACGAGCACGGGCGGCTGGTGGACGTCTACGCCCGCGCCGACGTCATCCTGCTCGCCGCCAACCACACCTACCGCCGCGTCGCGCTGAGCGAGTTCACCGTCGCGCAGGCGCTCGCCGCGGGGCGCGCGCCCTCGGCGGAGGCGCAGGCGGCGGCGGCGGCGGCGGCGGCGCAGGCGCAGGCGGCGGCGGCGGCGGTTGGCGCGCAGGCCGCGGGGCTGCCTCCGCCGCACCAGATGAAACACGGCGGCGTGCCTTCGCCGCGCGCGCACACGTGCACGCGCGCCGACTCATTGCGCGCCGTCGTTGAGGCGCTCGCGCTCCCGGGCGTGCGGCGGCTTGTGGCGGTGGACGCGGCGACGGGCGCGGTGGAGGGGGTGGTGAGTCTGTCGGACGTCGTCGCGTTCCTGCTCGCGTCGTAGCGCGTCGTGGCGCGCGATGTGATGCGCGATGCGATGCGACATCATGATCGATAGAAAGCGTCCTCGCCTCGCGTCCTCGCGCGTCCTTTGGACCCCCAGCGCCAAACCGTCCTGGCTGTCTCTCTCTCTGTTCGCGAATCCCGTTCCGACGCGCGACGATACGCCCGCGTCGCGAAAACGCGTCTTTCGTGAAACGCGGCGCTTCGCCGCGTTTTACTTTCGTACGAAAACTCGAATTCTGAATCCCAAAAGCGGACTGCTTGTCGGCGCCTTCGATTCTCGAAAGCCGCGCCGCGCGCGCGGGCACAGCCGACCGCGCAGGCCTCGCGCCGCGCACAGACCGGCGAGCGCACGCGAACCCGAGCGACTGGAGTGGACGAGACTCGAACGAGATGTTCGGCGCGACGTACGTGCCCGCGCGCGATCGACGCGCCTCCCACGCTCGGCGCACTCGGGATCGCCCGCGCGTCGATCCGATCGGTCGTCGTCACGCGCGCCGGGGTTTTTCCAGACCGAGATCGCGTGTCGACGCTCCGACTCTCATCCGCGATCCGATCCAGCGCGGCGCGCATCGCCACGCCACGCACGCGTCGCGCCGTGACCTCCCGATCGCGTCCCCGCGGCACCTCCGGCGTCTCGCGATCCTGACCGGTGCCCTCCCGATTTTCTTCCTGCCCTCGTCTCGATTTCCGAACACGCAGCGGCTTTTTCGGCGCGGCCGAACCGAAACCCCCGGCGCCTGGTTTCTTCGGCGGCCTCGAGGACGGCGAGGAGCTGGGCGGCGACCTGGAGGATGACCTCTCCACGCTCAACATCGAGAAGGTGGAGGAGGTGGACATCCCCAGCTCGCGCGACATGGGGGACATCTTCGCGAGCACCATGAACATCGTGGATTCCGAATCCTCGAGCTACCTCACGCAGCCTCCCAACCGCGCCAACTTGGTGCGTCCCCAGGACCTGATGGGCGCCGCCGCCGCGCCGCCCACGGGCGCGCTGTCTCCGTTCCAGCAGAGGCAAGCCGCGTTCGAAGCCGAGCGTCTGCAGTTCCAGCAGCAGTTCCAGCAGCAGCAGCGCGGAGGGCCGCCTCCGGGAGGGCCGCCCATGGGGGGGCCGCCCCCGCCCCCCGCGAGCATGCTCCGGGGCATCCCCCCTCCCCCCGCGCATATGGCACCGCGCGGGCCGCCCCCGGGCATGGGGGGCTTCCCCCCTCCCCCCGGGGGGGCGCCGCCCCCGGGGATGGGCGGCCCCCCGCCCCCCCGCGGGTACCCGCCGGGGGGCGATCCCCGCTTCCCCCCCCCCGGCGCCGACGCCGGCGGCGGCGGGTACGGCGGCGTCCCCGAGTGGGCGGACGCGCCCCTGGAGAGCGGCTCGCGCGGCTCGAAGGCTGGCCGCGGGGCTCGCGCGAGCGGCCCGCGGGAGGTCCCGGGCATGCCCGGCGTGCTGATGACGGCGGAGGATGAGCGCGTGCTGGACGACTGGGACGGCTCTTTCGGCGGGAACGACCGCGGCGGCGGACACCGCGGCGGACGCGACGGCGGCGGCGCGAACCGCGGCGGGCGCGAACACAACCGGCGCGGTCAGCCGCACGGGAACCGACGCCACAACCACAGGGACCGCTCGGCGAAGCTCATGACCTCGGATGAGATCGAGCAGATTTTGCGCATCCAGTGGGCGGCGACGCACCCGACGGACCGCTCGGCGTACGAGCACGACTACTACTACCAAAACTGGCTCTCGGTGACGAACAAGTCAAAACTCAAAGAACCGTTCGCGCCGGAGACGCTGCGCGAGGTGGCGCCACAGGCCAAGGAGGCGCGCGCGCCCACCGCGTTCGTCACGCTGCAGGGCCTCGGGCGCGTGCCCTTCAGCAACATCCGCGCGCCCAAGCCCATCGTGGACATGAAGGGCGACGGCGCC
>Ga0181561_10003507_pt1 | contig 13771 bp, 4 predicted proteins | sample 011ome_19_FD_133760 | JGI IMG/M metagenome (GOLD analysis project Ga0181561, IMG submission 133760) | Coastal salt marsh microbial communities from the Groves Creek Marsh, Skidaway Island, Georgia - 011510BT metaG (megahit assembly) | ecosystem: Environmental > Aquatic > Marine > Intertidal zone...
AATTAGGACGTTCTAGAACTATCGGCGGTGTCCTGCTTCTATCCGCGCGCGCGCGCGGTCGGTGGGTCGCCTCACGCCGGCGGCGGCGGGCTCGCGCTCGCCGCGCCCGCCGCGCCGCCGTCCGCCGCCGCCGGACGCTCGATCCCCGCGTTCGCGTCGATCTTCGCTATGTGCTTCTCTCCCTTCTCCGTGAGCTTGAACACGTGGCCCTTCCCCGACGCGCGCAAGCTGACGATGTCCTCCTCGAACGCCTTCTTCGCGGGCAACGTGTACACGCGTTGGATGGACTTCATCCACCGCAGCAATCCCTTCATGTGCCGCTTCGAGTGCACCCCCTGCGCCTCTCTATCGCGCTCCTCCACGCTCGCGTAGATTTGCGCGACGGACAGCGGCTTCTCCGCGTCGCGCAGGATTCGAAGCAAGTTCGCGCCCGGGCCGTTCGCGACGTCGTACTTCGTGCCCGTCTCGTTGCTCGCGTGCCGTCGCCATCGCCACGGCGCGACGGAGGCGCTCGGCGCGAGGGACGGCGCGAGGAGGATCGCGCGCTCGCGCCGCGCGACGGACGCGCACCTGCGGGCGACGCGACGCGAGGAGGGAGAGGAGAAGGAGGGGGAGGATGGAGATCGTCAGCCTCGCGAGCGCGCGCGGCGGGCGACGGCGACGCGCGATGGAGCGGAGACGAGGGCGCGAACGCTCGATCGCTCGATCGATTCGATCGCTAGGGTTGCCGACGCCCCCGTCGACGCCGTCGACGGACGACGCGCGCGCGGCGGCGTCGCGGCGCCCGCGCGCGCGGCGGCGCGGCGGCGGGCGGTGGGGGCTCTGATGGGGAGGCGCGCACCGTCGGAGGAGCGTCAGCATCGCGACGAAGACTCGGGAACGCGCGCTCGGTGCGTCGAGGTCTGAGGAGCGGCGTCGACGACAGAAGCGAGCATGCTCATCTTGGTCTCGTCAGCCGGCGCCGCGCACACCATTCAAATACACCGACGCCCTCGCCGGCGCCGCACTCTCTCGCGCGCGCCTTTAGCGAAGGCGTCGCGAGAGAAGCGCCGCGCGAGGAGTCCTAGACCTTAGGAGACTCCGGACGCGCGCGGCGGCGAGCGCGATACGCCGCGAGCGCGCGGCGACGGCGGCGTCCGCGCGAGGTCGTTGTTGTTGTTAAGCACGGAAGAGAGAACGAACCGCGATGGACCCGTCGCGAGGCCTCGCGTCCGCGGGGCCGAGCGCGGACGACAGCCCGCCCGAGCGCGCGCACGAGCCCGCGGGCCCGAGCCGCACGCCCGACGGCGGCAGCCCCGCGGAGACGGCGACGACGACGGGCGGCGAACACGAGACGCGGACGACCACGCCGCGCGGCGTCGCGACGCCGCGCGACGACGACGACGACGATGCCGACCGCCGCGAAGCGCTGCCGCGGTGGGCGTGGCTCCCGAGAGACGGCGAGGTCTTCGCGGTCGCGGACCCTCTCGCGTGCGCGCCGTACGACTCCCCGCCCGCAGAGGACGCGTCGCGCCGCGCGCCCGGGCGCGCGGAGACGCTGCACCTCGCGGAAGAGGACGACGACGACGACGACGGCGACGACGACGACGACGCGCGCAGAGCGTCGTGGTGGAGCCTCGGCGAAGGCGGCGGCGACGTCGGCGGCCCCGCGAGGGACTTCCCGCCGTCCATACGCGACAGCACGACGACCGCGTTCGAGGCGAGGCTGGAGGCGGACTGGCGCGGGAACGTCGTCGTGGACGAGTGGCGCGCGAGACGCGAGGCCTCCGGCGGCCAACGCGCGGCCGGCGGCGGCGGAGAGAGCGCGTCGTCGTTCACGTTCACGTCCGCCGTCGTCGCGACGCCGTCGACGAGCGGCAGCGTCCAGAGCGGCGTCGGGGGCGCGATCCCGTCGCTGACGCCGGTCGTCGGCGGTGGCGGCGTCGCGGCCACGCCGTCCAATGAGCGCGCGACGCGTGGCGCCGACGCGGCGTCGGCGCCCGCGTACGGCGCGCTCGGCCTCGCGTCGATCTTCACCGGGAAGTACCTCCAAGCGCGACGGAAACCCCCGCACCGCGTGCAGTTTTTCAGCGACTCGCGCGGCGTGCACGAGCGCTGGAATCTCCTCGGCGGCGTGCGGTTGAAACGCGGCGAGTGGCGCGGGTGGGGCGTGATGCGATTCGGTCGGGGCGGCGGCGGCGATTCCGCGCGCGCGACGCGAGACGCGTTCGCGTCGGCGTTCGGCGAGGACGCCGCGCGCAACCTCGACAGGCTCGGCGGGCGCGACTTCATCGTCGTGCGGTCGCGGCAAACCCCGCGGCGGTGCCTTCTCGTCGTACGGCTCACGTTGCCGTCCGGCGAGGCTGTCGTGAGCACGACGCCGGGGAAGCTGCGGTCGAGAAGTCGGCTCTCGCGAGCGGGCCCAGACGGCGGCGACGACGGCGGCGGCGACGGCGTCGGCGGCGGCGACGACGACGAGGCACGTTCTTACGGCGCCCCCGAGCGCATCGCGTCGATATCCTCGCGCGGCGACGCGTTCGCGACCGCGGGATGGGCCCCCGAGCGCGACGAGGGCGACGAGATCATGACCTTGAGCGAGCGTCTCTTGCGGACGTTTGCTCTGAAGCCGGAGCGGAAGCGGAAACACTTCGCGTCGAAGGTGCGTTCTATACAAACGTGTTTCACCCATCGCCCGGTTTCAATATTTGATCGCATCCCCTTTCAACTGACCGGTGAACATTTTTTGTATGGAACGACCCTAAGAGCGCGCTCGCTGCGTGGCGCGCCGCGACGGCGTCCGCCGCCGACGCGCGTCGTAACGCCGATCGAATGGCGGTTACTCGCGCGACGCGCACGACGCGGTGGATCCTGCGCGAGTGGTCGCGAGAGGCGGTCCTCGGCGCGGTCGCGAGAGAGAGGCTCGCGCGAGCGGAGGCGCTCGCGAGGGATCGCTCGCGAACGTGGCGAACGCGTTCGTGTTTTAAAAAGTGGCGCCGAGACGCGCGCGCGTCCATCGCGTCGGAGGTGCTCGAGCGCCGCGCGGATATCTTCCTGCGGCGGCGCATCACGCACAAGCGACTCCGCGACGTCGTGCGGTTCTGGCACATCACCGCGACGGCGTCGCTGCGCGCACGCGACGCGGAGAGCAGCAGCGTCATTTATCGCGCCAACGCGTTACGGCGGATGTGGGCGCGACGCTCGCGCGCGTCGCTGCGCGAGTCGTTGCGCACGTGGCGCGAATGCGCGTCCGTCGTCGCGGACGCGCGCGAGCGAGCGCGCGCGGCGAGCGAGCGCGCGGAGAGGCACGAGGCGCGGACGGCGTTCCGGAAGAAGGCGGCGGCGTTTCGAGCGTGGAGGAGAGGCGCCGAAAAAAGCGCCGCGGAGGAGGGGAAGACGTCCATCGCGGCGAGTTGGCGCGCGGCGCGTGCGGCGCGGACGTCCTGGAGGCGATGGCGCGACGTCGTCGCGGCGACGCGGCGCGAGGACTGCGTCCTTCGACGCGCGCGCGGGTTATGCGCATCGCGGTGCGTGCGCGCGTGGAGAGACGTCGCCGACGGAAAGCGCGCGGCGCGCGCGACGCTTCGACGCGCCGAGCGCCTGATGCGCCGATCGCTGACGGCGCTCGCGCGACGCGCGTTCGTCGCGTGGCTCGACCACCACCGCCACGCGTCGTCGTCGCGACGGTTCGTGTTACTCTCCATCGTTCGCCGCGGGTACGACACGAAACGTCGCTGTTTCGCGGGCTGGAGAGAGTACGCGCGTTGGGTCGCGGCGCTCGACGCGATGAGCGGCTTCGTCCGCCTGGCGTCGAGAGCGATGCGCGCGTGGTCGACGTTCGTGACCCTCCGCGCGAAAGGCCGCGCGGTCGAAGCGCGCGTGGACGCGCTCGGGAAGCGGCGAATGCGCGGCAGGGCGTTCATGGCGTGGATGCTCGAGTGCCAGCGGAGGTTGAACCGGCCGCACGCGCTCGCGGCGAGGCTCGCCGTCGCGGAGCGCCGCGCCGAGGGCACGCGAGAGAAGCACCTCGCGCGCGCGCGCCGGTTCGCGTTCCAGGCGTGGACGCGAGCGCTCGAGGATGCGAAACGGCATGAGCGCGAGCTCGCAGAGACGATCAAGCGCGTCGAGGACGCGCGCATCGCGCGGGAGCGCGCGTTCGCCATCGCGAACGTGTGGGCGGAGCGGCTCTCGCGCAGAGTCCGACGACGATGGAAGTCTCAGCTCTTCGCCTCGTGGCGAACGCGCGCGGAGAGGTCAAAGGCGCGAGACGCGCGCGCGGAGACGCTGACGCGCCGCTTAAGCGCTCGCGCTCTCGGACGCGTCGTCCGCGCGTGGGCCGCGGTCGTGGGCGACGTCAAGGAACGCGCGCTGAGGGAGTCCCTGTGCGCGTGGTCGTCGAAGTTTCGAGACGCGTCCGCGGCGACGCGCGCGTTTCATCGCTGGCGGGCGGAGACTCGAGAAGCGCTCGCGGCGCGCGCGGCCGTCGCGCGCGAGGAAGAGATTTCGCGCGTTCGCGCCGTCGACGCCGCGCGAATTCGCGAGGAAGAGGAAGAGACCGCGCGTCGCCGCGTCGCCGAGGAGGCGCGCGCGGAGGCTCGCGCGGCGGCGCGCTTTCATCGCGCGACGCGTTCATTCGCGCGTCTCACGTTCGCGGCGTGGCGCGACGTCGTCGTCTCGCGCCGCCGGCGCGCTCGCGCCGTCGCCAGGTTCGACGCGCGCCGCCGCGCTCGCGCGCTCGCGGGCGCGTACGACGCGTGGGCCGAGACGTGCGCGCGCGAGCGCCGCGTCCGCGTCTCGTGCGCGCGCCTCCGCGGAAGGGCGACGAGGCGCGTCGTCGGAGGCGCGTTTTCGAGATGGACCGAGGCGATTCGCGAGGCGAAGGCGTCCGCTGTCGCGCTCGAACGCGCGGAGCGCCGAAACGCGCACCTCCAGCACCGCGTCGCGTCCGCCGCGTGCGCGGCGTGGCGCGCGGTCGTCGCGGGGGAGAAGCGCGCGCGCGCGAAGACGCGCGCGTTTGAAATTAAGGTGGCGACGCGGCGCCTCCGCGGCGCGTTCGCTCGGTGGGCGGACGTCGTCGGCGACCGCAGCGCGCGCGCCGTCGCGCTCAAACGCGCGGAGCGCCGAAACGCGCACGTCGCGCGGCGCCTGTCGTCCCTCGCGTTTCTCGAGTGGCGCGCGCGCGCGGTCTACGACGCGCGCCTCGGGGGCGTCGCGCGGAAGTTCATCGCGCGCTGGTCCGCGCGCGCGGCGTCGCGCGCGTTTCGACGGTGGACGGAGGCGGCGGGTCGCGCGAGGCGCGCGCGCGTCGCCATCGCGCGATGCGCGCGCCGCGCGTTGGTCGCCAGGTTTAACACCTGGCGCGAGCGCGTTTCGGAGGAGCGGACGCGTCGTCGCGTCGTCGAGACGTTCACGAGACGGACGCGACGCGCGCGCGCCTCGCGGGCGTTCGCGGAATGGATCGCCGTCGTCTACGACGCGAAGCTCGGCCGCGTCGCCGCCGCGCGCGCGGACCGATTCTTCGCGCGACGCACACGTCGCGCCCTCGCCGACGCGCACGCGTCGTGGCGATCCGTCGCCGCGGAGGCGCGCCGCGCGCGAGAGACCGCCCTCGCGACGACGAGGCGCCGCGTCGACGACGACGTCGCGGAGGAAAAGCGGCGCGACGTCGCGATCGAGAAACTGACGACCCGCGTGCGTTTCGCGCGAACGTCCGCCGCGTTCGCGGAGTGGACCGCCGTCGTGGACGCCGCCGCGCGCGATCGCGCGGCGGTCGCGCGCGCGGACCGGCTCGCGGAGCGACGCGCGCGGAGGGTCGCGCGCGCGGCGTTCACCGTCTGGCGCGACGCCGCGGAGCGCGCGATTTCGCGGCGACGCGCGATCGAGCGATCGACGCGGCTGGCGCGGCGCGCGACCGCGCACCGCGCGTTCATCGCCTGGTCCGGCGTCGTCGATCGCGAGCGCTTGCGCGCGTCGCTGGAGGCGGACGCGGCGCGCGCGCTCGAGGCGATGAGCGGCGATAACGACGGCGCGATGGCCGCGATGGAGAGAGCCGTCGTGGAAGCGGCGGCTGCGACGGAAAAGGCGGCGCGCGAGGACGCCGCGGCGCGCGAGAGGTCTCTCCGCGAGGAGGCGGCCGAGGAGAAGCAGGCCGCGCTCGACGCCGCCGCCGCGGAGGCTGCCGCGGCCGCGGACGCCGCGAGCGCGCGGCGGCTCCGGGCCGCGATCGGCAGAGCGGAGCGTCTCTTTTACCGCGCGGCGAGCGATCTGTTAAGCGCGGCGTTCGCGTCGTGGCGCGACGTCGTCGACGAAGAGACGCGCCGCGAGCGTCTGACGCGGCGCGCGACGACGAGATTTGCGCGTCAGCTGCTCGCGCGCGCGTGCGCGGGATGGCGATCGAGCGTCCTCGACGCGAACCGCGCGCGCGCGTCGCTCGCGCGCGCGGACGGCGCGTTCCGGCGGACGCGCGACCGCGCGTTCGCCGTCGCGTTCGCGAGATGGCGCTACGCGACGAGCGAAGGGCACTGGCAGACGACGCTGGCGCGCGTGACGTCGCGGCGTCGCCGCGCGCCGCTCGCGCGCGCGTTCGCGCGGTGGCGGCTCGCCGGGGAGGAGGCGAGGCGCGCCGCCGCCGCGAACGCGAAGGCGACGCGCGCGCTCGGTCGCCTCCGCCACCGCGCCGCGTCCGTCGCGTTTCGCGCGTGGAACGACGACGCGCGCGGGCGCGAGCGCGCGCGGCGCGCGCTGAAGACGTTCGCGCTCAAGTGGGAGAATTCGCGCGCGCGGCGCGCGTTTCGTTCGTGGACCGAGCGCGTCGCGGCGACGACGCGCGACGCCGCCGCCGCCGCGCGCGCGGATCGGCACTTCGCGCGCGCCGCCGCGCGCGCGGCGCGCGCGACGACGGCGGCCGTCTTTGACGAGTGGCGCGACGTCGCGTCGAGCGCGCGCGACGCGAACGACGCCGCGAGGCGCGTCGCCGTCGCGGAGGCGCGCGCCGATCGATCGCGCGCGCGCGTCGTCGCGCGCGTCGCCGCCGCGTCGTTGTCGACGTGGCATCGAAACGCGCGCGGCCGCCGACGCGTTCGAAAGGCGCTCTCGCGGTTCGTGCTGAGGTGGCAGCACGCGCGTCTCGCGTCCGCGTTCGCGGCGTGGACGGGGAGTCTCGACGACGAGAAGACGCGGCGCGGCGTCGACGCGCGCGCGGCGCGCAAAATGGCGCGAGTCAAGACGTCCGCGGCTTTCGCGCGGTGGGCGGCTTTCCACGACGCGTCCGTCGCGAGCCGCCTCGCGCGAATTCGCGCGGACCGCGCGCGTTCGCGCGTCGCGAATCGGTTGGCGTGGAGGGCGCTCCTCGCGTGGAGCGAGCGCGCGCGGGAGCGCCGCCGCCGCCGCGTCGGCGTCGAGAGGCTCGCCGCGAGACGCGCGCGCGCGAGCGTCGCGAACGCGTTTTGGCGTTGGATCAAACGCGTCGACGAGTCGATCCGGCACCGCAACGGCGCGCGGCGGATCGTGAACCGGATCAACCGCGCGACGCTGCACGGCGTGTTCTGGCGTTGGAAGACAGCGAAGGACGTCGAGCGGCGCGCGCGGGTCGCTGAAACGCGCGCGGACGCGGCGTTTCAAAGACGCGTCCGAAACGCGCGGTGGCGCGCGTTTCGGACGTGGCGCGACGCGTGCGAAGGCGAGCGCCGGGCTCGGGTGGTCGTCCAGAAAAAGACGTCGCGGTGGCGCCGCGCGCGCGTCTCTCGCGCGTTCGAGCGCTGGGCGTCGATCGCGCGCGACGCGAAGCGCGCGCGGAAGATCGCGGGCGTGATTCGACGGCGACGCGACGCGCGCGAGACGCGCGCGGCGACGCGAGAGTGGCGGGCGCTCGCGGCGCGCTCGAAGCGCGACGCGATCCTCGAGCGCGTTTCGACGCGTTTCGAGACGCGGTTGACGACGCGACGCGTCGCGGCGCTGATGCGCGCGTGGAGCGACGCCGCGGCGCGGCGGAAGCGGCTCCGCGTCGGGATTCTCGCGCTCGTGACGCGTCGAAAGACGACGCGCGTCGACGACAATTTTTCAGAGTGGAAAACTCTCGCGCGCGAGCGGACGCTCGAGCGCGTCGCCTTGACGCGCGCGAGACGTCGCGCGCGCCGCGTCGCGTCTCGCAGCGCGTTCATTCGATGGGCCGCGCGCGCGAAGGACGTCGCCGCCGCGCGCGAGGTCATCGCCGCGGCGCTGAAGAAAGCCGCGTCCTCGGCGGCGATTCGCTCCGAGGTTCGAAAAGCGGGGTTATCCCGCGCGTCCAAGGCGTGGGACGCGCGGACGATCGCTCGCGTCTTCGCGGCGTGGATCGAGGTGCGCGACGGCGCGGCGTACGTCCGCGGCGTCACCGCGCGGCTGCGAGCGTCCGTGACGCGCGAGGACACGCGACGGAGGTTGAAGCGATGGGCGTCCGCGATGTACGCGCGACGCGCGAAGGTTGGTAAGATGAGATGCGCGGCGGCGCGCTGGCGGAGGAAGGAGAAAACGGCCGTCGAACGCGCGTTATTCGTCTGGAAAACGCACGTCGTGCGCGGTCAGAAGTCCGCGCACGATCGCGTCGACGCGGAGGTGGAGTGGCTGAACGCGTCGCTCGCGTCCGAGCGCGCGCAAAAGTCGGGCATCGCGGAGGAACTCCGAAGCCTTCGGCGAGAGGCGTCCGGGCTCAATTCCCTCGTCGACACGCTGCGACGGGAAACCGCGATCCTGCAAAAGACCCTGACCGAGCGCGACGCGAACGTCGCGAAGCTGCTCGACGAGCGCAAGGCGACGAAGGCGGAGGTCAAGCGCATCATCGAAGAGCGAAAGGCTGCGAAAGCGACGATCGAGGAGACGAAGCAGTCGCACGAAGCCGCGGCGCTGCGACGCGTCTTGGTCGATAAAAACGCGAAGATCGCGCATCTGCTCTCGCAACGCCGCGCGCTGCACGAGACGCACGCGGCGTCCGAGGCGCGCGCGTCGGAGCTCGAGAAAGTCGCCCTCGAGGCGACGGCGTTCGCGAGCGAAGCCTCCGAGGCGAAGGCTGCGGCGGAGAAGCGACTCGCGTCGGAGCTCGCGCGCGCCCACGAAGAGCGTCAGAAAATGGCTCTCGAACTCGCCGCGGCAGCGACGCCGATCCGAGGCACGCACGGGACGTACACGTCGCCGGTGTACGAGAGCGAGGACCGGGACCGGAGCCCGCCGCGGTCGCCGCCGCGTCTGCTGGCGTTCGCGTCGTCGTCGCGGCGCGAGGTCGCGTCGCAGTACGCCGTCGAGGACGACGCGCGGGCGGCGGCGATCTCGATGTTATCGCCGCCGTCGTCGCCGCCCAGGAGAGACGCGCACACGCAGTCGCCGCCGCCTTCTCCTCCGAGGGTGAGGAGCGACGCGCACACGCAGTCGCCGCCGCCTTCGCCGCCCAGGAGTTTCGCGTACGTCCGCGCGAGGGATAAGCTCTTGAATTCGCCGACGAGACGAAGGCGGCGATCGATGTCGATGGACGCGACGACGGAGACGGAGACGGAAGCACGCGAGGACGAACCGCGACGGGAGGAGGTGGAGGTTGAGCCCGAGCGCGACTCGCCGATCCAACGCGTCGCCGCGGAGGCTGTGGAGGATAACGACGTCGTCGACGTCGACGACGACGACGGCGGCGGCGGCGGCGAAGAGTCGACGCCGGCGATCCCTCAGAGCTCGCTCGACGATCCCGTCGAAGAAGCGCCCGCGGACGCCGCTTTTCCGATCGCGACCGACGCCGACGACGACGCCGACGACGACGCAAGAAGACACGCGGCGGCGACGAGGATTCAATCCGTCCACCGAGGCGGCCGCGCGCGATCGATGGTCCGAGCGACGCGGCTGATTTTCGACGCCGCGGCGACGCGCGTCCAAGCCGCGGCGCGCGGGTGGGCGAGCAGGAAGACGACGGCGGCGGCGCGCGGGTGGGCGAGCAGGAAGACGACGGCGGCGGCGCGCGCGCGCGCGCGCGCGACGGCGAAGGAGGCGAAGTCGCCGTCGAGACGCGTGACGTTCGAGGCGCCGGAGGAATCGGAACCCTCAGACGAAGAAGAACTCGCGGCGTCGGCGGCGCGGACGCCCGACCCGCCGGCGTCGTCGTCGAAGGCGGCTTCGTCGTCGCGGCGGCGGCTGAGTCTCACCCCGGAGGCGCACGCGGCGGCGGCGGCGGCTGCCGCCGCCGCGCTCGATTTCGATATCGAATACGACGTCGACGAGTTCAACCCTCATCCTTATGACCCAGAGCCCGAGCGCGACGCCGAGCCGGAGAGACGGCGCGCGAAATTGGACGCGAGTTTCGACGCCGAGGATGACGCCGCCGCGTGGGCCGCGTCCGTTTCCGCGCGCGCGTCGCCGTTCGAGTACGATGACGCGGGAATGGACGCCGGCGACGTCGGCGTCACGTTGTACGCGCGCCGACGCGGCGGCGTCGGCGGCGACGACGACGACGACGGCGTGGTGTCGATCGGCGATGAAAAATTCGCGTTCGACGCGATCCTCGAAGGCGTCGGCGACGCGCGCGCGGTGGGCGTCGTCGCGAACCCGGTCGCCTCCGCCGCGCGCTCAGGGTTCGACTCCACGGTGATCGTTCTGAACGCGAGCGGCGGGGATCGGTTCAGGGAGATTCCAGAAACGGACGACGATGGGACGTTTTACGAGTCGTCCATCGGCGACGCCGTCGCGGACGCGATCGCGGACCGACTCGTTCGCGTCGCGACCGGGCCGCCGGCGATACCCCCCGGCGCGGAAGGCACGTGGGTCGGGACGACGCTGGGCCTGTCCATGTTCCACGCCCACGGGCTCGCGGTGGACGACCTGTTGGCCGGAGCGGTAGGGAACGACGAAGACGAAGACGACGACGAGGCGTCGGCGAAAAGAATCGTCGGCGGCGGCGCGGCGGCGGAGGCGCCCCCGACGCGTCTGCGCGTGCGTCCGCGTCGGGACGTCGCCGCGTCCGGGAACGGCCGATCCGCGCAGTTATACTCCTCCGCGGGGTCCGGCGGGCTTCTGTACGAAGTCGAGGACGCCGCCGTGCTCGCGCTTCGCGACCTCGCCGCGACGAAGGCGGCGCTGCGCCGCGGCAGGCTCGCTCGATTCGCCGCCGCCGCCGCCGCCGCCGCCGGCCGCGTCGTCGAATCGCATTCGCGCGAATCGCATTCGATCGAGGGAGAACCCGCCGCCGCCGCCGCCGCCACCGCGCGCGTCACCGATCTCGTGTTCACGACCGAGTCCGTCGTCGTCGACCGCGGCGCGGCGGCGACGCACGCCGCGCTCGGCGCGCGGACGACGACGACGTCGCGCGCGGCGACGTGCCGCGTCGTCGAAATCATGTGTCCAAACGTCTCCGACGTCGCGCACCTCGCCGCGTGCGTCGCGAAGCTCGTCGATCGCGCGGACGAGCCGGAGCTCCGACGGACGTCCCCGGAGTGGCGCTCGAGCGCGCTCACGAAGCTCGTGAAAGGCCCGCTGACCGGGGAAGGACGGCTCGCGTTCGTCGTCGATTACGATTGCCGTCTCGAGGCGCGCGCCGCCGCCGGCGGCGCCGCCGCGCTGCGGCTCGCGTCCGCGGCGCGGCTGCTCCCCGGCCGCGCGGACGCGTCGTCGTCGCACGCGTCGAGGCGGGTGCGGAGGGTCGTGCGACACGAGCGCGAGCCGGGGAGTCGGAGAGAGGCGCTGAAGAAGAAGCTCGCGAAGGTGAAGCGAGACGCCGCCGCCGCGTTCGCGGCGTCGGAGCGAAACGGACGCGGCGGCGGCGGCGGCGCTTCTCTCGTCGAAACCGAAACCGCCGCTCGCGGGAGAAGACGCGAGCGCGAGGCGGCGTCGACCCCGGCGCCGACGAGCCTGGGACGGTCGACCGGTGGGTGGTCCAGCGCGCGGAAGACTTCGCCGCCGACGTCGCGCCGCGGCGCCGCTGTCGCGCGAGCTTCGAGTCGACGCGCGAGCGTCGCGTCGCCGTCGACGCGCGAATCGATCGACGACGGCGAGTACGGCCGCGCGGGCATCTCGTGATGAAGGATCGACGGACCGCGCGTCATCGCGTACACACTGTACGTGTACAACACGAGGAAGTACAGTAATAAGTTACGTTTTTAGTTTAGTTAGCAGACCAAGTCGGGTAATCATTAGGCAGTAGCATTACAAACTGACGAACGACGAACGACGCGCGTCTCGCGTCCTCGTCCGACTCCGTCCTCGCGCGAAAAGATCTTCCCTCGCGCGTCGCGTCACAGCTTCGTCTTATCGAACCCCTCGAGCTTCACGAGCACCTCGTTCCTACGCTGGATCGGGTTCGTCAGCGGGTCGTTGTACTGCGCCAGCGACGCGGGCGCGCCCGCCGCTCTGACGAGCCCGTCCGCGACGAGCGCGTCGGTCAAGAGCTTCTCCTCCGCCTCGGCCCCCGCCTCCGACGCGATCCCGTTGAATCGCCGCGCGGCGTACACGCCGCCTTCGCGCAGCTTCGTCTCCACCCCGGTCCCCTCCTTCGGCTTCGGGAGCGCGCCGACGTCGCCGTTGAACTTCCGCTCGAGGACGAACTGCATCTTGCCCGCGTCGGTCATGTACACCGGCGTCGTCATCTCCATCTTTTCGTTCGTCTCGTTCCCGCCGCCGAAGATGTATTGCGCGAGGACGCCGAACGCGTTGCCGCCGGAAAACGCCCCGGGGGTGGACGTTTCCGCGACGAGAAACGGTTCGTATTCCCGGACTTCATACGACGCGAACCGTCGCAGCACGGCGTACCGCGGCGTCTCGATGTCCGGCGCCTTCGTCAAGTCGAAGACCTGCCGCAGCACCTCCGCGACGCCGCCCGGCCCGTTCAGAAACCCCTGGCTCTCCCCGAGCGAATCCCACGTGTCGAAGTGCGTCTTCACGCGCTTCGTGTCCGGGTTTAGACCCATCACGGACGTCCCCGTGAACGTGAGCCGCGGCTTCCAGAAGAACGGCACGTCCGGCAGCGTCATCTCCATCGTCCACCGCGTCGAGAGCTCCCAGTCGCCCGTCTGCTCGATGGAGTGCATGACGTATCGCGGCTTGAAGACGTTCTTGAGCATGCCGATGTTGAACAGGTAGCCGTCGATGTTGTCGTACCTCGTCAGCGGGTCCTCGAACGAGACGTCGTCCTCGTACAGGTTCCTGTCGATGCCCTTCTCGTCGAACAGATGCGTCAGGTCCTCGGCCATGACGTCCATGAGCGTCGCGAGCTCCTCGCCCTCGAGGCGAGTGGAGGACGTCGAGGGAAGATCTGAAGAGGCGGTCGCGCGCGGCGGGCGCGCGGCGACGCCGCCGCGCCGCGCCGTGGACGCGCCGACGACGCGCGCGGCGGCGGCGCGGCGGCGGCGCGGCGGCGCGCGCGGCGCGACCGCGGTCGCGGCGGCGAACGAGGCGGACGTCGACATCGTGCGCGGGCGAGAGCGCGCGCGTGGAAGAGTGCCGACACCGCGCGACGACGCGACCAGACGCGACGTGGCGTTTCGAGAGCCTGGCGCTACGCTGGCTCTCCCAGGGCGGCAGCGCCCGGCGAGCAGTGCTCGCTCACGAGCCACAAACCCGCGGCGCGGCGCACGGGGCGCGTCCCGCGGGTCGCGATGCCGCCGAACGCGGCGCGCTCGCCGTGGACGTGGACTCTTCTCATCGCGGTCGCGACGTGCGTCGCGCTGGCGACCGCGATGAGCGGCGGCGGCCGCGGCGGCGCCGTCCACGAGATCGCCGCCGTCCGCGAGCGCATCTCTTCGGCGCCGTCGGAATCGCGCGCACTCGGCACCGTGGCCGGCGGCGCCGCGCG